>Ga0209092_10001948_pt1 | contig 19501 bp, 11 predicted proteins | sample FraStrMetagenome_FD_187446 | JGI IMG/M metagenome (GOLD analysis project Ga0209092, IMG submission 187446) | Marine eukaryotic phytoplankton communities from Arctic Ocean - Fram Strait ARC3M Metagenome (SPAdes) (version 2) | ecosystem: Environmental > Aquatic > Marine > Oceanic | place: Fram...
AAGGTACGATTCACATGAACGTAAATGAGAAATTTCTAAAAAGAATATGCTTGAGAAAGATTGTAGAACCCAAAAACGCTTTTGTTAATGAATGAATGGTTCATTGTTATGAAAAATGCTGATCTAAAAACGTAGTGGGGTTGGATCTGATTGTTATATTTTATCCTCCAAATCAAAATGATATGTCTTGCCTAAATTTTTTTTCTAGATATTATTGAAACTAGAGAAAATATCTATGAATTGGAGGCAAAACAACAATAAAAAATCATTAAAAATTGTAATTTGTTGCATGCAACTGGAATTTTATACAAGAGAACTTTCACTGCTGTCTTTCCGTAAGCATTTTTGTAACTTTTTTAATTAATTCTAATATTTTAGACTCTTTGGAAATTTTATCTTGAAGATAAATTACACCCCTCCTCATGTTTTTGATCTAAAGGAATTATCAATATAGCTGGAGCTAGAAGAAGAAAAGATAATAAATTTTTCTCAGCGTCCTTCAATACCATTTTGAAGCAGTAATTTGCCCGTTCTCTTTTATGTTTCCTATTGCATTCTAAATTTTGAAAATTCTTCCATTAATTGTGACTTGAGAACACATTTGATGTTGTAAACCTCATTGCAAGGTTATTTTGTATTCCACATGCGTACGGAGTCTTGCTTTCTTTTTAATTTTTATGTTTTGAAGCCTAAAACTCGTAATATTCTTAAAGCATAAATCCGCTTCCTATGGACCTACGGAGGTGTCAAGAAAATCTACGTTAGTCCACCATTTTACGTAGAATATGGTACAAATTCAATTTTCTTGAGGGTATCCTTCTGATTGAAAAGTTGAAAGAAAAGCGTTCTGCTGATAGATCATGTCATAAAACATAGTTTGACTTATTCCACCTTGGAGTGGAAGAATTGAATACCAAAACAAAAACTTTCGAAAAGAAAAATTAGGATTAGTGTTTGCAATGATCCAATTAACCAGACACATTGCGAAAAACACACGAAAAGTGAAACCATTGCAGTGTCACCTACAAAGGTCCTTAGCAATGCCATCGGTTACAGATACATCAACGCTTTCTTGTAGATTTCAAAGTATTGGTTCATATCCAACCAAAAATCATTTTACTTGTAAAATTGGTAGCTCATCAATAATTCGTTATCAAGAAGGTTCGTCGTGAGAAACTTTAAAAAATGATGTTTCACTATTTCTGTATCCACTCATATTTTATTTTCCGTTTATTCTATAGGTTTTGGCAGATCAAAGCGAAATGATTGCTGGAATAAGACTTCTTGGTCGAAGAATATTAAGTTTATGCTACTCTGTTCTTCGACTAGCAGGAAAGTACACAACGGTGCAAGAAGTTCCGAATCAACTCGTGCAAATGCTTCTTCTAGTGAGAACGCTCACAGTGAAAAATCTGATTCAGATAGCAGGAAAAACAAAAATAAGAAGAGTGGCCATAGCAATAAAAATAAAAGAAATGGTCCGAATGAAAACATACTTGCAATTCCAATAATGGGACTACTGCTTGTTACTTCAGCGTTCTTAATGTCAGAAGATGATAGCGTTATAGATCCAGAAAATTGTCAAGAAGTTACGTGGCATGAATTTCGTAACTTTATCCTGGAATCAAGAGATGTGGAGAAAATAGTCGTTAGGAATAATAATAAGACTGCTATAATAATATTAAATTCAGGAGCAGCAGGTGTTCCCAAGATTGCCCAACGCCGACGTCAATACATTGATAACATTAATGTTTCATCGCAAGAATATGGGTCTTTGTTGAAAAATGACCCTACAAAACTTTACTTTTATAAAAGTGAACAAAGTAACAATAAGAAAAGATTGACAAAGAAAAAAAACACCAACATCGCCTACAGATATTCAATTGTTAATATTGATGCTTTTGAAAAAAAGTTAGAAAATGCTCAAAGGGAAATGGGAATAGATTCTCGTAATTTTATTACAGTTCAATATGCGAAGGAATCAAGTTTAATAGGAGAAGTTCTAGGAGTTTTGCCGACAATATTTCTGCTTGGATTTACGATGGCGATAATGCGAGGTCCAGGAGGAGGTATGAATGGTTCAAATAGCACTAAGGGTGGTATTTTGCAAGCAGGAAAAAGCATCCACACAAAAATCTCATCGAAAAAGGTTAATCACAACTTTAGTGATGTAGCAGGATGTAAAGGAGCTAAAAGGGAAATAATGGAATTCGTGGAATTCCTTCAAGATTCAGGGCGCTTTAGGAAGCTTGGTGCCAAAATACCTAAAGGTGCTCTATTATATGGTCCAGCAGGAACAGGTAAAACTTTACTTGCAAAAGCTGTAGCAGGAGAAGCCAATGTTCCCTTCTTCAGTATCTCTGGTTCAGACTTCATTGAAATGTTTGTAGGTGTTGGGCCTTCTCGTGTGAGGGACTTATTCAAAGAAGCAAAGGAAAGTGCGCCATGTATCATTTTTATTGACGAGATTGATGCAGTAGGAAAGAAGCGGGGAAGAGGCAGCTTTTCAGGTGGAAATGATGAAAGAGAAAACACGTTGAACCAATTGCTTGTTGAAATGGATGGTTTTAGTCCTTCAGATGGTGTCATTGTACTTGCTGGAACAAATCGTGCTGACATATTAGACGATGCGTTAATAAGGCCAGGTAGATTTGATCGTCAAATCAAAGTGGATTTACCAGATTTGGCTGGAAGAAAAGAAATTTTTAAGGTACATTTAAAAGAAATTACTTTGAATAATTCGCCAGATGAGGTCGCAGGTAGGCTAGCAGCTCTTACCCCTGGTTTTTCAGGAGCTGATATAGCAAATATTTGCAATGAAGGCGCAATTCATGCAGCTAGGAGAAGTGGAGAATCGGTTACTCTCTCTGATTTTAAAAACGCAACAGACAGAATTACAGGTGGTTTAGCATGCAAAAAAATAATGAGTGCCAACGACAAAAACATCGTTGCTCATCATGAAGCTGGACATGCTATTGCAGGATGGTTTCTTGAGCATTCAGATCCCTTGTTAAAAGTTTCAATCACAACTCGGAGTAATGGTGCTTTAGGGTATGCACAATTTCTTCCAAAAGATATTTTTCTGAGAACACGAGATCAAATAATGGACTCGGTATGTATGGCACTGGCAGGAAGGGCTGCTGAAGAAATATGTTTTGGTAAGGTTTCGACTGTGGCATCAGACGATTTGAGCAGAGTGACCGACTTAGTCTATCAAACCATTAAAATTTACGGGATGAATAATGAAATTGGTCAACTAGCATTTCCAACAGATCCTAATACTAGTATGAGTGAAACTTCATATTCTAAAGCAACAGCGGAAGTAATAGATGATGAAGCACGAGAGGTAGTCAGTGTTGCATATAAAAGAACTTTGAACCTTTTAAATGAAAAGAAAAGTGAGCTCGAAAAAATTGCGAATCTTTTGCTTGAAAAGGAGACAATCAGTCATGATGACATCGCTAATTTGATTGGACCTAAACCACAAATATAAAATAACGAGACACGGCAGTCACATTATAATATCTATTCATATGCTGCTATGAAAACCTAAATCGCTATACACTGGGCAATTTGGGTAATCAATTTGTCCATCACAATTTTATCATCTATATCAATCTAATCCTATTCGGCAACAATCAACAAATTTAGCATGGGCTTTTCAGCATTTATTTTATTTCTTGTTAATCTTACGAAATCATAACAGTGCAACTGTAATGGAACAGTGTTTTAATGAATTGTTTATGCAACATCAGTCGTTGATTAAGGTTATTATAAAAAACTTTTCCGGTCAAATTATCGCTTAGTTTTTGCGTGATAATGTGAAAATTTTTGTCTGCGAATATTTTTGACGGAATTTTGTTCAAATGCCTTGAGGGAGGAGCGGGGTATCTTTCATTTACAGTGTTGATGTGGAAAAGTGGAGCAAAGGTTTTCACGTGTTAAATTTTCAATCTATCTTTTGGACAACTCCATCCGCACCGATTTTGTATTTTCCTGGTTCATTGATTATAAGTTCCATGGTTTCGTGTTTTTCCATGACATAACCCCGGATGGCGACTGTTTCAGGAACATCTTCACCCTCTTTTACCTCAACTTTTTCCCATCCCTTATTCTTTACTACTAAACCATCAATCTCAACTTCACAGTCTGGTCCAGTTCTTATAACTAATGCACCATCTAGATCTAAGTTTTTAACGGTCAAGCCTTCACCCTCTAATACCAAGGATGATTCTTGTGAAATTTTTCCGCCTTTTATTTTGTCCAATATCTCATCTTTTGTGATGGAAAATGCTGGACATAGGATAACGTTTGGGCCCGGGGTTACTGGAATTCCAGCAAGTGTGATCAAGTCAGATTCTTCAGTAACTTGAATGTCCATACCTGCAGATTTCAATTTACGTTGATTTTGAATGTACTTATCTGACTCTGCAGAAGACATTGTTCCAGGAGCTGCACTACCATTTTGAACTGCTTCTACACCCGACTCAAGGGAGTTCTGAATAAAAATTGCACATTAATTCAACATCACAAAATTGGTAATTTCAATTCATCAGGCAACAAATCTTACCTTGGCTGGACTGAATGTAAACCAACGTTCAAACATTGTGAACCCTACATTTGCTTCACTTCCCATTTCTTTTTGCAGCAATTTTGGGAAATCTTGCATCATACATTCCAGTCTAGTAGCTTTTTTGAATTCAGTTCTAGTTTCATCCTTGTATTTAGGATTTACAAATTCCACCACAACTCCTTGATCTTCACCTTGAAGTGTGCGGAAATATGAGTCTAGCTCAAATACTAAATTATTTGCATTTCCAGGATATGGGGAGAAACCAGTAGAAGGGTCGGCTACATCTCCAAGTTTATCCCCTTGAGTTGAGAGAAGAGGGTCGAGCTGATTATATTCGACGTTGATAACGAGAGACTTTTCTTGATCAGTCTTATGCCTTTTGAGGATAAAGCAAATGTATCTGCATTAGCTCTGCGTTCATACAATTGACGAAAAAAATAGTAATTTTCAACTTACTCTAAACTTGTGATAGCTCCTGCTGCCTCTCCTGCTAACCTAGGAATGCAAATACTATTCATGTGAAATCCCTTCTTAATGCTAACTCCAAGTGTAGGGAGAATGCTATTTATAACAAGGGCATTCGTATCTTGTAAGAAGACAACATGTTTCTTTCCTTCTTTCACCCAGTTTTCTACATGACCTTCTCTATACAATAAATGATGAACATCTCCATGTCCATGAGGTTTAGTCTCAATTTCCCACCTGCTATCCTTTGAAATACTCAATCCTGCATTTGAATCTTTAAGGGCAGCAACCTTATCTTGGCACACTATTTGTAACTGTCCTTCTTCAAATCCAAAGTTATCGCTATCTTTTAGTAGTTGTCGAGTTAAAGGATCAGTATCTCCTGATGTCATAATTACAAGTGGAATATTAATGTCGTCTCTGCCTGTTTTTTTCCGAGCCATTCGCTGCATGGCTTGAATATACTTAGCATAAACTTCAAGATATGATTTGTTTGTACAAAGATTGGTTTCTAGGGATAACTTAATTCCTGAATATCCTAGTCGTTCGCCTTTTTATGAAATAATCATTTAAGGGGAAACAATAAAAAAAACATGAATTCAGTGCTTTCGAAAAGAAAGATCACAATTGCAAATATAAGGACTATGTGAAACGCACCTAAACCTCCAGCAACTAGCACAAAAGCAACGTCTGAAATACCTGTCAGGCCAACCTGTTCAGCTTCAGAAAAAGTCATTCCTGTTTGATCTGCTGCTTCATCATCGTCATAAACAAGACTTTCACCGACAGGAACAGATGCTGTAAAATCAAGGAAAGGATTTGTACCATCAGCGCTCTCTTTCAAAAGCTTTCTGGCTTTTTTAAGATAGGAAGTCAAGCCTCCTGGATAAGAATTGTCAAGATCAGCAAGCTGAATACACATAAGTTGTTTGGAATGATGAGAATTAGAAATACGGAGAACAATATATTGATCATTTGGTGTTTTTCAATCGTACCTGTTCGCAAAGCTTGATTTTCTCTTCATCGTCAGTTCCAGCAGCAGGCCAACCAGCATATACATGATCTTGTGCACTATCAACATCTCCTTGGATCAAATTTGTTAACGCAGCTTTCCCTCTTGAAGAAAGAAGAGCAAGATTCTCCTCTGATACAAAATTTGTCAAGATATCAACGTCACCTGTTTCTGTCAGTGTAGCCGATGCAATAGTAGTGGAGGAATAGTGATCAGGATTTGCACCTCCTCTGGGGTTTAGTATATTTTGGATAGATGTCTTGCTTCGAATTTCCAATTTAGTCTTTGCTGAAAGGGAATTTCCAAATGCGACTGGATATGATCCAAACCCAGATGCTGATGCAACTAGGAATAAAAGCGCTGGAGCAGCATGATGGAACTTCATTTCTCTGTAGTAATTTTATCTGGTGATGGCGAGTCTTTCGATCAATGTATCTTTTATCAATACCAATGCAACCAATTTGAGAAAGATGACTAATTGTGCTACAGATGTGGAAAGTGTTTAGATTCTTCTTGGAATGAGAAAAAAAATTACAACAAGATTATTTTCAATTTCAACTGCTGAGATGAAAAAAGTTTACATAGATACTTCAAAGCATTCCAAACTTGTATTTACGTGCGTACGGGTGAAAGAAGATTTTTGGTCTTTGATGTGTGTTTATTGAGGCAAACGAATGCAAAGACACGTACTTTCAATTAGTTGCAATATTGAATTCTACTAACAATCTACGGAAAAAGCAATTTTGGTTCCTATTTTAAAATGAACTCTAAAAAAATGAAAACGTACGCAAAAGACTGTTATTGATCTTACGTTACCTAACTTGTTTTACATACGCTTTGTTATTATGGTATCTTAGAGAGAAATTCCTGTTTACATTTTTCGTATCTTCCACATATGTATATATAATACGAACGAAAACTGTAGTTGATGTTCAACATGCATGTGCATTCTTGTGGAAAAAATTATCAATATGCTCTTGACATATCTTTTTGATGTGCGTCATAATATCCTTAAAAGTTTTGCAAATTCACGGGAATTTATTTGAAATATCTATGTTTTTTGTATATTTTGTATTCCGGTGAAGAAGAAACCTTTCAGAGTTAATGAAATAAATGTTCGCTACTCGATCTTGTGCCATAAGATGCGGCATTTCGATTAGCTGGATTCAACTAGCTTGCCCTAATCCATATCTTCCTAACTACTTACTTTGTCAATGGACAATTGGAACTAAGATTCGGGGAAGAATCTCAACGAATCTTAAATTAGTCAATGCTAAAAAAATGTCATCATAAATCCATGTAAAAGCTTTCTCTTTCTCTCTAGATGAAACGCTTTTCTTAAAGTTGCAAAAAGCGTAAGAAAATGTTAGTTTTTGGTTTTTGCTTCATTTTTTCTTCACCTTTTTGATGAGACTCTATCGAAGCCAAACCCTTACTCTTAAGAGAGATTCCCTACATGAGCCTACAGCCCTTCGTAGAAACCTGGTACCTATATAACGTAGAGACGATACTAAAATTAGTGTGAAAAAAAGCTCTTGATAGAAAATGCCAAGAAATGACATCAAAGATCGACCATTAAAAATTGTGAGACTCGGGAAAACTATTGAAAGATCTTCTACAACATAGAGACTAGATTTATTCCATTTGTCTTAAGATTCTCTGAAGGATCATCAGTCTATCTTTCAATTGAATTCAGAATTGATCCAAATAAAACCAAACATTCACAAAATATGAATAGGAAAATACAATTAAATTTTGCTGTTGTGTTGATACATTTCTTCCTACATAATTATTCCGTCGCGGCAAATCCAATCAATTTCTTTTCAAAGGTGCAACACACAAAATATAAAAGTATGGTTTCTCAAGCTCACATCAGTGAAAATCAACCGAAGCTTGAAAACGAAGATAGAAGAGAAGAGTCGGAACAAAACGACAACGAGACTCAAGAAGACAGCACGATTGATGAAGAGGGAAATCCAATTTCTAATACAGAACTAGATACACCATCTCCTGAAGACAACAGTAACGCTACGCAAGTCTCAGACTATAAACACGACGCTCGTGAGCATCCTTCACTTTCTTATGCAATATTATCCAGTCTTCTTTCAATTTTTTTTGGTTCATCACCGTCACACCTTCAGAATCCTCAACAAGCGTCTTATCAATCACAACAACACGTTTCATCAATTTCCAACCTATTGAAATTATTGTTCCTCTTACCAGCTCTACTGAGTAATAATTTTATGTCAAATCAATATCAAGCATACTGCCCTCCAAAATCTCAACATTACATGTTTGAACGAATCAATGAACGGTATGAAAGAGATTCTTTAGCTCTTCGCCAATCTTTGAATCCTATTTCTAAAAGGCGTGGATTTTGGCCGAGCCGTTACCATACTTCCTCGTCTATTCCCACAATGAGGCTAACTGAAAATACTTTGCAGCACAAATTTCGAAAGGTTGCAAACAAAACGAAGATAAAAACCGCCATTGTTCTAGAATTGAAGACCTTTGAATTGACTGAAGATGATATTGATGAATTCAGCGACAAGATAACATTTATTTTGTCAATATACCATTCACTGTATAAAACACAAAATTATCCAAAACCAAAGCATCGAAAAAGGCAAAAGCAAGAAGAAAATACTATTGAAAACGAATCGCCGTCTCTGGAAGTCATTTTATTACTCGAATCTCCCGGTGGTGTAGTACAAGACTATGGGCTCCTTGCATCGCAATTATCGCGGCTAACCAACATATCAAGCATAATAAAAACGGAAAGAACGGATAATTCAAAGAATGACCAGGAACCAGGTATTGAAAATACGAAAGCGCTTCCACCAATCCAATTGACTATTTGCGTTGATAAAATTGCAGCTTCAGGTCAGTGTTGCATTGTCTGAATTTGAATCAGTTTCATTCATTTATGCGTCATCATTCATCTAAATTTGGATTTGTGCTGAAATCTCATCTTAAAATCATGTCACTACTTTGATTCTTTTGTAAACAGGTGGGTTTATGTTAGCATCACAGGCATCACCAAATTCTCTTTTTGCAAGCCCATTTTCTTGTATTGGAAGCATTGGAGTAATAAGTGAAAGAGTGAATTTTCATAAGCTACTAAAGAAATATGGGATAAAGTCTTTAAGATTTGCCTCTTCCAAAGGAAAAAACCCTATTGGCATGTATGATGAAATCACTGAAGAAGGTCAAGAATTCGTACAACGGGGAGTCGATAGAGTATATGATGCTTTTAAAGAGCATGTGAAAAAAGGTAGAAACATGACTGACGATCAAGTAGAAAAGGTGGCTACAGGAGAAGTTTGGTTAGGTTCAGAGGCCATGAATTTAGGCTTAGTTGATGACATCAAAACCTCCGATGAATACATATTGGAAAAAGTCTTGCAACATGATACAGTTGTTTTAAAACTTATGAAATATGAAAAATCAAAAGCTAATATAGGTTTTGGAGGTTTTAGTATACTAGATTTATTGCTTTCTAAACACAGTGGCGGTCACGCGATCAGAAATTTTAAATGGAGCAAATGTAGGAACGCCTTCTTTAAATCTCTTGCTGTTTTTGGGGTGTCCAGTCATTTTATCAAAAGTAAAGGCTCGCGTGAGATATTTTCCTCTTTTACTCAAGAAATACGACAGTGACTTAATAGGCACATTTCTTCAAGCTGTGATCCTTATAAAAAAAAGGGATTTGCACTGCTCAATTCACACTCAAAGTGAATACATTGTTTACTTAATCAAGAAAATAGATTTTGGCTAAAAATATTTAATCGTTTGAATTTTTTTGGATCATCAACATCTATGTTTTATTTTGTTTTCTGTTCAGAGTTTTTGCATTTTTGAAGTATTGAAATGCTGTCTCTTCATTACCATTTGCAGACGAATGTAAAATGCTCAAAAAGGTTTGAACCTCAACTCTACTCCTGAATTTCTTCTTCAAAATTGGTGAAAACCAATACTTGTCCGTAGTTCCTTTTGATAAGCCGGCATTTCTCTGTCTTGTTTGAACCGTCCAACCAGAAGGGAAATCTGTAGCTGCGCATTGGGACAAGATTGTTGCCGGTCCAAACTTTTCCTTTTGTACGTCCGTAAATGCTGTCTCTTTCTTTGCGACAATTTTTGTGCCAAAGTTGATACCTAATATTATCCCATTGGAAAATAGAGGTAGTTTTTGAGAATCCACTGTAATGAAAACTTGGCGATATTTTCCAGAAATTTTGCTTGTATTCCCATTTTGCAAAGTATTGCCTAAAAATTTTTTGTTTGCGATTATGTTTGTGCCTAAGTTGACATAACAAAAAATCCCATTGGAAAATAGAGGTAGTTTTTGAGAATCCACTGTAATGAAAACTTGGCGATATTTTCCAGAAATCTTGGTTGTACTACTATTTTGCAAAGTATTGCCCGAAATTTCTGTCTGGTTTGGCTTGGGAACAGAATTTTTAGAATTGCTAGGAAGGAAATTCATAAGTGGGTCATAGCCTCGTGGAGAATTTAATTTCAAGTTATGAGCACTTGGCTGACCGTGAAGACTTTGATCTATAAGATAATTGCTGTGTGTATGAACAATTTGTGTTGAAAACGTTGATATTCTGTTTTGGTAGGAGCTATTTCCCAAATTTTGAGGAAAATGAGAGATTTGGTTCACTAAAGCATCATATCTAGGTGGTGCAATTTGACGAGGAGCAAGACTATTGAATTGTAACAGATTCTTGGAATTTTGATTTACGTGCAGATTCTTTGTAGTCAAAGGTGCATCTCTAAGTCTACTATTATTCAAAATAGAAGTGCCTTGTGGAGAATTCAATTTCAAGTTATGAGCACTTGGCTGACCGTGAAGACTTTGATCTATAAGATAATTGCTGTGTGTATGAATAATTTGTGTTGAAAACGTTGATATTCTGTTTTGGTAGGAGCTATTTCCCAAATTTTGAGGAAAATGAGAGATTTGGTTCACTAAAGCATCATATCTAGGTGGTGCAATTTGACGAGGAGCAAGACTATTGAATTGTAACAGATTCTTGGAATTTCGATTTACATGCAGATTCTTTGTAGTCAAAGTTGCATCTCTAAAACTTTGGTTTTCTAGTTTCTGTTTTTTATTTTGATTGGTATCTTGGGTGCTACCAGCAGCCCTGACTAAATGATGTTCATTGAGGATTCTTTTCGAATCATGTCTGGTTGTATTCGAAGGTACATTTCCATGAAGTGTGGTGTACATTTTTGATTTGTCTGACTCAATACCCTTTTCCTGACGTATTATGTTTGGATTAATAAGCGTTATAGAAGCAGAATTTTTAATTGATCCAATATTAACATCAGGTTTACGAGGGACTATGATCGCATTACTTGTTGTCTTGGATGATGTATTTACATCATGTGCTTTACTTGTATAAGATAACAATTTCGATTTCTTTGCTTCTATAGAATTCCTCATATATGTATCCTGAAGTATTAAATTCGGATCAATAAGCGGTATGGGAGTTTCATTGTTACAAGATCTATCTAGAACATCAATCTCACGAGTGCCTTCGTTCACATTGTTTGTTTTAAGGAATGTTGGATTCAGTTCATTTGATTTGAATGCCTGGGATGATGAGATGATTTTGCCTGAGTCAATGATTTTCTTCTCAACCTTTTCTTGAAGTATTGAAATTGGTTCAATGAGCTGTACGGGAGCCTTGTTTTTATGAATTGATATCTTTTCACTGGCTTTATCACGATTTTCAACCAAAGGGAGAACTTTGCATGAATTGCTCGTTTTTTTATTTTTATTGTACGTCTCATTTAATTTTACTGTTTGGGGTGGAAGAGATATTTTTTCCTTAGTGCATTTGTCCTTTGATTCTTTGAACGATATGATTTCTTTCGTTTGAACTTCTCGAAAGTTTTCATCAAATGACGATGAAGGAAATGATACTGATGACTGCGTAAGAATAGGTAACGGAAATTCATCTAGATCATCCATTTGCAGTAAAGGCAAAGGAAAATTCATTTCGAATTGATTTACATCCGTAACTGCTGATCCCAGATTCTCGTCAATACTTGTGGGTTGCCCAAAAGTGTCCATCGTGATGGTCCTTTCATTATTTACGAAGATTTGCATTTCTCTCCAATGATAGATATATCTTAGATTTCATAAAATCCGCCGGAAGGGAAAGTTTATCTTTGAAGGCTTGAATTTGAAAGCGCTTGTCGAATTCCTTTCAGGAAATAAAGACGATTAGATGTTGCATCTCGACATGAACATCATAGTTTTACCTCCAAAAATACATAAATTTCCAAGAACAATTATCTTCGTTCCTATGTATTCTACAGAAGGATACACAACTGCTAAATATCATCATTATGCAAAATTTTCAACAAAGTTCATAATCATTTTGTGCCCTAAACAGGAACATACTGGAAACAATGAATTGCACTGTCGCCCTCTAAGTAAAATAATATCAAGTATTTGTACATAGTAACACGTCTGCTTCTAAGGATGACATCGATATTCTAAATCCCATAGATATTATCAACAATTTGATATCATTGCTGATTTCTTCTAAATATTATTCAAGCCAAAATGTAAGTAGGAGACACTTGATATTTTCAAACGTTGTGACAGCAAAACCGTAAAAATTCGAATCCAGGAACGAAAAGGTACATCAAACGAGCAAAAATGAGCAATATAACCGTGGTCAATACCACCGCTGCGGAATCGCTCTTAGATCTAACAGTTGAATCATCATTCGAATATTGGACTGATACATTAATTGGTCTAGCTTTTTTCGCAACTGCCCTCATTGCGGGACAAAGGTGAGTTAAGTTGGGTTTTCAAAAGCCGATATCTTTTTATTTTTGTACCAATTGTACGTACAATTTCATTTTCATAACATCACCTGCTTATCTAGAGATGCTTGCGAATTTCAAGATGGCATTGAACACAATTGCAAATATTCATTTCTGCTGACATTTGCTTCTTAATTCTCTTTCAATTAGATTATCAGCTAGTAAATCACAAACAGGAGCTGAAACAACAGTAGTGACTGCTTTCTACACGCTTATTCTTTTGACAGCCTCCTTACGTTCCCTATGGTTCCTTATTCCAAATTCGTTTCTTCAACCCTCATATACTCCATCCGGTGTCATGGCTTTTAGCAAAGATTCTCCAAATTGGTTTGGCGCTTTCATGTCAGAAGAAATACTAAGTTTTGGCTCTTTATGCCTTTTCAGTATTTTCATCTTAATTCTTGTCTACTGGGCTGATATTCTAAAAAAATACTTTTGTCCTGGAGAAAAGCGATCAAAGCCAATGATGACTTTCATTGCCATCGTCGGAACATTGATTGTTATTCAAATCGTTAATGCTTTTTCATTTCTATTTGGACAATATTCGACAGAGGGTATGATTCTTTTGAATGCATCAGTGCTTGCTATTGTGAGCGTGATTTGTGTTATTGAAATCAGTATATTTTCTCATAAATTCCGTACAGTTTTGAAAACCCTTGGTGCGATCAATCAAGTTTCTACGGAAAGTCAAGTCAAACGTATTGTATGGATAACAGTTACAGGAAATGCATTTTTCACAACCCGTGCATTGCTAGAAATTTGGTTTGCGGGAACACTTCTTTTTTATTGGCATACTTATGGAAATGTGGACAAATTTTTTTCACATAATTTCTGGGACTCCTACATGCTGTTGAAATATCTCAGCGAATTTGCTATTCTTTGTCTAATGCTATACATTTTAAAAAGTCGTTTCTCTACAACCAGCAATGGTACAGCAACGAATGATGGCGGTGATGATACAAGAGGTGAATATAACACGATCCCGGACACAGAGGATGAATCTGGACCACCAATTAATACTGCAATCGCTGTTTAGTGCTCATGAGAAACAGAAACAGCACACTTTTACTGTCGTATTCGTCAAAAGAGAAAATCGTGGACGTTGCCTTCGTGTTATAAATCAACCTGTAAAATTGTATATGTTGAGAAACTAGGAATTTGGGGATTACATATTAATATGTAACAGCTTGGAATTTATTCGCACAATTGAAAAAGAGAAAGCAAGAGAGTTTTTTCTTGGAAGCAACGCTCAGCTTATTCCACATCTATGGGTAATAAAGAATGGTTACATCAAGTAATAATTATTATCAAATATCATATATTTCATATATATACATATTCAATTAAATGTTAGTATTTACAATTCATGAGCTAAGACGTGGAAAGGAAGTATAATAGAAAAAGCTGGAGAATAGATTTTCTAGAGACCCCATCTTTTAGCATTTACGTTTGGATTAGAAAAATCCAATTAAAATGGGTACAGAAGCGAAAAGAAATCCACCATTTCCTCCACGATATTTATTCTATCGCTGATGCTCTCATTGGGTTTGATTGGGTGCTCATCTTTTACCTCTTCAGGGCGCAGATCTCTTAGGACGAAGAAAGCTCTTTGTTCATAGCTTTGAGGAAAGCTTAATTGATAAACTGGGGTACGTTGATGTTTCGTTTCAAGAATTGTCTTAATTTTTGTAAAATTAAAAAGAAAAATCATGTGAGAAATTAACTTTCCAAATGTTTGCAATAATTGAGGAAGAGGGAACTTACTAGTTTTGATGACATAACAGTTTGTAAGAGGGCGAGAAGGGCAACAGAGTTTGAGAATGATTTCATTATGTTGTGATTAGATTCTAAATTTTAAGACTGTGATGTGATTTGTGACAGGAAATAGATTTGATGACAAATAAGTAGAGTTGGGTAGAAATAAGGCATTATTTTACGTTTCGAAATCGACAAAGCACCTTTCTCGTCCTGTAAGAAGGCAATCCCAATAATCAGTCCCATAATATTTGTGAAATAAATGTGTCACTGTTGCATCTATGTACTGTACGAAATGCCTGTACACATAAAACTTCGCGACATTTTATATGACTAAAATCTATATTAATTTTTTTGCTTGAGCATTATTTTGTTGTATCGCATTGGTTACTTGTCAGAAATAATGATGTGTGCGTGTGTCACAATGTGAATATGAAGTTATCCTCCATAAGTTTTCTGTTCTATTTGCAATTTTTATACCTATTTTAGTTAAAATTCTCTGATCCTAAAGTTAATGCTAAGAGATGGGGTCTATAGAAAATCTATTCTCCGGCTTTTTCTGTTCCTTTCCACGTCTTTGCTCTCTTATCACATTTCACATGAATGGTAAAACTTAGTAATAATTGGTCAATATCAAACATGAGAATTTTCATTTATGATGTTTAATAATGAATATTACTTGATGTAAATATTGCGTCTCTTTTCGTTTATATTCATTGCTTCCAATGTATTTCTTCGATCAAGAGTACAGTAGGTGCATGAACATTGACATTCTAAACACTAAGTAAGCATAGATGCTTCGAAAGTTCAAGTGATTCATAAAAGAGTTTGCTAGTATTTTATGTCAGAATAACTGGCTGGGTAGTTCATGTTTGGTTGAAAGCAAAAAAGTGGAGGAAAAATACAGAAGGAACACTAATGTTATTTTTGCTAAAATAGTAATCAATGTCTTTTCATCTCTTTAAAAACCTTAACGAAGCACCATATCATCAAGCATTTTCTCATTATTTGTCTCCAGATATTGAGTTAGTTCCTCATCTATGAATTTTAATCTTGTTTGTATCAGCAGCACTATTCTAATCTCGGATCAAAGGATGATTAAGGATACAGCAGTCAAAACAATATACAACATACGATAAACTCTGTGCCTATATGCAAGAAGTACTCAATCCAATCTTTTGTTCCTCAGAGTCATGTTTCAGTTTATTCCTATGTAAGAGACTCTATTTAGAGGTGATGCTATATAAATTACAGGATTTGAGATGAAAGACGATTTTAAATATGTACGTAAGAAATGCTTAGCATTGAAATTACATGCTACAAAATTAACTTAGGCAATATATATGGTTTTGATCTTGGATGCTATATACCATGGTTTTCTCTTCAGGAAGAATTTTTTTAATTAGGAAAGTTAATTCCGATTAGTCATGCATTTTTTTTTATTCTTAGATTCCGTTGATTCCTTAAGCTCAGTTAGAATTTTATATTGCACCATAAAAATTGTTAAAAGCAACAATAGATTCACAGTATTTTTAGAAAATGGAAACTGCAGCAATGAATGTGATAATACCAATGGGTGGCATTGGATCTCGCTTTATAGCAGAGCAATATCGTTTCCCCAAGCCATTGGTCCGTATTTGCGGTCGGGAGATGATTTTATGGTTATTGGACAATCTCCACCTAGTTCCTTCAAAAGATATCATTTGGCTTGCCCTACCAAAAGAAGTCGATACCCAGTTCTTAATCAGTAACAAGCTTCGAAAAGAATTCCCTCAATTGGATATTCGTGTTGTTCCTCTCCAATTTCAGACTCGTGGAGCCGTTGAAACTTTGTATGCTGTACTCCAAGAAATGTCAGAAGGAGAACTTTCAAATCGAACCATCTCGTTAGATTGCGACACCTTCTACTTTACTGATATTTTAACTAAGTTCAGGAGTTTGCCACCAGGTGAAGGAGCAAGTTTTTGTTTCGAGGACACATCCGGCCGTCCTATATTTTCATTTATCAAGCTTGATGAAGATGAGCGTATTTTAGACATTCGGGAAAAGGTAATCATTTCCACTCATGCAAATACAGGTGCATATGCTTTCGGATCGGCTAAGCTGATGCATGAATATTGCAGTAAACGCCTTGACCAAATGGTAGGGCCCTTAGGGGAATATTACACAAGTAGTCTCATCAAAGAAATGATTAGTGATGGACACGTCTTCAAAGGCATCGATGTACCAGATTTCGCATGCGTCGGTACTCCAAAACAACTTCACCAATTCCTCACAAATTTGCGTGAGAAACAAATGTCTTTTCATAGGCAGAAGAATAATGATCAAAATAAACAAACTGCAACTTTGACTTCCACGAAAGCATCTCCTCTCAAACGTCGTTTCTGTTTTGATCTTGATGGTACACTTGTAACTTTTCCAGAAGTTTCTGGTGATTATTCTACTGTGCGACCTGTTCACAGCAATATCAAATTGGCCCAAGAATTACATGCGGCAGGGCATACTATTATCATTCACACAGCCAGACGCATGAAAACACACAATGGAGACGTTGAGGCTGTAAAAGCAGATATTGGAAAATTGACCATGGACACATTAGTCAAATTTAAAATCCCATATGACGAGCTTTTTTTCGGAAAACCCTATGCCGATTGTTATATTGACGACAATGCTGTCCATGCACAAATGAATACATTCAAAGAGGTTGGATGGCTTAATGGTTCTCAAGGTGAGCCAGAGGGATATTGGGAGGAAGAAATATCTCAGTCATCCCAAAAAGAAACAAAAGAATTTATCAAACCTCGATCTTTCAATACTATCATGAAGGTTGGTGATGTGGTCATCAAAACTGGTCCTCGTGAGATGATTTCTGGCGAAAACTATTTCTACAAACATATCCCGGACCAACTTCGTCAATTCTTTCCACAACTCAAGGAAAACCCAGAAGAGAATATTGAAGAAAATGATGGTAAAGGTCCTTTAATGCATATGCACCTTGAATACATAAATGGTACTGCTTACAGTTTACTTGCAGTTGGGGGAAAGTGTGTCACTGAAGGACGCATGTTAAAACTTATGAATGTTTTGAATACATTGCATTCATATAATGGACCAACAACAGACGATAAAACAAATTATGAACCAAGACTTGTGTATGAAAATTATGCAGCGAAGCTGAAGAGTCGATATGAAAAGTTCCCAGAAGTTTATGACAAATTAGGACCAGATGCTAAAGTCGCTTTTGTGAAAGTTGTACAATATATGGATCAATATGAAAAAGAGGATCGTGCAGAAAGAGTCAAGATTATTCACGGAGACCCAGTTCTCACGAATGTCATTTTAACTAAACACAATACAGTCAAACTGTTAGATATGCGCGGGCTTCTCGGCAATACATTAGCCTTGCAAGGTGATGCAACATATGATTTAGCAAAGGTGTATCAGAGTTTATTAGGATATGATTTTTTCTTGAACCAACAAGTTATAACACCAAGAGCTAATGAATTTTTGGCTTCTATGCGAGAAACATTCTGGTCCTTTATAGGCTCCAACTACCCTCGAATTCGTAAGAGAGATATCGAGATGATCACAGCTTCGTTATATTTTTCTTTAATCCCTTTGCATGAATCTGCAACAAATCACAAGATGTTTTTCAATGAATGTCTCAAAATTATTGAAAGCTCTGATTCCTGTTAAGCTTTTTCCATTTTTTATTTCTTACGAACGGACAATTAATTTCTAAAAAAAAAATTCTGATTACAGAACAACATCAAATAATCATATGATAACAAACAGGAGTATTTATTAGAAATTCTATTACGACCTGTTTACAATGAGTTTAATGATCAAGTCCTAAAATAGTCGTAATAGTCTATTGCTGTGAGAATGTGGTCTGTGCAAGCAAAGCTGATCACAACAAAAGTACAATGAAAAAAAAGAATTGATATTTTTTACGTTTCTAGATGTTCATGGAAAGCTTAGTAAGTGCCAGAAAGAAACCAAAAGAACAATGGTTGATGTCTCTTTGCCAAAGGGAAGCCGGATTTTATAAAAAGATTCAGAAAATCACCAACACTGCGGATTCGATTCTAGATGCAAATTAGAAGAAATGAAATTAAACGAATATTGATAAGTCCTAATTTGATGTTTGCTTATGTGAGTAATGCTACATGTATGAGTTAAAGGTCTTTTGAAATCATTAAATACAGCATCAGCAGTGAAAAATGAGACAACTATTTGAAGTAATTCATAAAAAAGATTCGTTTTTTTACAATAAAGTCAAACCTGTTTTTTTGAATTTTTCTTCAAGCTACGGACAATAGATATGCACGTGAACGCAGCATAATAAAATACCTTTAGAATTATCTTTAAACAACACCAAACTGCGACTCTAGAGAGGCTTCGAAACGAATCAACTCTATCTGAACTTACAATAGTGGCTCAAACAACACAATGACAACAGGAACAAAATTTCTTTGTTGTTTAATTTCTGTGTATTTGCAGAGATCCCTTGTGTATTCTTCTGATATCCAAATAGCGTCAATTGAACAATGTCGCGAATGGGGATTTGATTCGTCCAACCTCTCATGCGATACTTGTAGCTTACTTTTGCAGCACCCAAAACTAAATTCTGAACAGTTTCAAAAAGAATGTAAACAATGCTGTCAAGAATATAGAAAGAACCCAATAATCCAATCGGATGCAGCGGGAACAGATGAAAGCCAAACGCACAAAACTATGTACAGAAAAGGTGTTTTTCTTTACGGCCAATATGGATTAAAATCTATGGATGAAGTGAATGATTTTTTCGAAAAAGATTTAGATATGTTGTTGGATTCAAAAGC
>Ga0209092_10001950_pt1 | contig 19500 bp, 14 predicted proteins | sample FraStrMetagenome_FD_187446 | JGI IMG/M metagenome (GOLD analysis project Ga0209092, IMG submission 187446) | Marine eukaryotic phytoplankton communities from Arctic Ocean - Fram Strait ARC3M Metagenome (SPAdes) (version 2) | ecosystem: Environmental > Aquatic > Marine > Oceanic | place: Fram...
GATGTGTCTCTACAATAAGTAATTAAAAATATATAAGCTTCTGCAATTTTGAAATGTTGTCATTTATGTAGGAAAAAATGAGAGGTGATGAGGTTTAGGTTGGAAAACTACTTATTGTAAATGTCATAAGTAGAATACGAAATAAAATGTCATTAGCTAAACTGAAGTTTAGTGGATTTAACAAAAAAAACGCAAGTTTAGTGAATTTTCTCAAAAAATAAAGTAGAAATTATTTTTGAAACTGACAAAATGGTAATTTCCAGTTTATTTTGTTTTCCAACTCCTTTCCAAATTTTCAAAACCTGAAGGGAGTTAGAAAGGAGTTTGGCAGCAACCCTGAATAGTACCGGTACCGATACCCCTAAAGCGTATGAACAAACAATTTTCCAAACAAAAAAGAGAATAAGATCGGAGGCAGAAGAATAAATACAAACATGAAATTATATTGTTATCCGATAACAGCTGTCGTTACATCATCATGTTATTTTCTTAAGTTCGTATGTTCCTTTACAACAACGCGTTATTATCCACCTCAAGGTTCAATTGTATCAGACAGAAGATGGCTTAGTAGGCCGTCAAGAAAGCAATATCCAACCGAATTTTGGTATAAGGGAACCGTAGCAGCTGCCAATAACGAAAATGATACCCCAGACACAGGGGACAATTTTGATGGAAAAGGATTTGCTGGTTACTTAGCCCCATACATCGGGGCTTTATTTGTGTCGATCGCGGTAACGGCTACGTTCGTAAAATTTGTCTTGCTTGATTACTGATCCTGAGGCTTAGTCCTTAATGAGGCTCACGAGAGATATGGGAATTTATCATATATAACGATCCAAGCTGTGTGTCTACAGATGCTTTTGAGAGGCTGTAGGTTATTAAAAAGCTCGAGGCCCATATTTTGTCTTTTATTATTTATAAATCGAGGTATAGCACTTCAAATAATTTATTCACTACTTATTCGCTTTTGAGAATAATCAACAATCGCTCCTTACTCTTAACCTGAGCATATATATTCGCAAACAAAAAGGAACTACATTTTCTGCATCAACTCATCCTTTGGTATAAATGATAGTTACAAGATCAGAATATGTGTGTTCGACCCTAAGTGGATATCTTACTATCGCAACAAACGATTCCTTGCAAGAATCCTAACTTCAAAAGAACATTGAAATCTACATTAGTATACAATGTTTACTTTACCTTATATCCCATCTCCAGAGACTGCAATTTTTTCGGCTCTATATCATAACTTCTCTTTCGCCATTCAATTCAGTAATTTTCTTGGTTACGTAAGATCGCTCAATCAATTCCGGCGTCACGCACGGAACGCCATCGTTTGGGCCTATGAGCTGGTCAAGTATCAATGGTAAAAAGAAGTGATTCAAATCATTATTTAAATGCAAGGGGCCTGTACATGAGTGTTTACTAGTCAACTCATTTATTATTCCCTCAAATGTGACGCTCCCCACCAAATATCGTGAGATCCTAACTTCCTGCCCAGACACAAATTCACAACCAGTCAATAACAAGTAAATGGAGCTCGCAAGCCCTAAATTATCCACTGCGTAAAAACATAATTCGTCTTTGTTTAGATATCTCGCATCGACACCTTTATTTCCAAAACCAATCAATTGAACTGAATAATCGCGTTCGTTCAACAGAAACGAGTTTAATGTCACATCACCATGAATAATTTCGCATGCATGGCAATCCATGACAGCACGAATCATACGGTATATTAGGCTGGCGAGAGTTTTTTGATGGTCCAGATTAAATCCACTGCTTCCTAGATTACTTATTGAATACTGCAAATATTGACCTAACGTCGCACTACGTTGTTGCATATTGTTCTTCAAATGTAACCGGGCGCGTCGATTTCCTCGATACAATTGCAGCGATGTGGCGTGCAAGTGACGACGATTCTTTTGACACAAAAGGAAGGGCTTCTGGCGTTCGTGCAGAGTAATTAGAAAATATGCCTCGCGACACAAGGCGGGACAGGAATTATGTAAAATATCTGCCGCACAACCATCATCATCTGAATGACAACTCTTATTCTTGGATTTTGCCTTACAATTATCTTTATCATGTTTCAACTCACAGAGGGGAAGTGCGTTGCTAAACCACTCTCGAGATTTGCATGAAGATTCCAAAACCGTTGAATTGTTGTAGAGCAACAATTCGATATCGAAATATAGAGGTACGCGCAACGCTGTGCACGAAGACAATTGGAGGGAACCAGAATTTATACTAAGTTTTAAACTTTGTTGCAAAATTCGAGCCCTTACGAGTCCACTATCATCTTGCGGTGCAAATGAAGCTGGCACAGAAGAAAGTAACCGACTTGCTTTTTCGTGGCTGCGTGAAAACCAGTTTATGTCGTCGATAAGAGAAACAGAATGCGTTCGTTTGCGACGTCGACAGATTTTCAAACCGATTGTCTTCGATTTTCCCTTGTCCATTGAAACCTTATCAATTGCTTTATCCATGCATTGAGGCGATGGTGTAACCAAGCTAAATTCATCCGCACTTTCTTGAAGTGGGGGTGAAGAGACGGAAACATTATTGCGACTGCTATATTCTTCCCTTCCTTTGTCAATTTCTGTCGGGGTCGTTGTTGTTGCATCTGCTACATTCTTCTCCTCGTCATCGTCAAGTTTAGCGTCTCGATTCAGTTGACGACAAGCAATGCGTCTTCGACGTCGTCGTGAACTGCCTTTAGCTGTTGTGGCTTGTTGGTGAGGGAAATGTAGTCGCGGCATGTCGAACTATATCTTGTTCATTTTTTTGGGTGAAAGAAAATGTGATACCAGCTGCATACATACATCATACATATATCATACATGCATGTACCTGCATAACACACACACACACACACACACACACACACACACACACACACACACACACACACATATATATATATTATTCGTACGAGGTACATATGAAAAATGAAAGAAGCGCGGGCGCGGGGAAAAATTAAAAATTGAGACAGGCACAGGAAAGAAGTGTCAAGTGTCAAGTTACAAGTTTTACAAAAAATCTTCACTTTTGTGGACTTGTGGAATGAAACGATAATAAATACTCTTCAATATATTTTTTAATACATGTACTCAAAGGTGTTATTTCCCAAAAAAACATGTCTCAACAGCAATATCAATTCTCTTTCATAACCATCACATTCCTCTTCTTAATATTCATCTCTTCCAATTCATTGCCATGGAATGGTCTCTCAAGTAATAAACTAAGACGATTTTTTCGTCACCGTCGCCAACACCAACGCCGAACCATAAATATACGTAGCAGTAGCAAAGAAAGGAGTTGGGATGAAAGAAAAGGATTAGCATTAGAAGAATATATATCTCGTATTATGAAGGAACATTATAACCCTCATTCCTCTTTGTCTGAAGTTTTATCATCGGTAGGTGGAATAGCAGCAATAATTTACAATTTGATAATTTATTCATTGTCAGTAACGACAGCAGTAAGAGCGACGAGCGCAGGATCTTATAGAAACTATCGTGGAGGTGATAGTGGTGAAGATATCAATCTTTATAGGGGATCCATACAAAGTTTTGGAGATCCATCTGTATCAAATGATCGGGTGTGCAGAAATGTTGTATTGACGGCTGTTTGGATTGCAACGGTACAGGCTTTGGGTTCTATTGTTACGCATGATCGATTTTTCGATGAGGTGCGCCTGCGTCAAATGTTGCGTTATCTCTATTCGAAAGATGCTGAATTTACCGTATCGTGCATCATATTGCTAATTGTCTTCTTTTTTATTTTGGTGATTCAGGTTACGTCGAAAGTTATTACCAAGGAAACAGCCCAGGCGATAAAGAACATACAAGGAATAATACGTAGATTTCCAGATTACGGTATAGTTGATGTTTTTCAGCTATATCCTGCAAAAGATGTCATTATGTCGACAGTCGCCCTTTCCCGTCTCCAAAACATTGTCATTAATTCGGAAAAGTGGCAAACCAATGCTGTTGGTGACCAGGAGATTTGTTCTCTTGCCTCGAATAAGGATTTAATTCATGATTTAGCATATTATTCAGTGTACGCGAATGCAGCTTATGGATGGAAGGGAGGCCTTGCTTTGTCGGGAAGATTGCACTTTGGTGATTTGAAAACATTGGTCGCTAGAACTGGGATTACAGAGGAACAAGTAATTGACGCCAATTGGCATTCGAAAACTCATCAACCTGCCTACTTTCTTGTAAGAGATGATGATCAACAAAGCCTTGTCTTATGTATACGCGGGACTCTTTCAACTAGAGATGTGCTGACAGATCTTTGTTGTTTGGCACAATCTTATGATGTTGCAAATGTCTCCGAAGATGGAGTCTCGTCGATGAAAGGTAGAGCTCATCAGGGAATGCTCAAGGCTGCTAGAGGTGTTTCAAGACAAGTGGAACAAAAAATTACATCGTTACTCGAACAATATACTGGTTATAAGATAGTTCTCGTTGGACATAGTCTAGGTGCGGGGACAGCAGCAGTACTTGGAAGCATCTGGCAGGAGAAATTTAAAGGAAAGATAAAGGTATTCGCATATGGCTCGCCGTGTGTCGGTAAGCGTTATTTCTATTGCAATTTTTATATCTATTGGGAATCACAAAAGGGCTAAATCATCTTCACAGGACCGTTTGGGTCACAGCCGGTCTCTAACAAAAGTATAATTACATCAGTTGTAGGGGAAGGTGATATATTTGGAACACTAAGTTTAGGGCATATATCTGATATTAGCAAAACGATTTCGTATTTGTGCGAGAATTCTGAACTACGTCAAGAAATTTTAGCGAAAACTAGAACCGTACCGAACGCAGAAAATATGGAATTCTGCGTAAATCTACTTCGGGAATTGCGTGCAAAGATCTTCACGTCGGAAAAATTTTACCCTCCAGGTAGAATTTTTTTCATGAGTGGATCGACGTTTGGCGATGACGGTGAAGTATCATTGAGAGAAGTCATTGAGGTCGATAAGAAGTTTTCCGACCTTGTGCTAGATCCATTCATGTTTGATTTGTCTCGCCACGTTCCTAATCGCTATGAGTCTGCCCTCGCAAAGTATTGGGGAGAATGCAAAAATAAACTTGATTCTGAAAAGATCTAAGCAACATTTTTGGAAGCGTTGGCCGCAAACATCAAATTCGCATTTTATTAGCTCCGCATAAAGGTTCAGATGATTCGACCTCTTGTGGTGTTGTCTTACTACAATCGAATAGATAGACAGGCCAAGCCGCTCCCTGATGGTGTCGTACTTTACACTTGACAACAACTTTCGGGGTAACGTCTTGAAACCCAGTCATATAAGTCACAACACGCGTACAGTTTCCTTGGCGATATAGCAACGGCTTTATCAGTCGAAGACCGCGACGCATCAAATAAAGGAAGGCCACCGTTGCATCGGAATAATCAACTTCAAGAGCATTGGCACATTTGATTTCGATATTAATTATTTTGGAAGGAAATAAATTAGCTTTTATTGCCTCCTTCACGTTATTCCGAGCGACTTGAGCGCGGTCAGAACTGAGCTCGATTCCAACCATTTTACGTGGTGACGCATCTTGAAGCTTATTCGCAATGTGAAGTAGTACTCTACCGTCGCCACCTTGGACCACAAGTGTTAGAATATTGTTTTCGCTTGGCAGAGCATCTACTTACATCCAATGTCATATAAGATATCATCTGGCCGCAGTTTAGCCAAGTCGGCAGCTGTATCGATACAGCTCTTCGGAGTGGACCACAGTGTCTTTGTTGGGGCCAGCATGGATAGGAAATAACGCAGTTTTGCAACTTTGAAATTTTTGAATATTGAGTCACTCTCCAAATTTTTGGAAAAGAAAACGTATTTTCATTAGAAAAACAAAAATTAGTTTCTAGCGTTTTACTCAATGCAGCGAACTGTAATACTCTCGTAAATGCAACAGCGTACACATAAAAATTTCTATAGATTGAGAAGCAGACGACAATATATTAGAATTTGTTAATAATGCAATAAAGTACTTGTCATCAGAAAACCTACTATGTAATTAAGACGAAAATGTCGAATCTAGTTTATTGATCGATCAACAAAATCAAATCACCGCTTACTTGTGGTTACCGAGACGACGAAAAACTCATCGGCATACTCTGAAGCGTGTATCAAGCCAAAACATTATATCATTGCACCTATTCCCAAGATCTCTTGGTGGCTATGCGGTTGCATTCCATAGAACGCTCGATTCTACTTATTTATCCACTGGATGGCCACAATTTAGAACAAAGGTCCTCCAGTGACCCAGTTGTGGTGAATCATACCACCAATAGCAAGCATGGCGAGACGTCCATTCTTAAGTTCCTTTAACTTCATTTCGTTCATTTCTTCCTCGGACTTTCCAGTGGCAAGGCCCATGGGATCGAATCCAAAGTCTCCAGGAACACGGTCAGGATCGGAAAACATTGTCTCCGTAGTAACATTTCCCTTGTTGGACCAGAACTGTAAAAAGAGGAAGAGAATCTATTTTAATATATGCATCGATGCAAAGTTGATACAATAACGAGACTTACTTCAAGGACACCCATCCAAGCGATGATCTGGAACATGGAAGAAGCACCGGCGGCGGTAGGGGCCATGTTGGAATCAGCAACGGCAACCATACCGGGAAGGGTCCAGTACTGCTGCATAACGAAGCCAACAGTAGCAAGCATGGCAGCACGGCCGTGCTTGATTTCGCTCTCCCGAAGCCACTTCATATCGAAGTATTCGCTGAAATTAAGAGGGTCAAGACCAACGTCTCCAACCCATCCGGCAGTTCCAGCTGGGGCCTTGATGAAAGGCACAGCTTTGCTCATTTCAGCATTGAGGGCTACAGTTTTTGCAGCAGGCTTCAATAATTGGGAAAGAGTTAGTAACGTCGTTAGACAAATTAGCATGCAAAGGGTTCTTCTTCGACTGACGAACGATTGAATGCATTTCGAGTCGAATAGAGAACAGATACACGCCATATTATTCTACAGACATACCACAGTAATAGGTGCAAAGGCACTGGTGCTGGCAATAAGAGAGAGGGTGGATAGGATGCTAAGCTTGACCATGTTTCGTGATTTGAAAATATGCGTGAAGATTGGTTGTGGTTGAAATGTATCTTTGCATATCGTCACACGTTCACGTGTAAACTAACTAACTTCACATTTGAACCGTTACTAAATTTCGGCCATTTAGAACTTTCGTGGGAAGCGTTCCATTTTTGGCATAATGTACGCTCGTAACACACATCATGAGCTCGTGAGTGGCTCGAGAATCTCGAGAAGAACTTCTGTAATTAAAATTATAAATATTGACATAAAGAATAATATGAATGTAGCGAGAAGAAAATTAGCGTAATACCTAACAACTAAAGTAAATACCGGTACTTTTGTATCGAAGTAAGTTCTTGTTCTTCCTTTTTTGTGTCTTCTCAGCACAATTGTGAAACTTAAGAAGCCGAGAAAAAGTGCAGTTGATTGGTAGACTTACACTACTACGAGTACAATCGAAAAATATCTGATCTACCACAACAAACCCATATCAAAATCGCAGCACCCAAGCAATGGCAAATTGTAGCTTAAAAAGAATCTTACAAGCCTTCTTTCTCATGTATATACTGAAAAGTTCCAATTTTGTGAATGGGTTTTATTCATCGTTTTCGCGTCGTCTTCCATTTCACCGCAGACCCTACTCAAAGATATTCGCGTCATCAACTTCGAAGAAAAAAAAGGATCAAGTTATAACTCACTGGAAGGAGCCTCAGGATAAAGTCGTTATTACAGAAGATGGAGGAATTCGGTTTATAGTCCGGGGCAATCCACAGCCGCTTCGTAGGCATCGAACTGCGCGTGGATTTCTGTATAATCCCAGCGCGAAGGCTCAAGAAAGTTTTAGTAAAGTCGTTCGTTCGTTATTTGAGGAACATGTACCATCCCTTAATTTAGGAGATGATTCTTTCTTTGGTGACAGTCCGCTGGCAATGGATATCACATTTCGATTGAGGAGACCTCGCAATCATTTTGTCAATAACAATCCAGGGAAGGATGGTGGTTTAACTCGATTGAAGAAAACATCCCCGCGACTTTTGTACAACAGCCGAGTCGACGTGGATAATCTAGGAAAGTTTGTAATGGATGCATGCAACGGACTGTTGTACGTCGATGACAAACAGGTAAGCCACTTGACTCTTTGCAAAGTATACGACTGCAACGGCCAATGTAACGGATCAACCGAAGTATTTGTGAGAAAAATAGACGATCAAAGCATTGAGAATTTACTTCTGTAGACGCCTTAAAGATTAACTCAAAAGGAAGAAAGCATTTCTATCGTTAGTTTTGTATAAATCGTTAGAAGAGGTTTAATTTTCTTTAGTATGAAATGAGGATGTCGTGTGGTGTTCTAGTTGAGAAAGCAGTAAAAAAAGACTTTTCCGAAAAGCTTTACTCCGCTGGACGTGTTCACTTTACATACCTTTTGGCGTTTTCCTATCGCAGGTTCGTCTTCCTCTATTAGCAAATCCAAGAATGGTAAATAGAAATGAACTATCGAAGGAGAAACGCTATATCTGCGTTGATTTTGTTAGAGAATGATACGGGCAATTATATTATTCAAAAATTCTGTTAAAAATTCACAGCCTCTAGAATAGGTATATGGGTTGTTTTAGGACTTCCTCCTCCCAAAGTATTCACGTTAATATTTGACTTGCTAGAGGATTGTGAAGCTACTCGCGAACGATGATTCGTAGATATCTATTTTTGTTCGAACCCTTCTTGTCTTTTGTGGTAATGGCAGGCTCTAGCCTTTTGTGTTTTTGAGAATGCGTTTTCGGAGTTCGCAAAACATAGGTGCTCTACGAATACCTACGTGATACACTTTTCGCATACGAGGAGCATGTGTGTGTGTGTGTGTGTGTGTGTGTGTGTGTGTGTTTGTGTGTTGATGAAAGTAATGCTGACAACTGACGACTGACACCAAGATTTATTTTTTCATGTCAGTAAAATAAACAAGAGCACGATAATCCATAGAGACTTGTCAATTTCTTTTCTAAGATGGGGCTTTTCGGAACGACAGCTTTAGTACGTGCGTCCTTTGTTGCGTTTTCAACACTGAAAGATGGAAAACGGTTCTTCACAACTTCGTCCAGTCGACTTATGGCTGTAAATTATGTTTTAAAGTACGATTATATTCCAGGTGAGAGATGAACTAATGCGATTCAATAATTTCCCTCGCATTCATATTCTAAAATTATGACGAAAATATCGATTAGATGTACTTGAAAAACGAGGTCCCTACAGAGAAGGACATTTGGGTTTAGCAAACAAGTTGAAGGAGGAAGGGAAATGTTTATCGGGTGGACCAACGAGTGAGGTTGGTGCTGAAGTTCCAACGGGTGCTATCTTTGTTTTCTCTGATCTGGAAAGTGCTCAATATTTTGCAAAAGAGGATCCTTACATCGACGGAGGAATTGTGACGAAGTCTGAAATCACTGAATGGAACGTTGTTGTCTAAAATTCTTTCTTCGATGAACTACAAGATATTTATCTGTCCATGTCGAACGATGTACTGCGGGTGGATCCGGTTATGCAGATAAATGCAAGATGAAGAGGGTGAATTCTAAACTATGCAGTTTGTAACTTTTACTTCAAAATATACAAATTGATGTTAACAATTAAAAGAACACAGTTGAAAAAAGCTATCTCAACCTAAAGACGATAATGTAGAAATAGTCAAATCGATTTTGAAAAGAGATGTACTCTCACTTGATAGAGCTCTGACCTTATTTGATGCTTGATGGTCAGACCTTCCTTCGACGGACTGTTTTGGGTTCCACCTTGACTTGAAAGCTGGGTAATATCAATATCTGATTTACATGTTAGCTCGTTTGTGATTTCATTTCGTTTCGTTTCGTGATCGGCTAAAATATTTCACTGTTACATCGTCTAACTTTGTGAACTCGTGCTCAGCACGATCACGATGTTCTCTCAATTTGAAAACACTGTGAAAACTTTTAGTTGTCTCAAACTTCGCATTTCGAACCTGAAAGATCGATCAAATGCGGAACAAACTATCGGTATTCGAAATCGATCGAGATCGAGATCGAGGGTAATCTCATCGAAAAACAAGACCTACGATAAGCATACAAAATAGGCTAAAAGGAGTAGAGATTTTGCATAGATCTTCTTAATACTTCCACCGCCATCGTTCAAAATCTAAGAAATACGACATAGTAATGAAGGCAACCGCAATCATTCACTCGATCCTCGCCTTCACGGTTACAGCCTCGAACTTGCGAGCTGGAGAAAGTGGCAGTCGAAATGAGTTAAAGTATACACCCGAGGCTCTTGCTGATGAAATAACAGATATGCCGGGTTTGGATTATGATATTAATTTCCGTCAATTTTCAGGTTACTTGCATTTGAAGAACACGACGAAGTACATTTTCTATTGGTATACAGAATCTCAGAGGGACCCTGCCAATGATCCGGTTGCCTACTGGACTAATGTACGTTTTTGCTTTCTTTTGACATTGTGTAAGTTCAATTTTGATAAACAACTTTACCCAGGGTGGACCAGGATGTTCCGGTTTGTACGGGTTTGGGACAGAAATGGTAAGGCTATCTTTAAAAGATTCTGGTTTTATGGCTTGGTTAAGGACATGTCCTGACCTTTTGGCTTTTATTAGGGACCATACTACTTCCAGTCAGATGGAACGGTGAAAGAAAATCCTTACACTTGGAACAAGATTGCAAACATGTTGTACGTCGAACAACCGGCAGGTGTAGGATTCTCATACAGTGAGAATGAGGATGATTACCACCAAGGAGATGAACAGGCCACAATTGATCAGTACGAATTGATCCTGGCATTTTTTGAGAAGTTTCCTGAGCGCAAAACAAATGAATTTTACATCACTAGTGAATCTTATGGAGGACATTATATGCCACAGCTTGCATTGGAGATTTTGGAGAAGGATGTTGATAAAGAAATTAATTTCAAAGGGTTTGCCGTTGGGAATCCTTGGGTTGAGCCTATTTCGGACTACGTGTCGATGTATATGGTCTACTTTCATCATGGCCTGGTAAAGAAGCCATTGTACGACAAATGGCTAGAGGCTGGATGTAATACAATGCCAGATCGTTACGACAACATTGTGAGATGCTTGGATTATGAGTTGTTCATGTATGCGGGAGCAGGAGCCGATATAAACCCATATGCTGTAGATTATCCCATTTGTGTGGACGAATCCAATAGACACCACTTTGGTTTTGCCCATGAAACTAGCAAAACATCACTTTGGTCACATCAAGGTGCAAAACTACTGGAAATGATGAATCCTAATTTGAAAGAGGCAGGAATTGATCTGTATGATCCATGTGCGGAGGACAACCTTACTGCTTATCTTAATCGAGCTGACGTGCAGGAGGCTATTCATGCGAAGCCAATGGACAATCCGTGGTCGCCTTGTACCTACAAGCTGACGTGGCGTCTCGTTGATCGGCAGTCAAGACAGATGGAGTATTACAACGAACTTGTTACAGGTGGTTATGGGTTGAAGATGCTCGTGTTTAGTGGAGATGACGACAGCATTTGCGCCACCGCAGGTACTCAAGAATGGATATATGATATCGGTGTTGAAGTGAACGATGACTACTATTGGTCAATTTGGCATGTTAACGGACAAACCGCCGGTTATGTAACTGAGTTTGAGCTTGATGAAGAGTCTGGTACATTCTACTTTGCCACAGTCCATGGGGCGGGTCATGAAGTTCCAGCTTACAAACCGGCAGAAGCTTTAGATCTATTTGATCGTTACTTGACCGGAAATTGGGATTTATCGAGTGGTAAAAAAGTGAGGTCATCTGATTTGGGAGAAGTGATTAAGGGTGATCCTGTGGAGACTGCAAACGAAGATGTTGAAGTTCAGGGAACGAGTTCTTCTACTTTGTAAAGTTCTTACCACGATCGGTAGTTGTTTTCATAAAAATTCATTCCAATACATCTCTAAACCATCTTTTCTGAAAAATTTCTGGAAATTGACTTTATCGCGAAACGTCATATATCAGGATGACAATGCACCAAACTTTTTCTTTTCTCAAATGAACAAAGGACTCAATATAATGGATATTTCGTTTAATAGTACAACACCAACTACCTTTGAGCATGTGTTCGAGTTTAAATATATTAAAACAGATGTTTGGTTCGGGATCCGATCTCACACTTCGTCTGTTCATGTTTCACTCACATTTTGTTCGTGAACATATCACATGGTTGGAGTTCTGAAGCATGATAGACAGTGACGTCCTCTCCTACAAACATAGTACATGGATGTTTCTCTTCCTTTCATATCTTCAGAGCAGAATGGAGCATTCTCATTCTGAATAGTTGCAGATCTTCCCTCACAACATTGTTGATTGGACGCATACGAAAACAAATGAGGACTTGATATGTTCCCGCACACACGTACGAGTACGAGTACGTATAGGCAAATAATGCACAGTGAGACACACTCATCGGCACTTTAACATTTCACACTCTAGAGAAATGAAATGGCGATAGTGACTCTCATATCATCTCTTCTGAAGCATTACAATGAGGTTTAACGAACTGTTCATTTATCTTATTCCGTCTTTGTTCAAATTAACAAACAGCTTTGTTTCTCAGATTGGCTGCCAAATACGGCAACAACGAAGATGCAGACATAGTTGTAATTATAAGATAAGCCTCAACAGCAACAAATTGGATGTAGTTTCGTCTATGAAAGGCGTCGATGAATTCAACGAATGGTATCCTGGTGATCCCAAAACAATACTATCTTTTCCTCATGCTTTGTTCAATGGTGGATCATTACGTGGAATCGAATGTAAGCAATTGTCGGAATCTTCTATCGATCATGAAACATTGAGCATTCCTGCAGAATATTGCTTGAGCGTTCCTTACGATGATGAAAGTTGGGACGTTACCTTAGCAGCAAAAATTTTGAAGGAATGTGGAAAAGGAAAACTTAGTAGCTATTATGGATATTGTCAGCTTTTGTGTTCAGGGGAACAGATAGACGGGCCTTTGAAGAATAATGTCCCTCCTTCAACAGCCCCTAATGCTCTTAGGAGATGGAAAAATGATGAGAAGGCTATGTTCGAATCATCTGAAAAAGGTCGACAGCTCTTGAAACTAAGCGATCGCCAACTTAAGTCATGGAAACAAAAGTATTTAGAAAGTGACATAAAAAAAGAGTTCACCTTCGAGCAATTTGAATGGGCGATGGAAGCGGTTCACTCTCGTGCATTCAAAGGATTGTCCAGTGCAAAGGCTGCAGCAACAAGTATTCCGCTTGTGGCGACTCAATTTGTCGCCGTCCTTGGAGGTGCATATGGCTTACTTCAAAGTAATAATTTTGGTGACAATATTGCTATGGCATGTGCCTTAATTGCCACATTACCCCTTGTCTTTAACTTATTTACTGAAGACCGAGGCGACGTTGCAATGTTACCTTACATTGATTCAATTAATCACAAAGAATCAGCAAATAGCAAAATAGAGTATGACCCACTGTCCAAAAGCTTTTCCCTCACCATAGATAATTCGTGTTTAGAGGAAAATGTCGATGGTAAAATGCAGTTGTTTATTTCTTACGGAGAAAGGAGTGATGCAGAGCTTCTATTGAACTACGGATTTCTAAATAACATGGAATCATCATTCAATGAAGTTTATAAACAAAGAATAGAATTAGCAGAGAAATATTTAGGCGTTTAGCAGAGCAATTAGATTTCAAACAAAATTATGTAAACGATTGAGCATAAATCGAGACAAGATTTAGTCGCAAGATCCATAAATCAGTTGAAAAAATTAGGTCTTGAATAGTTTTTTTAAACTTTTTGCCTTATTGTATTTGAAGCGTTGTGCTGAGCGTGCGCCTTAAAAGCGGGTCACTTTTCTTTAAGCACTAACTTTATTTAAACACTTACTTAATTTCGATGGCAATTCTTGTTCAAGTCCCTCTAAACGGTGTCAATCTCCTATAAATATCGGCGTCCATGTCCTCTAACTTCAAATTGTACCCCGTCTCCTCCTGATAGAATCATCGATCGTTTTTAATTCATCCTACTTGCAATCCAATTTAAGTACATTTATGGCAGTTTTCGTTACTATAACACGCGCACTTGTGCCTTTAAATGATCGTGACGACCACTGGATATGGCCAATATGTGCCGACCTTCAACATCTTTCAACCAATACAGATAGAGGTGATTGACGAAGTAGATTTAAGTCGAACTAGTTAACGTAGTCTCTTACCCCTATGAGCTTTCTGTTATGATAGAGTACGCGAAAAAGTACCATCGCCATTGATGCCCCTTCGCATCAGTCCATATCGTATTGAGGGAAGATACATTGCAAAAACACCCCGGAATTCCATCGGATAGTCTTGCACTTGTCGAAGAATATGAAGATGATTTCTTAAACACTAGTAACAGACATACGAATAATCGGATTGAGATGTAAAAGAGTTGACGTTGATCAGAAAGTATCATCGTGCTTACCTCTCTCATGTCAAATATATCTATATTACTGTGTGTCGGTAGAGATCGCAAGTCACAAGCAAGCACAATTTCATCGTCGCTTATTTCGTTTATTTTGTTCTCTTTAATCAGAAGTGCGTCATCTCGAGCTATGTCGCATGCTAAGGTTTTCATATTATGCTTTAACAAAATCTTGGGTAAGAACGGAAAGGAAAAAGCATTCTTAGCACGGGCCAAGCGAGTGAGTTGGAATTTGCTTATTTCATCAAATACATCATCTATAGTGGCTTGGTTGGGCGGACTACCAACTAAAATACGAACAGCACATTTTGCTGAGATGACTGGGCCTGCACGATCATAGGAATGCACAGTAATTGAGATATCATTGTCAATTTTTCGCATGAGATCAGAACGCCCTCCCAACCCTACATTTAACAAATCGAGGAAATACTGTTGTTTGGCCCCATAGGTTTGATGTGTAAAAAGCCTCTTTTGTCTCTTTGTCCAAAAATGCCTCGAAAGTAATTGTTTCGGGAAGGCATACATGGCAACTAGACCAATCACATACTTGACGAATGGTACGAGAAACATCACTGCAGTTGGAGCCACCTTCATCACATCATACCTAAATAAGCGTTGCTGCTCATGCTGTCTGCGCGGTATCTTTCCTTTCCATGCATTTACCTTTGTCTTTACCGCTGCGTTGATATTGTCGTAGGTTAGATAATCGTTCCAAAGATGTTTAGCACCCCTGGTTATTTTCTTGATACTCAACAATGCTGTCCTGAGAGCATTCTGAGATTCTATTTTTTGAGAGCGTGTACTTGCGCTCCTTATCTTCGCAATATTGTTTTTCTCTTCTTTCGTATTACGAGAATAACTGAGGCATCGTCTAAGATGATTTTCATTCAGAACAAAGATTCGTCTTCGAACCGTGTTTCTGGCCAACATTTGCATCGAATAGTATCTCCGATAGAGATGCGTTCTTCTGCATAAGGATACATTAACAAGTCCTTTTTGAATCAATGTCCTTTTCTCTGTATGTCAACGTTGATTACATCAAGAGAAAATCATTAAAGAACAAATACAATGTGTGCATGAACCGATATGAATCTCTTTCGTCGTAAACTTTTAAAACCACGTAACCCTGCATCGCGCGCCACTTTCTCTTGACTCTTGCACGTACTGTAGACTGTATACTATACGAGTAATAAGTCTGCCCGCGTAGATCCGTGGATCCTACCGGTAGAAACGCCCCATCCCCATCCTAGAGATCTACCTCTAAAACAAAATATTTCTCTCTATCGGTAGTCTCTCTAGAGCTCTAAAGAGAGATAGATAGATAGATAGATAGATAGATAGATAGATAGATAGATAGATAGATAGATAGATAGATTTTTTAGATAGATAGATAGATAGATAGATAGATAGGCACTAACCCTTTTATCTAAATTACTTGTGTACCATCCTGTCAAGAGTTTCCACTTGGAAGTTCACAGCTCACAGCACAGACGACACAGTACACTCGCGAACAACAGCGACAGCACCACAGAGACTCATTTTCCCTTTCCGAGAAAACTTACCTGATTTGATGCACAAAATAAGTATCGAACCATGAAGACAGTTTTATTCTTTTTCCTCCTCTCATTTCAAACAATAATCATCAATGCGGTGTCATATTCTCAGGAAGAATCTGTACAGACTGCAAATACTGCACGCCGCTTAAATACGTTGGATTATTGGGATACTGAAACCTTGGCATATGCTCTTGGTTTAAACGAAGAAGATGGAACCCCGAGAAATCCGGACACGTACCTCGGTCACGATGCTGTTGTATTATTTTATGCCCAATGGTGTCATAATTGTCATAGCATGGCACCTATGTTTCAGCGTGTGAGTGAAGTTATGGAAGCGGGGACGAAGAAGGCCAATTTTGTAATGAGTTTGTTTGATTGCGAATCAAGTCCGGAGGCTGCTAAGCTCTGTAGCGTTGCTGGTGTGACGCATTATCCAACAATTATGTTTATTGGAAGTGGCCCATTACACGATTCCGATGCTGTTACGAGTATGGTCATGGGAAGTAAGGATCGGGCAGCGGGACCTGCCGGGCATGCTCCGTTGAAGAGGACGATGAAGTTTCAGGGTGATTGGAGGTATGGAGAACAGATTCGTGATTGGATATATGCGATGAAAGGTCTATCGACATGGCACAAGGTGACACATAGCGGTTTACTTCGGTGGATTCGTAATGCCTTTAATAGACAGGGGGCTTTGAAAAATGGCGAAAAGTTGTCAAATACATTACCCGTTGGGGTTTCGAATAATAGCGGTGGTAGTAATCCAGCATTGGAAAGAGAGTTGAAATCGGTACAGCGAAACTTGGATACATGTAATAAAGAATCGGAACTATTTGCAAAATCTGCACTTCATGCCGACGACATTGTTAATACCATGCTATTCGGAGATACAACTTCTTCAGAACAGGATCCATATGTTTATTTGAATGATAACAAGGGCTGGGATAAATCGAGTACGAGCGACCCACTATCTGACGTTAGTATTGTGCGATCATGTGCAATTGATGTTAGCATTGACTTTTGTTCACGGGTGGCAAGAAATATCCCTGACGAGAGGTTTGAAAATGTGTCATTGTTTGAGATTGATACGATTTTATATGAAATGTTAGGTGAAATCGATCAGTTCTGCGGAAGTATTGACAAATGTGCAAAAGATGATTTTTCTAGCGTTGATTGTCAGCCCGAATCATGCCCCTTTGCAAGTCAAGGGGGCTGTCTATACTTGACTTCATGTATGAACACGTCCATTCAAAATACTTATCGTGATGCGATACGTGAAGCAACAACGACAGAGTTTTCGTCTGAAGAGGCGAATGACAAGGAAAAGACGACAACAAAGAAATCTGCTTGGGGTGTCGCATAGAGTGCACCTATAAAATATTTAGCTAAAAGCCCGATTACGACGATTGTTGGTGATGATACAGAATAATATACCTTTCCCAACCATCCAGCATAATTTGTAACCAAAAATGAGTTCGGTAGCATCGACTGTATCAACTCTAAACTACGTCATGAAAGTGAACACCGCTTGGAAAAATAGAATTATAATAGAGAACGAGTATAAACACGAGTTGGATTAATTTAAAAACATAGCATGGCTGGGCGACTCTTCACTTATTGTATCGTTACAAATCCATAGAAGTAGTTTGACTCATAATCGTTCATAAAACTGTTGGTTCTATAGGAATACATCTTTTGTAATCGTTGGAATAGGATGAAATCGTAAAACAAAAGAAAACATCTACGTTCAAAATTTTACAAAGATATGGCCAAGTGTAAAGTTACCAACCATCTTCGTAACATGTACTCGCATTCTATTTAAGCCTACGGTGAATTAAAAGAAAAGTGCATTGAAAAAATAATACCTATGTTATGGCGTTGATATGGTCATTTTCATTTAGGTCAAGGATGAACATCAAAGTAACATGAGAAATTTTATCACACTGATGACGCAGAAGACAGGATCGGTAAAACGTTTTTGAAAATCTTAGGAGAGAGGTGTTGGTTACAAAATACAGAATTGCATTCTTCATGTTGAAGCTTTCCAATCTCTTTCCAGCGTATCTTTCGCATAGGTGGATTAATATCACCAGACGACCGCGAAATGGCAATAAAGGTTTTTAGACGACCGCGAGATTGCAAAATATATCAACAGACGACCGCGAAAATTTCAACCAATGATATTGCTGTATTTTCAACTATAACGTTTTAAAATCTATATAAGTTCAAAATAAACTCTCTACTCTTCGAACAGCCAAATATAACCTCACAGCCATATATTCATAGCCACAGCCACTGCTGCTCCAAAGCTTACAACATACTTCCTCTGTTCCATAAAGAGGGTATTAGGTCTTAAAATAGCCCTCGCGATTTAAAAAAAAAATATCATTTTAACGCAAACTATTCATACTTATGTAGAAGAAACGGACAAATCGATTCCAAGTGTTTTTGAATTCTGAATCCGAGTACATCAAAAGTTATGGTCATTTTTCTGTGGAAAGTTTTCTGATGAAATTTTGAAATCTCCGGGTGGAGACAAAGAAAGACTCAAATCGATCAACAAATCAATCTGCATTTCATTGAAAATCGTTAGAGAAAGACAGTAAAAGGTTTGAGGCTCTAGAGTGAGTAGAGCTTCGTCAAAGTACATTTAAAGTTTAACCTTATTTTTACGATTCGTATTGGAGCTAATTTTTTATTCTTTGAATTTAGAGTTATTAAATAGAGTGATAACCTAATTTGAAACTAGATATCATTGAAAATCATTAGAGAAGGACTCCGTAAAAGATTGGAGGATTTAGGGTGAGTGAAGCTTCATCAAGGTCCATTTAAAGTTTAACCTTATTTTTACGATTCGTATTGGAGCTAATTTTTATTCTTTGAATTTAGAGCTATTGAATTAAGTGATTACCTAATTTGAAACTAGATATCATTGAAAATCATTAGAGAAGGACTCCGTAAAAGATTGGTGGATTTAGGGTGAGTGAAGCTTCATCAAGGTCCATTTAAAGTTGAATTTTATTTTTACGATTCGTTTTGGAGCTAATTTTTTATTCTTTGAATTCAGAGCTATTGAATGAAGTGATTACCTAAAGTTGAAACCAGATATCATTGAAAATCATTAGAGAAGGACTCCGTAAAAGATTGGAGGATTTAGGGTGAGTGAAGCTTCATCAAGGTCCATTTAAAGTTGAATTTTATTTTTACGATTCGTTTTGGAGCTAATTTTTTATTCTTTGAATTTAGAGCTATTGAATACAGTGATTACCTAAAGTTGAAACCAGATATCATTGAAAATCATTAGAGAAGGACTCCGTAAAAGATTGGAGGATTTAGGGTGAGTGAAGCTTCATCAAGGTCCATTTAAAGTTAAACCTTATTTTTGCGA
>Ga0209092_10001953_pt1 | contig 19489 bp, 12 predicted proteins | sample FraStrMetagenome_FD_187446 | JGI IMG/M metagenome (GOLD analysis project Ga0209092, IMG submission 187446) | Marine eukaryotic phytoplankton communities from Arctic Ocean - Fram Strait ARC3M Metagenome (SPAdes) (version 2) | ecosystem: Environmental > Aquatic > Marine > Oceanic | place: Fram...
CCAACCCAATCAACCAATTCTATGGTTAAGCCGAGTTGCAATACGAAAAGAAAGAACGAAAATGAATCCAAACCCTCTCGATTTTCGAAAAGGATACGTAATTTGAAGGACAATGTACAAATAGAGAACAAGAATGATGAAGGCATCATGAATGATATTGAAAAAGAACGTAAAGCCATTGTAACCGAATGTAGAGAAGCGAGAATGAGGGCTGCCGTTGAAGTTGCTAAAGCAGACCCAGACGGAGTGACTGCGGCGATGAAGAATAGAACTGCAACTTACGAACATTGTATTATGAGGGTTCGTACTATGAACGAGGCCGGCCTTTTAAAGCGTATAAAAGTAATTGAACGTGCTGCAGGAAAGCATTGTGTAATTAAAATGGCAATATTCAAATCGTGCTTGCAAGATGAAGGATATTGGACGGTAGCTAGTGCGGCTAATGAAGCTCTCGAAAGGCTCAAAGCAATTAAGCCCCCTCCTGCGTCTCTTGATATATAGATACAATATACGAATGGTAATTGCACTGTTTCGAAATAACAGCATGATACATAAATTTGATGTGTATTACAAATGTGCAATGATGAGGATTTTAAATGCGAAACAGACCAATTGCAAATTCGAATCCACTAAACTTTTAATATATTCGGAACAGTTTAAATCAATTATTTGTACTTGTACACAAGATAAGCATAGAAATTTAAAAATATAATAAAATTTATATGGATTGAGATAAAGTGCTAATATCCAACGACTAATAAGAAGAAAGAATGAATGGCATAAAAAGATAATAAGAGTAGTGTTTCATTTCATGCACAATTCCGTCATTTCAAATCACGTTTCCATGGTTTTGACATTTTCATACACCTTGAGCTTATGGAATAGCCTCTCTTCACAGGTCGATACATAATTGCGAACGTATCTTGGTCATGGGATTGCTGAGAAAGAGAAAACAACGATGTCAGTACATGCAACAACTAATATATCCAAAACATTTTGCTTTCGCTGTGGAAACTTACTTTAACTTTCATAGTTTCTATTAGCCCATCTCGAACAAGCTCATCTAATACATTACAGGTATCATTAATATTACATGCCGTTTGAAGATGTTTAAATCTATTTTTCTCTTCTGCTTCTAAGTTTTTACTCTGAGTTTGCAAGAAAATGTCTTGGACGTTCATGGTTTTTTCACTAACGAGTGAATAGACAAAATCCTTCATCAATTGAGAATTCTGCTTCATTAAATTACTTTGTGCGCTGGCCGAAGAAGTTTTGTCATTTTCTTCCATTCCTACCATAGCGTCAGAATTCGTCGCGTTAAAACCGTATAGCTCATCCCAAACTCTTGATGTGCTCAATACGTCCAAAAATGAAACGTTCCTTTCAGATTTGAGATTGGCGCGTGTAGAATTGCTTCCTTGCTTTCGAACATATGCAAATGAATCCGCATATGCAAGAGTTGGAAAATTATTTCCGACATTTTCATTCGGGGATCTGTGTGGTTGAGTCGCGAATGCAAACAGAGACTCGGCAGCTCGAGCTCTTTCAGAGGATGGGCGTAGTTGTCGTTTACCAGTTCCAAATATAAGATTCTTGTACGATAACTCGCTACTAGTCTTTTGTTTTCCAGTGGGTTGAGGTGCAGGCTTTGTGCGTAACTTAGAATCTGGCTTTTCTTCAGCTACATCACATGAAGCAGTGCTGGGATCCCAAGTATTCATATGACAATACCACTTGTCAGGTAAATCCTCAGCAGAAATACGGAGAGGCAATTTTCTCCATTTTTCACAATTTTCACATTGAACCCATTCTTGATTTTCCGGCTTTTCCTTGCTCTGTTGTTTGTTTCCTTTACCATTTTTTCCAGATCTTTCAGAATCTTTCCCTCTTCCGCGACCGCGTAGCAAACTTCTTGACTTGCCTGAATAGAAATCTTCTTTGTTTCTTTCCTCCAACTTATTCAAATTGTCAGAAGACCCTTTCGATCCACTTTGATTTCTTTTCTTTACAGGATAATTGCGCCGCAAATCTGAAGTATCAATATTTTGAATCAGGTCTTCATTCCTAGCTGAATTATTATTCTTCGGCAAAATATCATTTTCCAATTCATTTTGATCTGAAGTGTGTCTTTTGGGTGATCGGTTTGGCGTTGGTGAGACAGAACGCTTTCTTCTCCCGTCTAATTCTGTACCTGCTCTTCTTTGATTACGAGCATTTAATTTGGCTTTCTTCCTTTGTGACGCAATATCTTTAGCTGTTTGCTCTGGTGCACCACAATGATTTCTTTTTGGATCGTAAATATTCAACTCGCAATACCACCTCTCTGGAAGTGTGCTCATTTGAACATATCTTGGTAGGAGGCGCCATTTTTCACATCTATCACATTGAACCCAAGGCTCTCTTTCTTCTTTTGTGTGAGATTCGCCAGATAAAACACTTTTTTCGCTGGAGGGGCTCTCATCGAGTTCTGAGGAGGCCATTTTCTTCACATTTTTTCTCCTTGAAACTGAGCTGTCTTCATCTGAGTTTTCATGTTTTGATGTTATTCGTTGATTCGCTTTATGCGCTGCAAGACGGCCAGACCTAGACATGGCTTTAACAGAATTTGAATCAGAAACGTCTTCTAGACTTGGTGTAGTGGATTCGTTGGCGACTTCATTCAAAACGGCAGTAGAAAAATTCTTTTCATTGGATTTGAAAGCTGGTCTTGTTCCTGAGACTGGATCCGATGTATTGGATAACACAACACATTCATTTTTGTTGTAGGATGATGATAATGAATTCTTCGTAGAGCTCAGTAAAGTAACCGGGCTAATTGATCTAGTGAAAGTTGATTGGCTATATCCATCGGTGTCCTCCTTAGTTTCAAATTCTGTTTCTTTATTTTTCTTTTTGACCATGGGCTCAACTGATTCTGAAGAATCACAGAAAGATTTTATGTTTTCTCTATTTTTCTTTTTTGGTAAACTTTGCAGATTAAAGTCAGATTCGATTTTGTGCATTGATACAGCTTCCTCTGAAATATTTTTTTCATGCTGACTCGGGCTGGATTGGGGAGGGGATGCTGCGGATTTTTCAGTTCCTGAATTTAATGGTGAAACGGTTGACGCCATTTCTTTTTCATTGTAGCAGTTCTCTCCAGGCCCTTGCATTGCAATAGAGCGCTGCATGACGTTTTCTTCTGTAGATGTTGATGAGCAAGGTAGACCACGCATCTCTATAGAATCAGTATGATATTTAAAATCATTTTTGTACTTTCCTAATTTGTCTTTATCCTCTGACACGTCCACCTTACGAGGTCTAAAAATTTGATTTCCTAGAGAAGAATGAATCTCATCTTTCTCCATCATTTTTGAATGCAATGCATCCTTGGATACCGTAAAATTCTCAGAAAAAGATTTTCTTTCACTTTCTATTAGTTTAGGGGAATTTCCCTTTTCTCTCTTACCAAGTTTGATAGTGAGTGATCGTGACTTCACCAGAGTCTTTTTTCTCGGTTTATAGCATTCATCCTCTGTCGAAGACAATGAGAGCTGAGAGTGGAACCTTTTACTTTCATCTGGTGAATGACTTTTGTCGATTCTTGAGAAAGAGTTGGATATTTTAATTTTAGGAATTGCTCTAATGGATTTGTCAGATTTCAAGACACTCTTTTGATCAAATATAGTGTTGTCCACAGGTTTTTGTGACGAGGAATGCTGTATCTCTTTCTTTTTATGCAAGGGCGTTGAGGCAATATCGTTAGAAGCAATTGAGCAACTTGATTCACTGTATTCGTTTGCACTATTTTGATTGCTTGACAAACTAAAAGAAGAGTCTGTCACAGTTGAGGTTTTAGCAGAAGGGGGTGAGATGCGAGAGCCACGTTCGTCCTGTACATCAATTCTTTCGGTGTTTCTCTCTCTCAATCTTTTCTCTTTTTTCGCTTCTGTAGTTGATTCTGATTTTCTTTCTTCTGAATCTTGCATATTGTCATAATCGCGTTCATAGTCATTCCTCTTAATAAACTTAGGTTTCATTCTTCTATCACGCGGATCCATTTCATCAGGGGTGGGGGATGAGGACCGAGATTCTGACTTTTCATAATGAAGAGGAAACTTAAAGGAATTTGCAGACACTTTGTGTTCCCCATTTTCAATGTCGTCAATAAAAATGTCGTCGTCAGGAAACTCTGAAACCTCTGAAGTTCCATCGTCGTAATGTATTCTAACACGTCTCCCTTCGGCATAAACTTCTGATACACAACCACCATACCATTTGATTCGGCTTGTTATCGAAACTTCTTTCTTTCTTTCCGCTTTGGACCGGCGACTCATGAAGCGCACCTGTTCAAGGTTATACGATTATGGATTAAATTGAAAAGATACTAGAGAAAACAAAAATCACTACAACAATTCACACGTACCTTTACTCTTTGACCAGAACGTATATTTTTCCTCATTTTCGTGACTGACATAGATTCTATCCATTTTATAACATCTGGAGTTGGTGGAGTAACAGTTCTTGATTTAACGCGTCTGGACGACGAAGATTTCTTACTTGTCATGCTTCTGTCAGATGCAGAGCCAACTGTAGTCCTATGGAAGGTTCTTCTGAAACCTTTCTCATCATCTTTTATTCTTTTTTCCCTTATACTAGATGATGAATCGGATGACTGCCCACTTTCATTTTTCCTTTTTTTCTCATTATATTGAGGTGTTATTAACAAGTGTTTGGGACATTTTGATGGTGGTTTGTTCCGCATTTTTTCAGCCATTTCATCATCACTTTCGAAGTCTGTATCTTTTAAATTATCATCGCTATCCATTTCATCTGAGGATGAAGTATCAAACATGTTTCGTTCGGCAGAGCTACTGGAGGATGAATCACTAAGGCTCTTGTCGCTTGATGATGACTCATTAGAACTATCACTCTGAGATGATGAAGAGGATAGAGATGATGAGGATGATAAAGATTGTGACGAGTATCGTCTTCCTTTATGACTTTTAGATTTTAGGCCTGGTATTCTACTTAAACTATTATTGAAATTGGCATTGGATTGTATCCCTAAATTCTGCTGTTGAGCTTTTCTGCTAGCAGCTGCAGCTGCAGCTGCATGGTTTGTTTTCTTCATCATTTCCAAATTCTTTTCTTTTGATCTATGCCGTAATTTTCTTTTTCTTCCTCTTTTCCCTTTTCCACTTATCTTTCTCATTGAGGTATCATTCTCATTTGAGCCAGAATTTTGAGTTTCGGCTAGCGATTGTTTCAATGCTAAACGAAGTGAACCCCCGAAAGATGACATAATGAAGAGAATCTATTAAACTGATCTAAAGACAATCTCACGTAGGTAGTCTATTCTACAGAGAAGAAAGTCGATAACTATCAGTACTGTTACGGGGTCTTGGGTGGTGAGATAGTGAAACTGAGTCAAATGATTTGCTTGCAAAGACTCAACCTTGGTCTAGATAAGTATAGATGGACTCGACTGGAGGTAACGTTGCCGTATGTACTTTGTACGAGTCGTTAGGTAGGACATTCAAAATAAGCTCTCGAACCTTTGAATTAATAATTGATGTGTTCGGACGTCTAACACCCACTCTGTATGTGTAAATTCTGGAAGGGAACTGAGTTGGTGATGTTATTATACTCTTGAAGAGTCCGTCAAGGTCGGGATTGACTGGATGGAGAGCGTCAACGTTGATATTGCTTTCGAGTTACAAAACACACGCGCTAGTAATTATTGCTCGTGTATTGTTCTAAGAAGGCAGTTGATACCAATGTGAACGTATTGTGCACGCATTCAAAAAAAGGCAACGAACTTTCATACTATATTTCTACACAAAAATGCCAAAAGATATGAAATACTGGCCACTATAACACCTATCTTGTATTTTTAATTGGTTAGGTACCATAACTCCTCTTACAGTGTACAGTAGATAACAATATATAAGTTCTTCAGATTGCCTTCTTATGTAGGAGACTATGGATAAGAAATGACAAAAATATTTACCTAACTGCTGAAAATATATTCTAATGTACGAATACATGCGTGATTTTTAGCAAGAAATTCTGAGACCATAATAAACGTTTGTCAAAAAAAAATATCTCTAAATACCGTTACTTGAATTCAAATAAATAGGTATTGACATCGTCAACGACTGACTACGAGATCAATCGTATTTCTGTTTTTTTTCTTTTTATTTCAAAAAAGTGAAATATTAAAACTATCAGCAGACCTAACATGACAAAAATAGGCATCTCACATTTGGCCAGTGAAGCTTTTACTACCTTTCTGCTGACTACACAGACTCCAACGGAGTGCTATCTTTCTGAAATTTTATAGGCCCGGGGAGAAAAAGCCAAATTGAGCCCCAAGTAAATAAATATTGAAAGAATAACAAGTATTATTGATTTCCAATAACTATATCAAGTATCAAAGAAAGTAACTTCCTTCCTGAAGGATTTTTAGAGAGGTATTTTGAAGCTTGACTGGTTTGGTTTGTTCATGTTTTCTTTGTTGCTGCAGATGAGTCAAATAACATCAATTGTTGATGCTTTTGTTTATCTAATATTTTAGTAAAAAATCGAAAAACTTTTTTAATGTAAAAAATAAAAAAAGAATAAACAAATAATTCCATTAAAATATCCTGCTTTTGACCAGCGGAAACAAAAACAGCATTCGTTTTTTTTTACATCTTGATAGCAACCATCGCGGATAGATAATTGAGATATGGAAGAAACAACAGCAACCACAGTTGGTGAAGTACCTGATTTTGCATCTGGTCCAATGTCTGTCCTTTACAAAGCAGTAAAAGGGAACACTCAGGTTCTTGTAAACGTCCGAAATAATCACAAACTTCTGGGGCGCGTCAAAGCTTTTGATAGACATTGTAATTTGTAAGTATCGCCATTGAGGTCTTTTAGACTACATGTGTACGCTCAAACCCTCCAATCCGTTTCATTCCTATTGCTTTAAATTATGTACTCACAACAGGCTGCTCGAAGACGTGAAAGAGATGTGGACCGAAACATCAAAAGGAGGCAAAGGAAAGAAAAGAGGACAAGTTATAAATAAAGATCGGTTTGTTAGTAAAATGTTTTTAAGAGGCGATTCCGTTATTCTTGTTGTGTCAAATCCTGCTGCTCTCGTAGGTTCTGCATAAGTTGTTGTCGTTATTACATCACATCTCTCAAGTCTATCTCGAGCATGACAAAAAAGCCTATACGGTACCTTTTGCCGATATGGTAAATAGAATTGTAAAATCTGTTATAGAACAGACTAGAACGCCAAGGAAGGTATCAGGCCTTCGGATATTGGTTTCCTTTCGCAGTGGAGAGATAAGAAACATGAAATATTCATACATTAGATAAGATATAGAGTGAACCCGTTTCAATTTTCATGATATGATTTGAGAGGTGTGTAATAAATTTGATATGTTGAGAAAAATCATTTTCAATTTTGTTCTGTCCGGTTTTTGCCGAATCAAGTCATCTTAGCTCAATCTGATCCAAATTCAGTTTTTGAAAAAGCCGCTTTCGAATTTTTAAGTATTATATAAAGATTAATTGCAAAATGATGAGCCGTCAAATGGGTATGCGCCTTGCAAGTCTCGAATCAACAGAAAAAACTAAAAGAATAAAATTGACTGAAAACTGTTGGGGTAGTCTGAAAAGAACACTAAAAAGATGTGAAACAGGTTCGAAAATATCTTTTTCCGCTAAAGCATATGTTCCCCCAACTGAGTTCCGGGAACGTGAGCTTAAGCAAAGTTCACAAAAGAAAATTTTTATTGAAATTGAAAAATGTCATAATTTGCCAAGCCTTTATTTTCACAGACAAGTATGCCCTTTTGTGTTGATCAAATGGAATGAAAAAAGTATTGGTTGGACACCAGTATTGAAAAAAACATCTGACCCAATTTGGTACGATGAATGTTTTGAATTTCCAGCAGAAAATGGAGAAGGAAATTTAACACTAGAAGTATGGGATCTAGGAAAAAATGATGCACTCACCCTTGTAGGTTATTCGAAGATCCCATCTTCTTCTTTGAGCGATAAACTGGAATCCTTTCATCCGATCTTAAGTTCTCCATATGTTGGTACTTTAGAAAGAGTAAAGGAATTGTTGCTTAGAAATTTCATGCTGATCGATTCAAAGAGAAATATTAAATCGACTAAACGCTTATATAACTTTACAACTGAATTTAAAGTTACAAGTCCGGATCCCTTTCGAAGAAGTGACGATTTTTTAGATAAAAGGATGGAGCAGGCTCGACAAAAGTCAATAATGGATTCAACCTCTATGAAAGCAATGTGCTTGGTACTTTCGTATTTATTCCTTGGTGTCATTGGGTTCTCATTTTCTTTTGAATCTTGGTCTATAAAGGACAGTCTTTATTTCTCAGTAGTTACTTTCACGACTGTCGGTAAGCATTTATGATATAGCATCAACTTAAATCGAAAGCTATATTAGATCTAAATTTATGCACTCTTTTTTCTTGTATGGTATTCTACTGAAGGATATGGAGACATAAAGCCAACAAGTACAAGTGGTAAACTATTTTCATGCGTTTTTGCAATTTTCGGAATTGGAATTATTGGTATAGCTTTAGGATTCATAGGTCAGAATTTAGTTCAAGCACAAGTAGTTGCGTTACAGAAACCTCATCGAGTAAAAATCAATGAAGGAAGGAAGGTTATCACATTTGAACATGAATCTAAAGCAAATAGTGTATCAAATATCGAAAAAAATGGTCAAGTCACTCTTGAACAGAGATTGAATTTTAGAGGCTGTTCCGATATTTGTAAACAGGTGTCATTAATACTGAGCCCAATCACCAGTATGATTATACTAGGTTCAGTTACCGTTGGAGTCGTTGAGGGATGGGATTGGATTGATTCTATATACTGGTGCATTATCACTGGAACATCTGTTGGTAAGTTTATGTTTGAACGTTATGACAAATGCGTCTTCATGAAATAATCTATAGTTTCTTTCATATATATGTAGGATACGGTGACATTTTTCCAAAGACAGAAAGCATGAGATGGTTTTGCATAGTTTTTATTCCTATGTCAGTTGGAATAATCAGTGCATCACTTGGAAGGGTAGCCAATATTTTCATTGAGAAAGAAATTGCGAAATCAAATAAAAAATTGATCGAAAGTGAGATTACCATCGAAGATCTAGAACGAATGAATACAGACGGGGATGGGGAAGTCTCTATGTTAGAATTTATTGAGTTTATGCTAAAGTCTATGCATAAAGTCGATCAGAATTTATTAGACGATCTTCATGATCAATTTCATGCACTAGATGCAGATGGAAGCGGAGGATTGCAAAAAGAAGATTTAGATTTACTGACAAAGCAAAAGCGTTCCGAGCAGAGGAACTTTACATTAAAGAATTATAAGAGTTCTCTCATAAAGAAAGGCCCATTTCGTTTTCAAACTAGCACTGTATGTCCAGGCGATTGAAGTTACCATGTTTCTAGACACAAAAATAGATATTTTAATTTCAAATTTTCAGCAACACCTTGACAGCATGCTATACCTTAAATTCATCGTCCACATTTTTAAGTAAAGAGGCTATGACTGTCTTTCTTTCTAGTTCACTATTAAAGATTCTATTTGAGTCATCATCAGTCTCACCAATGTAGTCCGTACTATTCGGAAAATCTTCTGGTAAGGTCAGAAATTTACTTTGTTCCGATAGTGATCTCTTCAGTAACTCCTCGTAAGAAACTTGATCGCCTCCTGAAAAAAAGATCTGGGCTCTTTGGCTAGAAAGACAATTAGCGTAATCATTATCGAAATTTGATTCTATTGTAGACCACCTCAGTCTGCAGACATTTGGTGTAAAAAGTACATCAAGAGAAGGAAATTGTTGTTGCATTGCTACAGATACTATTTTGAAATCAAATAAATACTCCTTTACTAGCTCAGATAACGACGCATCCATATCCGAATTCCATGATAAAATCTTTTGCGTTTTAGAATGCGATATTTTTTCTTCTCTAGACTCAGTAATAGGAATGGTTTTATTGAATAATTCTTTCGCGCTATCAATAGATGCATTGCCTTTTTCCTTCCTATAGATAGAAAGTGACTCTGTGACAAGTTTCTTCATTTCTGTCTCGGAATCTCTTTCACATGGAATATTATTCTCTTGATTTTGTATTGTCAGGATAGAACTTTTTGTAGGTATTGTCACAATTTCTTCGTTTTCTTTGCTTTGTTGAGCTGAAATGGTTTCTTTCGCGTCTTCAAATTGAATCAATGAAGGATTCCCTGACGTATCAATTGAGTTAATCTCATTCTTGACATCGAGTTTAAAAATGTTAGGCGATTCCTCTGTCAATGTAGGGTTGTATGTGTTGATCTCTTCTTCATTGGAAAGACCAATTAAAGTATTTTCAGTTTTATCATTGCATAGATTTTTTTGGTCATAGTGGACTGATTTGTCGTGATCGTTTTGAATAATTTCATTTTTTTCTGCATAGTTAAAACTATTTTCGGATTTTATTTCATATAAACTTCTTTCTTTTTCAGCTTCTCTTGCTGCAGCTTGCATTCTTTTAGTCTTTTTACTCTCTAAAATTTTGGAGTTTTCAATATCTTCAATCGATGGGCCATATTTTTTGATTTCCTGTATTTGTTGTAACTTTTTTGCGCGGACCACAGCTTGCCATTCCCTAAAGTCCTATTATGAAAAGATGCAACAAGATATATCAATAGTCAAAAAAAGAAGATCAATATGAATAATAAAAAGTGATTGCTACCTGTAATGATTGTTTCTCTTGTTTTTTTTTCATTTCATGCCATTCTTGTTTCACTTTCAGTTCCGCTTTTCTACCTCCTAGAGCCCAAGCCTCTACCCCTGCTCTTTCTATTTCAAATACTGGTCGATCCAGATACAGTAGACCTTTTACGATAGAAATTACTCTTTTCCGGAAATCCTTTACATCAGACAATGCAGGATTACCATTCATATTCATTGATGTGAGTTTATGTAGTTTTGAAAATATCGGAATCAAATCATCGCCATTCAGGTCGTTGTTACTAAAATCAATAGAAGAAATCGATGGGCATTCTTGTAAATGGCTGATGGAGTGTGAATCGCACAAACAATTTTTTGCCAAGTTGAGGGTTGATAGAATTGGTAAACTAGACAAGCCATTTAGAATTTTAATTCTATTTTCACTAAGATCTAGATGAACGAGGTTTTGCAACGATTCCAAGTTTTCAATTTTTGTAAGTAGATTCCTTTGCAAATATAAACATCGAAGATATTGAAGTCTATCAAGATTTTCAATTGTGTCAAAACCATTAGAATCTAGCCACAATGCTTTCAGATTGATGTATGGTTCTAAGTTTTCTATACGACGATATCCCTTGTAGTGTAAATATAACGTTTCATTTAGCTCAGGTGTTTCATACCCTCCATGTTCCAGTGCAACATCAGTAAGTTCTTTCGGGTTCATAATAGTGTGACATATTTCACGTTGCAAATTCTGCTGTTTCAACGCAAGCATCGATGATCTCTTTCTTGGATTCTTACAGAAAAATAATTCGAATTGAATGTAAAATTCTAGGAAATCATTATTTTCAAACTCAATTCATAGTTTTTCGAAACTTCACATACCAAACAATATCGAATTGTGGTAGATTTGAAACAAGTAAAATGTGAAATGTCACTGAGCTTACAGATAATTAATTTTTTTTAGTTTATTCAGCAATATCAGCAGCTAGTTTAAGACTCTTACGGGTTGACCTCCTCTTGGAGATAAGAGAACGACGAGCCTCCTTTTGTTCTGCAAGCCTTTGGGCAACAACCTTCTTGTAAGCAGCGGCCTCTTCCTTGTTTCTAAGGATAGATTGCATCTTGGCAGACTTACGTGCTCTCTTCCTTTGAAGCATAAGAGGGGTGATAAGACGTTGGACCTTAGGTGCCTTCCTAACTTCTTTTCCTTTTTTGTTGGTGTAAGTACGGGCGATAACGTATTGGCGTACATCGTCGTCCTTATCCAAGTTGAAAAGCTTCCTAATATTATTGGCTCTCTTGGGTCCGAGACGACGGGGTACGTTGTCATCGGTAAGTCCAGCAATAGGGGCATCTCCCATCTTAGTCATAACAAGGTTCAAAACAGCAATATCATGGCCTACGATGCACCCACGCAAACTCTTCCTTTTACGCTCACCAGCACGACGTTGACGGTATCCTTTTTGTCCCTTAGCACACAAAACGCGGACACGAGTGTTGGTCAAAATTCCCTGTCGCATGGGGAAACCCTGCTTGTCATTTCCTCCAGAGATACGGAAGATGTACCCAGCATATTCATCACCAAGTACGGTTCCTGGGACCTCTTGTGCAATACGCTTCTCGTAAACTTGTTGCAAACGCTTTTCATCATCGATTTCGATTATCTTTTGCTGTCCCGTGCTGGGGGCTGCGATATTGATCTGTTGAATTCAGTTGGGTGGTTTCATTGGTTATAAATTTTTCAAGGAGGATTCGTTGTTTGATATGTTACAGTTGGTATTACGAAAGGGAGAGTAAAAGTCAAGAAAGAAACAACATTAGAAAATAAATAATTGCAAATGAATTGCACACTGAGCAAGTCGTCCATTTCATCAATGATGATTCTTTCATTTCTTCCATCACTGACATGAGCAGATGATAATCTACACTCGGAGCATACGACCGAGAGAGCGACGCTACGAAGCAGATGAAAGAACCATCATCAATCATGAAGTGAGATAATCCTTCACTTCAGTTATCTCTCGAGGGCTGCGTTTATGTTGAACTTGCCTTCATCTTTTTCCTGTAGTTTAGTTCTAGTCTTCGACCTACTTTCTAAATTGCCCGCCCGATGGAGATAAGGATGCTAAGATAACTCGAGATGGTGATACCGTGCGAAAATAGATAACACACAAACTTACCTAGATTTTAGTACGGAGGTATTCGGAATTAGAGATTTTCAAGCTAAATTTTTCGATACACTTGTATCGGATGGTTGCTTCCTGGTGTTTCTGGCTTTGTGCGGTTCCTCGTACTCTTACGTTTCAATAGTACTGTTCTCACGTTCAAACCTTACGCATTTTAAAAGTAAGGCTGGTAAGTGGTAATTTTGTAATAATAACCTATTCTATTTTTGTTACATCTTATATATTGAAGAACTTTTTTCAAAAACATTGATATTTTGGCACCATAAGCAATAATAAAGTCACTCTCAATCATTAGTTTCGCTTTGATTTTCTCAAATAGGATGCTAGCAACACAGCATCAAATATCTCAACCATCTTCCTTCGCTTTTGAAAATAAGCATTATTTCCCCCTCTAATATGGCACTTATTCTAGGAAGCAAGCAGAGAATACTCATATGATGAAAAAGGCATATTGGTTGTCGTATATATCGCTCATCCAAAAAGCATTTGGAAAGAGAATGATGAATTATCATTTTTCTATTATCACCGTATAATTTCAATAAATACATTCATAATACATTTTCCTCAAGAAAAATATTTATTTGTGTTCTGATGTTACTGCGGATACAAAGCTCATCCACTGTAATTAATTCACAAGTAAAATAAATCGCATGGGACAAACGCTCCTGAATCCTAACCAGGACATTCAATAGAAGTAAATAACAACATTAGGACTAGATTTGTAATCAATACGAAATTCAAGCTACAAACTAAAATGCATTGAAAGAACTAAATTCTTTGTTGAATGAAGTTTATCTTCAATTTCTTCTCTGACTCTTCTATAAACTTTGATAAAGATTTCAAATCTAATTTTGTTTGAATATCAACACCTTATGCTTAGATAAAAATAGCAACTCAAGTGTTCCTTTGGTAATGCTATGTGAGCATGGTAAAGCATGAAAACTAAAGGGGATCGAATTACTAATAATAAAAATGTTATGGCAATCAGTGTTCTTTTTAGAAACTATCAAATGCTTAAATTCGGTATCAATGAAACTATCAAATTTTCAGGTCAGAAGATGTTTCGAGAATTTTCCTCGTATCGGCTGTTCTTTCACAACATTTCTTGAATTCTTGTTTGCCTTTTTTGAGCTTTATGTTCATCAAAAAGACATCATCTAATTGATGCAAACATAATTTTTTAATTACTTCATGATCACTAAAGTGAAAACAAGGTAGTGCAACGTGAAATGAGGAAAAACCTTGCGTCAAGAGGTTGTGTGTGCTTTTATAAAAACCCTTTTTTTACGAAAAAATAGAAAAACCTTGCTCAGCGGTCATAAAAGCACGAACAACCGTACGAATTATCTAATTAAAAAACTATGTCATTTTGAAAGACAATACAATTGGACTAATTTAATTGCTGCATGACGACCATTATGACTTCAAAAAGATTCCACAACAAAGTCAACCCCTTCTCTTCCAAAAGCACTTTAAAGTCCTACTCAAGTGAAGAAGAAAGAATTCAAAGTTCTAGCACCTGCTATTCAAATCAAGAGCTCCGATTTTATGTTAAGCCAAAGCTAAAAATGTCGACAAACAAACCATTTCCTGATATCTTTGAGATGGCTGAATCTCTCGAACAATTATGCATGGATTCCGTTGATAACTTTGGATATACACCAGATCCAAGGAATGTACCATATGGAGATTCAGGCGGAGAAAAAGAGCAATTTCCCGCTGATCTAGATCCTGTATTGCGTGCTCTCTTAGGAAATAAAATGTGTGTAGATTGTTTCAAGTTCACTGAGCTACCATGGGCAAGTGTGAGCTTTGGAAGCCTCATGTGTGAAGAATGTGCATTTGAGCACATTTCTTCAGGCCTAGCTGAAAATTTGACTAATGTGAGGTCTTTGACGAAGAATGATTGGAATCTGAAAGAAGTCATAGCTCTACTAGAAGGAGGAAATGCCCAATTTTTGAAATGTATCGGTGTTAATTTTCCGGAGGATCAACATGCCCTTTCAACTGGATCATTTGTACATCATGCAGAAAAGAGAAGGGGTAGCCTACTGTCATCTCGAGTGTCATCAGACAAATTTGATGCTCCTGATTTTACAAAATATAAGAAAAAGAATTCAAAACTCTATGTGAAGAAGCTGGCTGACCGGGTCGAAGTTGTAACAACTACATTCGGAAGTAATAGCTTCAACACGAGAGTAACTTCAAGAGGCATTGCAGAGCCAACTTTTAAACCAATGAATCGCTTGTCCCAACCTGTACACGAATATGATGGGTCCTCAATAGATGAAGAGAAATCTACGTTAGATGTACGGGCATCATTTGTAAAACAGGCTTCCAAAGCGAATTTGAGAACAGCTTTCAATCCAAGAGCTTCATTAGGTATAAGATCTTCATTTGTAGATCCATCAATGATCAAGAAAAAAAATTTAATTGATAATTCTCGATAAATCCACTTTTTGTGATTTGTTAGTTTCTAGTCTTTCAATATGAAGTTTTTCAGGTATTGTGATCATTTTTGTTGTTATTCCTTCATATCGATTGATAAAAAACTATCAAGTTAACATAAGGTTCAATCAGTTGTTTGTATGCATAAAAATATAACTTGAAAGAAAGATAGAAATTATTTTGTTCTTCGGTGTTTTGGTAGGATGCACTCAGCCAAACTGCTGAATTTCAGTTTTTAAAATTAACTCAAGATAGACTTGAGAGTGACGGCAAATTTCAAAAAACAATATTTGCAACCGTTTAAAGTATAAAGTAGCCAAACAAAGCATGACACCTGCAACAATAGAAGATATACTGAAACTTAGCGCACCCTCAGAGGGTAAGTAGAATAGCATATTTTACAATCTAATTCACAAATTTTGATGAATTCCAATGCCTTCAGATATATTGCATAGATAATTCTAATTCATATTTGTAAATTTCTTCATACTGTTCATAGAATTTTTGTGCCCAACGTCTGCAATCAAAGATTACGATATAGAATTTGTTGCCTTTAAGTTGGCCAATTACGAAACGAAAAAAAAGATATTTGAAGTAAATCCAGAAATCGACTTTGTAACCAACGGTGATCATGTCTATGAAAGTGTCACTGAGTATGATGGTGATTTGAGAAATATAAAGTATACATTCCAGGCTGATGATATTTTGAAAACTTCAATTTCCAGTTCGTAAGTAGTTTCAGATATTACTTCACTGCATAAAGGTCTCTTTAGCAGCAGAATAAACAACCTAATCTACCTTTTGTTTCGCATAGGCTAACCTTTCAAGTTGGGAGTAAGAAAGAAGTGACAAATTTGAGAATGATTGAGCGGTATTATTTCCGAAATCAGCTCATAAAAAGTTTTGACTTTGATTTTGGGTTTTGTATTCCAGATAGCACAAATACATGGGATATCATTTATGATTTTCCGCCTTTAGAACAAAGTATAATTGATGAGATGAAAGACAATCCTTTTGAGACTACTAGTGATACTTTTTACTTCGTGGGAGATACGTTAGTGATTCACAATAAAGCTTCTTATAGATATATTGATGGAGACCGTCAAAATTTATGATTACCAATACGATGCGATGATCTCCGACATATGAGTTTCTTTTTCTCATGAAGGGTTTAAAAATATCATTAAGCTATGAGTTTTTTCCAATTACATCGGATCAACGCATCAAGAACTAGTTCACCTCATAGTGATGACTCCTTTCTCCAGAAGTTTCATCATAAGTCTGGGTTTGGTTACCGTTGAGGGTACATTTAAACCCACTTGTCTAGCCTTTCGTTTTAAATCATTCATATTATAACTTGCCTGATTTCTATCAACAAAATTCCTTTGCTCTATCCATAAACGAAGCTCCGTGTTTTCTTGTTCTAGCGCATTGACTTGCTCTCTTAAATTGTAAAGCTCTTCGTCCCCTTGAATTGTTGCACGGAGAACAGATTTAACTTTTGGTTTACTTGCTTCGAAAGAAGTCAATGTCTGACGACCAACCACACGTGATAATGCGCCTAAAAGCGAAATAAAGGTGAGAAAATTTCAGCAAAATGGGAAAAGTATTGCTCATTTTACAGCATGAATCGTTATTCCACGTGAAACATACCCATAAAACTATCTTGTTGCATTGGATCGCCACATGCATAAATAAAAATTATCATGAAGGATATTGCTGCAAGTGTAAACGAATGGAAAACAGAGTAAGCTCCGATGGAAGCTATAGTACCTGCCGCCACTGGAACTTTTATCCCGTCATCATTGGAACCTTCCATCTTGCTGTCCGTGGAATATATGGGCTCTGTCAAAACTCTTTCCACAGTCCTCTCATCCAACTTAGCACGAGTAGATTTCATAACATCTCGTTCCATCCGAACTATATCCATGTCGGAGAAATTCTCATCATTAAAATTTTGCCGACTATTCTGAGATTCAAGAACAAGATATGAACTAGCTGAAGAGATTGGCGATTTTATTAAAGCCTGCCTTGTAATTCTATGATGCTTCGACGTGTTGATGTTTGTGAATCCAAAAGAAATTCCGAGATAGAAAATATGTAGCACAACTTGAAAGATCCTCATGCCGAAAGATCGTGGTGATGCAGAATCCGTATTATCGTATGGTATGATCTTTCAAGATATATGAATTCTTCCTCGGCAACCAAAATAATTTTAAGATCGTATGAATTGCTGTTTCTCTAATGTTGACAAAGCCAAATAGTTCGTTAAATCAATAGTCTCTCTGGAGAGAAAGCTGAAATATATCCAAGTGCGTACTTTCTACGTAGAATATATATGGGAGTTGCCAATATTATGTTCAAGTAAAAAGTGAGATGGCATCAAAACTCAATCCTCTCTCTTTCTAGCTAGAGCTCTCTAGAGAGCTAAATGCATTGCAACCTAAAGCGATCAGCACTTTTCACGGTGCTAGAAGTAATTCGCCATGTAGTCATTACATATTTAATATCTTCTGCTACGCATATTATTATTATTGTATTTGGCGGTTGGTTTGGTTTAAGATCTTGTCCTCTGGTTAATTTTCATTATTTTTGTAATAATGCATCTCAATCATATTTTTCCTTTTTGCAATATCAATCCCACAAATTGCAAATAAAGAAAGGATAGACCACTTCCCACAGCTAAATACTTGTGTAATGCTGAAAGGGATAAGCAGGCATCGTACTCAAGCAAATGGCAAAAAAAAGGCTAAAAAAATTTTGAAAGATGGTATTTGTAAGTTATTGAGATCTTTCATGTTTTCAAATCATAGCAAAATTTGATATGAAATGGTGTCTGTTAAAAATAAACAATTATGATAGAAGCTAAAATTGATTGAGGAATGGGATAAAGATTAGTATAGGGTCCCCAATATGAAAAAAACACGTGTAACAAATCCACAATGTATTGTACATCTCTTCGAAAGATTGGACCCAGGAGAAGAACCCACTACAATTGCAAAAAGCACCAAGAGGTAATGCAAGACACATGTTCCTATTTTACAAAAATAAACCACTAGAAAACTTCCAAAGGAAAGAAGAAAGAATAGTAGGAAACAAGCTATGGTAACTCTACAATGCAGTAGAAGCATTAGGATTGGTTGGCGGAGTACCCAGAACGTGCGAAGAAATAAAGAAAATTAACATAAAAAAAGATATATTGGACAAAGGAATGCTCATGAAATGGCCAAGGAATACGGGGAAAGAGGGAAACTACAACACAATCAATACCTGGCTCAAAAAGCTCTCAAAGCCACTGTTTTCACTTAGACGTATCAAATAAAAATTGTTTAGAATAAAAATTATTTATTAGTTCTGAGTGACCTTTCTCCCTTCCTGACAGCACACTACTGGGATCGCAGCGTGAGGCTTGACATCGCTAACGATTCCTAACTTTTATTTTGATTTATCAAAATTAATTCAATATAATCTTATTTTTTTATTTAACAATATCAAATAATAATTTAAAAGTTAAAATAACCATGTTTCCGAGGAAGCATCCAAGAATAATATATGAAAACATTTCCATTTATTTAGAGAGAGTAATTTAGATTAATAATCCTCTTTGATTGGGAAGAATCCAATGTATTTATTTATTACACACCTACCCAAGCAGATTTATGTTGTAGTTACACAAGCCCTAATAACTTAGTTATGAATGCATAACAACCTTGAATTTACATTCTGATTTATTCATTTTATTGACAAATTGTGAGGTAATATTGAAAAGACAGGAATGACAAGTTTTATTTTGAGAGCACTCTTTAGAGGGAGAAAGCACCATCCTCAAAGTACATTTTAAGATTAGAAGGTCAATTCTTGAAAAATCATAACTTTTTCTGTTGAGCATTTTTTATGTTTATAGCCTTGATTGTTAATCTTTTCTTACGGCCTCTTCAAGATCGTAAAAATTAGGAGCTCCTATCCCATATCTCAAGGATAGGCATCGTAGCAACTTCTCGTACCTATGAGCGATTAAAATTATTGAAAATCTTTCAACATTAATAAGCCTTAGTTTTGCTTGTTTAGTTGAATAGGCCAAAATCCTTTATGACATGGACGATAAAATTTA
>Ga0209092_10001955_pt1 | contig 19478 bp, 13 predicted proteins | sample FraStrMetagenome_FD_187446 | JGI IMG/M metagenome (GOLD analysis project Ga0209092, IMG submission 187446) | Marine eukaryotic phytoplankton communities from Arctic Ocean - Fram Strait ARC3M Metagenome (SPAdes) (version 2) | ecosystem: Environmental > Aquatic > Marine > Oceanic | place: Fram...
ATTTACTTTTTTGCGTTGTACAAAAAAACTAAAAATTACTTAACAAAAAAATTATTTTACTTAACGAATTATTTTTGTACGAAAAATGTTGTACAACGAGTGATTATGGGACAGCAGGTGGAGTACTAGAGAACGACCCCTCTCCATGGGATTTTGCCGTCTTTTGTGAATTACCGACCACGACCTTCTCCAACTTCCAAGTTTCGCATATCGTTGGAATCCTTTCTTACCGAACTCCCATTGTGTGCAATCTTATCTTCTATCGCTATTTTAACCCTTTTCCAGAAAGGAAATAGCAAAAAACGAGCAAATCCAACTTGGTTTCGCGCCTTTCGCTTCCATCAAGCGATTTTAGACCTATTCAAAAACAAAATAGCTCTAAGCATAAAAAACACTTTCATTTTTAGTATAATGGTATCATCCTCATCTTCGCACAACAAGATGAGTTCCTACAGCTCACAGGAGGTCTTATCCATGGACGCCTATAACCTTTCCAAAGCCATTCAAGAAGACGAAAGTATCACATGTGAGGAATTAATGAAACTTACCTTACATCACATTCAGAAATGGAATCCAATATACAATGCCATCATTTTAGTAAAAGACCATGACGAATTATTACTACAAGCAAAAAAGTATGATATCATGCTTAAGAAGAATTCCTCCAGTACGGAATTAGGATGGCTTCATGGTATCCCCATGGCCATCAAAGATGTCTCCAATGCAAAAGGTTTGCCTACCACTAATGGAGGATCACCACTGCTTTGTACTTCTCTTCAAAGTCTACCTTTACCATCCTTACATAGTGATCCGTATGTTTCCAATATGATACAGGATGGTGCTATCATCATTGGAAAAACAAATACCCCTGAAAGTGGATTAGGCTCCAATACTTTTAATTCACTCTGGGGGGATACCTTGAATTCCTATATATCCGATACTTCAAATCACCACCAATGTAATCAATTGAGTGCTGGAGGAAGTTCGGGTGGTGCCGCCGTGGCTATATCGACCTATATGTTGACTCTTTCCGACGGAACGGACAATATGGGCAGTTTACGAAATCCAGCTGGTTGGAATGGGATTTATAGTCATAGACCTACTGCTGGATGGATCCCGTCCATAAAAATGGAAGCATCCTCTCAAAGATCTAATAATTCAGTGTTGGATATATTAACATATCCTGCGAGTACACCTGGACCAATGGCACGTTCTCCTCTAGATTGTGCGTTGTTATTACAAAGTATGATGAAGGGGACAAATAATCATAAATTAGATATTAGTTCTGTCCAACAAACATCCAAAAAGGAATTGAAACACAAAAATAAATTAAGAATTGGATGGCTGGGTGATTGGAACCATCAACTGCCAATGGAAGATGGAATAGTATCTACATGCCATGATGCATTGCAATGCTGGGGCCAAAAAAGTTTGGGTTATGATATAGAAATAGTTACAAAGCTACCAAATCTTTTCGATATGGAATTATTATGGGAGACTTATAATACCATCCGATTTGCTTCTACTTATGAAGCATATTCCCAAAAATGGGATATGGATGATTTACTTAATGATAAAAAACATTTAATGAAGGAAGAACTTGCGTGGGAATTAGAGCAGGGACGCTTTATAATGAAGGAAAATAACGAAGAAACCTTTGAACGAATAAGAGATATGTATGATGAATATATCCAATGGTTAGATTCTACTTTTTCATCCGATACCAACGAAGGCGGCTTAGACATATTAGCATTACCAACAGCGCAAGTATGGCCCTTCCCCATTAAGGAACGATATCCAAAAATCATTGAAAAAACACATATGGATACTTATCATCGATGGATGCAAGTCTGTATACCTGTGAGTCTAGGAGGATTGCCTTGTACCAACATACCCGCAGGATTTGGTGGTGCGAATCAAATGCCAATGGGGATACAATTGTTTGCAAAGCGTGATAAGGATTTGGATCTTTTGAAGATTGCCATCGATTATCATCAGGTTTACACTCCAAAATTAAGAAAGAGGCATTTTACATTTCAGGATATATCATGACAAACTTGATTCAAATGCATGATCGGTAGTTGTTTTAATGCAAGTCTGTTGAAGAAATATTTAAAAAGATTAAAACTAAAACTAGAGGAGATTTAACCTGCGACAATAGATCTAGAATATATCATCGATTCAAGAATTTAGAGTGTGATTCTAACTTTTTTGGACTGCCTCTTCTCCTGACTTTTCTTCTTTCAATTTTCTAGCTTTCTTCGATATCGCTGCGTCTAGGTCAGCATCACTAGTACATTGTAAAGAGAGGAACATTCAGAAACAAATAGCTGACTACCTGAAATAGAGTAAGGCTTTGTAACATTGACTTACCGCCCTTCTTCAGCTAATTTCACAAGTTTGTTGGTTTCAATCCAGTTTGTCATTTCCGCAACCGTCATTAATCCATCTTCATTTTCATCCTGTGATGAGATAGAGAGAAAGTGTAAAATAATTTAGAGTAAAATCTTCAAGAGAAGAAATAAATAACAAAAACATACCATATCATATGCTATTGCCATGGCTTCCTCAAAAGTTAAGTCTCTCTTCAGAACTTGTTGGAGTACTTGCGCAATTTCTTCATTGGTCAAAATACCGTCATTATCTTTATCCAATAGGTGCATTTTGTCACCAATCTTTGCTTCAACATCTGACAATTGTATTTCAATCTTTCCAACCATATCATCCACTTTAGATTGGAGACGGGCTATGGACTTATCGAGTTTGGTCTTTTCTGGCGTCTCTCCTATATCTTCCTCTTCCGCTTCCTTTTCTTCTGTCGATTCCGGATGCATTTCAATAATAGTACTGGCTTCAGCCTCTTTCTCGGATTCCTCATCCATTTTCGCGATTAACTCTTCAGCTTTTTTGTCTAACTCATCACTTGATTCATACTCTATTGTTCCTGACGGTAGAACAACTGGTTCTGGTTCCGAAACGCTTGAAACACTTTCTTGATCAGTCTCTATTGATTCATTATTACCTTCAGTTTCCTCGTCTAAAATGCCATCTTCTTCATTTTTGGCCATTGCAGCTTTGATTCGCTCTAATTCCTCTCGCTCTGAAAGAACAGCATTTGGTGAAAGAAGTTGGGAAATAGCTTCAATCTCCTCTGCAGATAGTTCTTTTTCATCTTCTTCGTCTTCTTCTTCAGATTCTTTCTCTCCCTCTGTCTCAACCACTTCTGTTAATTCAGATGCGACCACTTCTTCTTTAATTACTATATCTACTTTCTCGCTAATACTGCTTTCTATTGGCTCCTTTTCAACTTCTGCTTCTATTTGTATTGTGTCGGTATCGACTACTATTTGCTTGTCATCAGTTTCATTTTCTTGCTCAGCAAGCTCAGCTGCAACATGAGCGGCTTCTTCTTCCTCTTTCTTCTTCTTCTTTGCTTCTCTTTCTTCATATTCTTCTTTAATCAATTCATTTTGCTGCTGTAAAACTTCCAATTTGATCTTCACAACTTCAGGATCTTTATGATCCTTCGTGGATTTTGCAGCAACATCCAAAACAACCTCATTCACAACTTCTTTCTCCAAACCAGAAATTGCATCCGCAATACTTAGAGCAGCCTTACTATCGTCTGCAAATGATGCACCACTAGTCATCTTCTCTGCTTCTTCACGGAGGAAGAAAGTTCGCGACATAATCAAAAGAGATATTGGTACATGTTTCACAACACTCAGATCAAGCCATTGTTGGAGGGCCAATTTATATGCGCTTTTACTTAGACCGATTGATCGCATACCGCGTTCTTGGCATGCTTCTCTTAATTCCATTTTAGTGAGAGCATCAATCCCTTCCCAAATAATTCTCTGGTCGTCTTCTCTTAAAGTTCTAATTCTATGGCGAAGTTGGAAGCGTAACAAGGAATCAGCTCCATACGGTGGAATTCCCATGTATCGACACATATTTATAAGTTGCATACGCGACATATTATCAAGTGTTAATTCATCTTCAAAGTATTTTGCATATTTGATAATAACCTCAGGGGGTATAACTTCACCATTTCGAGACTTCTCCAAAAAGTTCAAAAAATCTTTTGCTGTTTCTTCTTCCTCAGTCACTATCTCCTCTTCATCCCCTTTGGATTCATTTGATTTAGAAGCTCGCTTCTTTTGCTCTTTTGCTAAACTCTGCAGAGTTCTGTTGAATGTTGAAGAATGAAAAATAAATGTTTGTGTGTTAATTTAAAGGATCAAGGTGAAAATAAATAGCAATAAAAAGTGAATATCGAAACATACTCCTGAAAAAATCCAGCCATTGCAATACGACTTTGTAATTCCCTCTTCATACTTTCTTCTGCCTTCAATGAGTCCTGAAATGTAGATGGAAGCATATTTGGAAAAATCTTTAATGCGAATGGTAACGCAAATTCCATAAATGGAATTAGTACAAACATAGACATTGGAACAAGACGGAACAAATCGGCTGTGGTGCGTAAAAGTTGCTTTCTTTCTCGACGAGTCAACGATGATCCTGATAGTGTACGTGAAAAAATCTTTCTAGCTGTTCGAACATCTGCTGCGAGCAACTAAAATGTTATGATAGAAAAGATACATATGCATGTGTTGAAATGTTGAGATATTATCGCAATGAGCTTTGAATCTTTTTTTGTATCTCACCTTTGTTCCCATATAGTAGTGATGAGCTTCTTTCTTAGCTGCCTCTTTAAAATCAATCATCTTTTGCTTGAACTCTGCTGGATGAGTCAAATAAAACCATAAAACACCTGGTGTTGCCATTATGAATTTAGTGATAGCTTTTGTGGCACTTTCTATAACTGTTTGGATCTTTTCAGATGTCGTTGGATCAGCAATCTTGGATAAGTTGGATTCTATCGACGACATTGGAGACGTCTGGGGTGATGATGATGATTTTGATGATTTTGTGGATGTGGAAAAACCACTCGACTGATCAGGCTTTTTTTGTTCTGAAGCATCCTCTGGACGTGTTGGTTTCGTGGAAAAGGTACGATATTGTATGTTAGCGAATTGCCGTGATGGTATCCTGTCGCGTTCATCATTTTCATCAAATGAATTGAGAGTTCCCAATATGGAGTGATTGCCACTGTGGTAATTAAGAGATGAGCCTCCTTGGTATCTTCTCTGCAAAGAATATTGATGGGCTGTCGTTCTTATATTCTCAAGTGTTTGTTCAAAAGAGGGCGTGGCAACAAACTCTCTTGAATCCAACGTAGGAAAGCTTCGTTTATATAGTTGGTGATTTGATACATTGTCGCCAAATAATGATTGAGAAGGAAAAGACGTTCTGAGAGCATTTGCATTCAATTGATTCAAATCTTTTGATGATAATGATCTAAAATTAGAGACTTGATAGGATGAATTATCACCTGTAGAACTTAGTTCCTTTGTGGAATAGGAAGTAGAAGAGAAATAAGAAGATACCTCATATTTTTTTGCATAAATTACTTCAAGTTGTGCCAATACCACATTGTGCCTTTCATGAAGTTTGGAAAACCTATTTTTGTTGATGGTTTTGATGCAGTGAGCAAGCATTGATATTGTTGTTTCGTGTAAGCCCTTAGCTTTGCATGTGCTGTTGTGAGAGGTTTTGTATTATGTAGTATATGCAGAGAGTGGCAGATGAATGCTAAAAGAAAGTTTGTGAACGTGAAGGAATTCTTCGCCCTGTTTGTAGTACTATCACCACGTGTACTTTTTTAGGGTCAATATCTCTGAATTGAATCTGCTGCTGTATGAACGCCTTCATTTTGAGGCTGTCGCGATCAATTGATTACGTCATATAGGATTCATAGTATGTGAATCGTCAAGAATTTAGTCTTCGTTTGTCCTCTAAGTAACATAGTTTTCGAATCATGAGAAGATTCATACAACACTTAAAAACGGTTCAATTTTTGTCACATAGGAGGTTCTACACATTTAAAATATGCTAAAAATACAATAAATAAAAAACTCTGTAGAAAAAAAGTAACAATTTGGCATGATTAATATAGAAATGCAACAATAGAAGCAGCAATATATCATCGAATGAAGAATAATGGAAGGGACCCAAGTGCATAAGAGATATATTTTATTTTTCACATCGAATATGATGAAAGCGATAACATTTTTCAGTTTGGCTTCAAACTCATATACTGTGGCATTGACCAGCGAAAAAACGACACGCGAAACACAAAGTTCGTCAGAATATTACAAACGCTATCCTTCTTATCCTAAGTATTGCTCTAATCCATCCGAAATGGCCAAACGTAATGTCCCCCCACTCAATATTGAGGGAACTGGCCTACCAGAAGATGCTTCTATCGACATCCTTCAAGTTTCGTCCATCATTCGACATGGTCAACGAACACCTTATGCTGGTAATATTCCATGTTGGTCAAAATACAAAGCAAAGGATACTGATACGTCATCCTGGGATTGCGAATTGACAACATGGTCAAGCCCTCCTCGATTTGATCCCTCTGAAAAGTACTTATTATTTGAAAAGAAATACGATGCACTATCCGAACCATTGGGTAATTTTCTAGGAGGAACTTGTCAAATGGGACAGTTGATAGTACCAGGATATGAGCAGGAACATATAAATGGACAAATACTTCGAGATGCTTATTTTGGAGATGCCAATGCCAACGAAACTTATGGAAAAAATATTCTATTTCTTGACAATGACGTTGAGGTGCCAAAACCTTATGCTTCACCTTTTACATTTTATCGAGCTGATGACGAGCAACGTACTCTCATGTCAGGCCAAGTTTTATTACGAGGATTATTTCATCAAGATCTTCAAGATAAAGATGGTGCCATTGAATTACATACAGCCGATTATCACAATGATGTTTTAACATCGAATGAACAGCTGTGTCCTACATTAACGAAACTACGTGAAGAAGCTTTGCAATCGGATGAATTTCAACAAAAGAATTCCTCCATGGAAGCAGCGGAGTTACGAGAAATTTTAGCTGAAGATTTAGGTAGTGAAGGATTTATGGATGGAGGGCATTGGTTTGAACCAATGGATTATATTTTGGATTGCTTGATGACAACCATGTGTACAGATAGGACTCTACCAGATAGAGTTGATGATTTTGGATCTACCTCAGACGGTAGAAAAGGTGTTTTTGAGCAGATTGTAGACTTTGTAAGTATTAATGACCATGTTATTAGTTCCTTCGATTCAATGATGTAATTTGGAGATCTCATTCTTGTATAGTCTGTTTGGAGTAAAGTATTTCATCTTCGCTATAACGCTGCGGCATATTCAAAACTTGGAATGGGTCCTTTATGGTATGAAATTCTAGGCAAAATTGATCCATTGCAAAAACTGAATGTTGCTGGTGGATCATCTGCCTACTTTCAAAAGATGGCTGAACAGGGCATACCTCGTCTAGCTCTTTATTCTGGACACGATTCAACCCTTATGCCATTACTGGCTTCTATGGGCAGTCGTGTCTGGGATGGCGACTGGACTCCTTATGCAAGTATGATTATCATTGAGGTATGTATATGGTGGTTCACTTCTTGCATTCATTCACATACTTTGAAACCAAAAAGACACGAATCTAAAACTCAAATATGACTTCCTGCTGTTAGGTTTACGTTGTAAATACTCCAAATTCTATGGGAAAATTTGTATTCCGATTACTTTACAATGGAAATGTTATTACTGATCGCTTAGACCGATGTCCCCAAAATTCCGAACTCTGTAGCCTGGATGTTCTTTTTGAAACTATTGGACCTTTTGCTACTAACAATCGTCCTTCCTGTGCTGTGGATTTGGCAGCAAAAAGTTTTTTTGGATCTCTTCTAGAACATACTACGTCAATGTTGAAAAATCCAATGGACAAGTATATCGTCATTGCCGTTGCAGGAGTTTCGTTTCTTTTTGGTTGGTTCGTGACGTATGTATTTTTTAGGAGAAAGATACCTTTCAAAGGAAGAAGGAAGCCTCTACAGACTCACAATGCAGGCGTGGAATTTGATCCACCTTCTTCCCCAATTTCGTGAGAGGAATCACCATCTCAATATCCCACGAATTAATGAACACAATGCTCTCTCACAGTGCTATGTTTTTCCAACCAATTTTTGGGCTTACTAACTATGCATGTTTATTCTATAGTTAAAATTTTATTACACTAGAGATAGCAAATTTATTTCCTATTGTTATTTCCTAAAAGCCAATGATATATATTATAACAAAAATAATTCAGAATTATTGGTACAGAATGATTTTGGAACTTGGCTCACATTATACCGTTTCTCTTCCATGATCACATGAAATCGAAGTCAACGATATTTTCGGAAACCTCATCATGACTAAGATGTGATTGAAATATTACTAAAATGTTGTATATGTTACTTCCTCTAGCATCCAATATATCCCATATTTTCTAGCATGGATGTAACAATGCACCTCCCAACACACACATCACCGACTCGTGACGGCAACAGCTGCTTGTGTAGGACGATATATATGACCACCCCAAAATTGGGGTGTACCATCTGATTGATAAATATTCGGCGGCGGCTTCTGCGAAGTATGCGAAGATTGTGTCCCATTCCCCGGATCCTCCGGAGATGGTGGAGGAGCATGAGTTGCATCGTTAATTTTTACATAATATTCACTTTTTCCCAACATTCCAGGTGGTTGACTTCGACAATTGGCAACACTAAAATCCCGCATTTTAATATATCCAATGATGGAACAATAGGATGCTGCCATGGCTATCAATATTCCAATTAGTCCAATGTGACCAAACGATGCGTCAGATAAAAAGAAACATCCAAATAAAACCTCCCTCTTGCCACCGGATTTCTAACGTACCTGTAATCAACACTGTCACTACCCACATGGAATACAATGTACGACTCCCACACCATCGAGTCGCAATAATAAATTCATCATCATAATTAGCCTGTTGCCCATCATTGACATCATTTTGATCATTCTGATCATTGGCCACCGCGTCATCCCCCGCCGCCATATCCGCCTGATCCGAACAATGACCGACAATAAACACACATAACCAAATAAAAAACACAAATATAATCAAGGAAAGTTTCCAAGGACCACCTCGAGGTCGTAAGGTCGTATACCCCGAGGGATACAAATATCTAGAGAGAGAGAGAGACAAACAGTCCATGAGTTTTGAGTGGACCAAATCAAATGGACAAACGAGGATATTCATGCACCATTTGGTATATTGGGAGACTTACTTGATGGGTTTTCCAACATAGGCATCACCATATTTTTCTTCATAGGTCGCATCGGGCATGATGGAATCATAAATTCCATAATGTTCGGGAAGAGGTGGATTTGACGGAAGTTCTTCTTCCTGATAATGCGACCACACGGAATCCATCGTTGGATTCGTGTTCATGGAGGCCTTCTTCGTCGGATCCACAGCCGTTTGGTTCGTTATTATATTGGGAGACGTCAATTGATCTCGTTCTTCTACTTGCTCTAATTTATGGACATGGGATTGCAACGTGGTTGGAGGGGGGGCTTGGAGGGGAGATGGAGTTTCCGGTGAGGTTTCTGTATGGGTGGAAGGTGCGACCAGACCCGAAGCGGTAGAAAATTCATGTCGTGGTCTATGGGCAGTTGTTCGTGTGGGAGATAATTGAGTAGTGAGAATCGTTGGTGTGATAGTCTTTTGGGAGGTATTTGTGGGTTTTAACCCTTGTTGTTTCCGCATCACCGTCGAATGCTCCCTACCTCCATGCCTCTGTGGCAATACCATTTTCATTGCCATATTGGAAGACGACGACGACGAAGGAGGAACACCCCTGGTAAGCGTCAATATATGACGATTGCGCAAGGTGGACGACGGAATACGAGAGGACGAGTCCATCAGGACCTCCGAAACGTCAGATCCTGGACCTGGACCATAGCCATCATCATTGGAGAGAGACGGATCAATCGTTTGTTTGAATTCTTCCAATGCATAATCATAATTGGATTTTGGATTATCTTTGGTTTTGAAGATGGAGGAGGTTTGACGTCGTGCGCGGGGGGATATACTGGTGCGTCTCGTACGGAAATGGGGTGGAGGTGGTCCTGGAGGTGGTGGAGGTGGATTTGCCACGGAGCTATTCGTGGATACGGTGGTGTTGGCGGGAGAAGGAGATCGTGGTTGTGGTTGTGGTTGTGGTTGTGTGGAAGTGGATGATAACTTGGATGGTATATTCGTGGAATGATGTAAAGGCTGTACTTGTCTATTATTCGTGTCATTTTCCAAGGGCGTTTGTATTCTATCGCTTTCTGGATGCATATTGGATTCAATTCGATTCAATTGGATTGGATTGAGATTATTTGATTTCGGGATGGAATCTAGAACAAGGGTGATATATTCTCATGTCTTTGGAATCTTTGATGGAAGCTTTCAATATATTGTTCAATATTTGTTTCTTTGTTTGTTTGTTTGTTGATTTGGAATGATAATGATGGATTTGATACGATCGAAAGGAGGATATCGATGGGTGTTTGGTAGGAAGGAACTCCTGCCTGGCTTACTTCTTTGGTGGGAGAGATTGTTAGAGGAATCTTGCAGGAATCCGTTATTGTGCAACGGAAAATTTGAATTTTGTAAGTCGAAGTCTTTTTTCTTCTATGTCGGTGGAATATCATCAAATTTAAATAAAAGGCCTATCTTTAACTGTACACGTGGAAACCCCATTATGTTAGTTAAGTAGGTTTCAATTTGATACAACTAGATTTCATACGACACTTTTAGGAATGAGAGAAGGTTTAAAATATACTTAGGAAAAAATCCATATAAATAGAATCTTACATAGCTACATAAGAGAAACGCCCTTCCCAACTTGAACCGCAAACTCTTGCTTCGACAAAAGATATCCCATTCTTCCTATGGTATAACGACTTCATCGACTATTTTCACCATTATTGATTCTGCCGAATGTAACAGACTATTCTTACATTGTTCATTATATTCAACCGTTTTCCAGATAGCATTGATCGACTTTGTCGAAATGTCGGAGACTTAGGTAAATGTAAACTCCATGCCTGTGGTGCAACGGATTGTTTGATGGACGCCAAAAAGATTCCAAGTGGATCACGTGTTATGTTTGTAAGATCTGAAGTCTGCCGTGATATATATTGCTTTTCTGGATGATTGCCTCCTTATTATGGTAAATTCCGAGAAAGTGATAATGACAGAGCCATCGATACGACCTATAATGACAGCTAAAATGAAAGCTAGAAACTGTGCAACACGAGATACAAATATTGTTCGTAGATAATGATAATTGCAAGTATCATCTGCATGATAGTTGACATTTTTATTGTTCTTGACATCATTATCATAGAGTATATATCCTCTTTGAGCTCATCATGTGATGCATTGTTGATAGATTCAGCAGTATGGTAGTTCCTGCATTTTTCTTCCTTCTAGGCTTGATTTCCTTGATTATTTTTGAAGGTTGTTCTTCTTCAAGAGTGCAGTCTTGTGGGTCAGATTTGTGGGTAGCTTCTGCATTTTTATTGCAAAGTAGGGCAATCTTTTTTTGCACGAACTTTTCCACAAGTATGATGAACGCCTCGTTTTGTTTTAGTTGATTGACGAGGTTCCCCATATTGCCAGTTGACATGGTATGTGTGTTGAGATTCTCTTCATCATGTTTCTGAAAAGAAAACAACATGTTGTTGTGTCTATTGATAGAGTTGGATCGATGCAGGCGGCGGGTGTATGCTGTTTTGTTCAGTTGTGCTGTTTTTGAGTTGAAGTACCTTTTTAGATGTATTGATTGGAACGTTTAAATGCCAGAATTATTGGTCAAGCCTTTTTTTGGACAAATGGCAAATGATTATCCTGATAATCATTTTATGACTATCTCTCCTGGTAAGAAACTAAAGGAAGTATATATATATATATTGATTTTGGAATGATGACACACAGTCATAACTTCAATTATTCTCATTCTTCCAACAGGTGCAATTGGTGGAAAAGATGAAAAAGGAACTAGATCAACTAGCAAGGGATTCTTGCGAGGGATTTTTTAGGTGGTAGAGCTTTCTGAGGTGGAAAAGGTGATGTAGAAGATGTCTGTCCTATAATTCCCATAAAGACTTCTATGGATGTTGGTAGTTGGTTGTCCGAGTGAGAAAATATTTGCTACTAGTCTCTTATGGTGTTATTTGTCGCCTACAATTTTAGTTCAAGTTGTTGCCAATCATCCATCTAGCAGAAGGCATTCGATTTGAAACATTAAGCCTTGCTACTCATTGTAACAATTCAATTTCATAGCATGAGGTGACAATGAGCAATGACTGTATTCATGGATTGTCAAAGAAATTAAATGAAGAGAATATATCCAAGATGGATTGTAAGAAATGTGGGATCGTTTTGGTTGTAGATGAAGAAAGAAAAAATCTATCAGATATATTCACAATGTTTGCCTCAAGTTATAGAAAATACGGGACATGGAAGACTCGAAATTTATCCAAATTAAGAATTCTTCATTCAAACAATATTTGTGCAATAATTTCGTTTGGTGTTTGATATAGACGGTCTTTCGTATAAACTATTTAACTATTATTAACCATAGAAACCACCCATTGACACGGAATGTACCAAATATGTTTTCTTCTCAACTTGGATCATCAATGTGTTGACGACCAAACACTATTTATGACTTACTTCTCCTGAGCAGTGACAATGAGCGTGTGCAACAAATATTATTTTCAAACATACCGGAGGCAGCACCGTAAACCATAACATGCACAAACAAATAAACAAATAAACGTAGCTAAGTTACCCCTTTACACAGACTCTATAAATATTAGAACTTACTTACTAACCAACTAACTACCTAAGTATTAACTAAGAACTAACATATATTCTCAACCATAAGTACAAAGCTAATGCTCAATGGAGAACCGTTGTATTTACATTTATATAGATGAAATAGCACGGAAACACATGCAATTCAATTTACAATCTTTTTTTCCAAGAATTTCATGTGATTATTTAAAATTGTCAAAAAAACATTTCGTGCCAATTTGGCAAGTCGGAAAAAACGAAAAGAAATTATGAATATCCGCACTAAAGAATAAAATAGCACGATATCATAAAGGCATTCTATTAAAATATCCAACCACACATACTTCTCAATTGTAAAAAAAAAACAATTTCTGTGCGTTTGTAGAATATGAAGATAACGTCAGCCCTTTCTTACGTTCTATTCCTTCAAAGAATCCTATCCAATCAAGCCTTCTTCTCCGAATGTTCTCGTACGGAGTTTGATTTACTATCCGGAAACGGTAAACACCATCGTACCGAACTCACTCCAGAAGTACTCTTTGATCCACTATTATCCAATGCTTTTCTAAACCCAGCCTCTATGGAGGCATTTCAAATTCCACCCAATGCCGCTCCTCCCACAAATACTTTTTGTGGAACTCTAAGCTTCCTTAATCCACACACTCAAGGAAATCATAAAAAACGGTTGAACTTGGAAACTTTATCACCGGAAGCACATCATCTTCCACCATTCTCACAGGGGTTTGTCCAACATGGGTCGCATTTAATACCATTAAATCGAGGTCGACAGGATGTCGCGAGTGATTTTTGGGAATTAATCGTAAGCCCCGGAAGGGTTTGGGATGAAGACTCCGATATTGAAAGTGATTTCAGAGACCATTCGGCTCCAAGAGAATGGTCTCGAGCGTCCATTCCAATAGCCCTTATTTTCAAAAAATCAAATCCTCATGTGCACAATGGAGTTATCACTTTTACCTTTAGCAATGATCAAATATCCAATGTTGCATATGAAGTTGCTCAAGAGACGTCTTTGACTTTTCGATATGATTATTGGGGTCTTTTGGAGGCATCATATGAGAAATATGATTTCCCTACGATAGTTAACACTACCGAAGTCCAAGCAAACTATGAAATAGAACTTATGCGAAGAATACCAACTAAAGATTACAAAAGATTGCAAGATGATTATGGTATGGATATATCCCAATTTGGAAGAGAACGCCGAAATTTATTTTTTGCATTTCAAGTAGACGGTGTGGCCTACACAGGAGGATTTGGCACACAATATGGAAAATTTCCATATCCAGAGTCATTGGTGATGACATCTCATTCGTTTGCCAAGACGTTTTTTACAGCACTGACAGCTTTTGCGATGGAAGAAGAATTTGGAAATGTGCTATCAGCCCAAATAGCTGATTTGATTGATAGTGCCGATCGAAGCTGGGACGGTGTGACAATCCAAAATGCATTAGACATGTCGACTGGACACTATAAAAGTCCAGCACATATGGTAGATGATAGTTTTCTATCCTGTAGCTTTTTCCAAGCCGATGGACATGAGGAAATATTGCAGGAATGCCTTACTTGCTATCCAAAAAAGAAAAATCCCGGTGAAATTGTTGTGTATCATTCGTCGGATACTTATATAGCCGTGACTGCCATGCGCAAGTACCTGGAACGGTTTTCGGATGGTGGAGATTTGATTGAATACTTTAATACAAGGATTGGTCAACCACTTGGCTTAAGTGAACTCTTTCAGAATGCCATCGTCACTACGAATGATGTACACAATCAACCACTTGGTTTTAATGGATTATTTTTTATTTTGGATGATATACTGAAACTGTCCAAATTCGTTCATCCAGGAAACGAGAATCGTGGCAAAATTAATGGTGATCAGATACTGGACCGTGCTTATTTGGACAAAGCTCTTCAAATAGAGGAAAGGGGTTTGCCACTGGATGCAGATGGTTATGACTGGTACTACAAACTTGCGTTTTGGTCTCTCAACTTTGACAAATCTCAGGATTGGGATTGTTCTAACATGAAACAAATTCCAATCGCCAAAGGTCACGGTGGGCAAATACTTGCAATGTTTCCTAACAATACTACTTATGTTTCTTTCGCAAGTTCCTTACTCAACGATCGAAATCACAATGTATTGGGAATAGCAGAAGAAACCATCAAGATTCAATGTGACTAATGTTCCTTTATATTCGTTTCCCTTTTAAGTCCAGAAGTTCTTTTTTATATTCATTATTGTTCAATTAGTATAAACTTGTGGCCTTTTACCGTTTCATCGTTGTTTTCGTCGCAACTCATCTTCGATTGCGACAGTAATCAATTATTTGAGTTAATCATGAAAATACTCCCAAATATAACCATTTTAAATTCTATTGTGCTATTTCTATTCACTTTTTCTCGAGAAATAGTATGGTACAGTATCATTTGTTTTTTGTTTGTGAATTTGTGTAAGTGCATCTCTAAATCTATTAAATCTATCTTTGTGAACATAACTTAAAAATAGTATTCTTTGAGAATTCCTGCGTCCAATAAACATGTGTTTCTTACACAAAATTCACCTGCTGTTATCGTTTGTTTGTGATAAAAATTCGTTTGTAAAATAGAAGCAAGAAAATATTACTTGCTGTATAATTTTATAAATGTAAAGGTACTATACAGCATTTTTTTATGTAATAACCAGACAGAAATCCAATAGAACTAAGGTTATCTGAGCAAGGTAATCGGATTTAATGCAAATAAGTGGATCAAACACTTAATTACTCTTGAGATTATTCTACTATTTTTATTTCCTTATTTTTTTCTTTATTTGACAATTTTCACTTTAGCGAAAGAAAAGATCATAACTCGAGCCATACTATAATCATGTAGATCCTCTACGAGGGTCTTGAATTTCATAGTCGAGATGGGAGTGGGCATGGTATAGTACGTAAAAACCTATATCCAATTATGTTTCAGCTCATCAATCTCTCCAGAGAAAGGAAAACTAGAGCAACTGACCTCACTACATCGCTTCTATCTGCTAGTTCGCATACAAATGATCGAAAGCAAATCGGCAGCCGAATCAATACAAGATGGAAAAAAACTTCCGGGAGAGGTGATTGATTTCTCTTCTGATGAAACTGAATTTTTCCCTGACATGAAAATAAAGGCAAAAACGAGAAAGAATTCACTGAAGAAAAAATTGAAAAGGAAGAAAAAGAAGAAAATTGCTATTGTAATGCAGAAATCAACTTTGGCAAAGATACCTCCTAAGCAAAGTATGAAAGAAACGAAAGAAGAAAAGAATGCATTCATCGATTTGCAGGATGACGCATCATATGGAGATGAAGAATTTAATGATCTTTCATTTTACTCTGAAACACATGAAGATCAGGATCCTAACTATTTGGAATTTGTAAAAGGACAACAGAAAACGCTTTTGGCAAATGAACTTATGAAACTAAAAAAAGCGGAAGCCTTATCAAAGAAAAAGCTGAAAGAACATCTTGAAAAAATTACTTCAAAACATCTACAGGCTTTTCATTTGCAAGTAAGCAAGTTCCGTTCAAAGGAGATTGCTCACCAAGAAGGTAAACGTCAGCATCTCCAAAGTGAGATCAGCAGGTATCAGGAAGAGTTCTCTTTTCGGCGAAAGTTTTTAAATGAAAAACTGGCATCCGATCTTGCAAAGGCTAAGAAAGAATCTGACTGGAAATATCGTGCGAACGCGTTTTTTACAAAGCAAGCACAAGAAAAACGTGATTTCGAAATTAAAGATGTTCAAAGGAAAAAAGACACGGAAGAAAAGCTTAGATCCTTATCACAAGCTATTGAAATCAAGTGCGATAAAAGAATGGAAGATGTTAACAAGGTAGTCCAGAAATTATCGTCACAGTTGAACCTGCAGAGGCAGCATCAAATGAAGAATGATTTGAAACAACACGAAGAAATATTCGAGGAGAAAAGAGCAATGATCTTGAAGAAGTTTAGAGATGTTACTGAAGATGATAAGCCTATGAACAAAAAGGAAATTGCTAAAAATATGGACTCAAAAAACAACATGTTCTTCCAGAATGCATTCGACGAAGGAAAAAATCATTTTGATGCTTCAACTGAAACCTATGGTGAAGGATCTCTTATTCGGCGAAACTTAAGGCAAAAGATATGGTACACATCCTCATATCAGTTAGTCGTTGAAATCCATAATGAGGGCATATTTTTATGCTCTCCGGATTCTGAAAACAAATCGAACAACAAAAATGTTACATACTCGTATCCAACAATTAAAAATAACGACATGTTCATTGCTTGGGGTTTAAAGTCTCGCAAGTTTCTCCATTCGATCGTTACTGGAGACGTTCCCGCAGGGTATACTTCCATCATTAATAAATTATCATCTAGTCATTCGAAGACTTCGAATTTACCTCATAGTTCACTTCCTGGTGGTCTCATCAAGTGTATGGTAAAGGATATGAGAACATCGTCAGAAAGTGCTTCAAGATTAAGATCCCAAATTGCAAAAGATGTAAAAAGAGAATCAAAAAGTGTTGATCTGAACTTGTCGGTAAAAGAGAGACTTGATTTGATTGAAGCAAAGAAAAGTTTTGAATCCAAATATCGTAGGTCCTATATTGATGTACAGAAACATCAACGCAGTCTTGACACTGCCAGTGAACGATTCAAAAAGGCTTGTGATGAAATGCGAAAGTTTAAAATAAAGACTCAAGATTATTGGGTTGCAGGTAAGCAAATCATGTGTTCTGCAAATTTGTCAGCTGTTTTACAAATATTTCGTAATGATGGTCACTCATTTTTTCTATAACCAAAGATGGTGAACCAAGAGAAGGATTAGCCTCTTCAGATAAACATAACCTCATGGCAACATACGCACAATATCAAACTGAATTAAATAACGCGAAAAAGATTAAGGAATCTTTTCGACAAGAAATGAACGAAGGAAAAAAGGCACAGGCAAAGGCGAAAGAAGCTTTTCAAATGGCACAAAACAAATTAAAAGAAAAAGAAAAAACAATCGAGAAAAAGAAAAAGAAGCCAGGCAAAGTTGACAAAGACGTTTCTAATTCTATGCAAATAGATGATATCATAGATGTTATATTTGCCTCCATCGAACGCCGCCGTCAACTATCTGCAGATGTACAAAGCAATGTATCACAGCCTTTAAGCAGTCGAAAGCACGTGATACTTTTACGACCTTCTCCACAGAGCATGATGGAAGAATTAGAAAAGATAGTAAACATCAAAGTCAACGCCAAAAAAGAAAAAGAAAAAGATGAGAACTTAAAAGTAAAAAGAGAAAATAAAGAACACTTAGGAGATTTTAATGATGAGGATCATCTTAGTCTCATGATAAGAGCTGAGCAACTCATGCTATTGGCTTTACACCCAGCTGCTCCAAATCCACCTTTACCTGCTGTCCCTTCTCAAGAGGGAGAGTTAAAATCATGGGCAGAACCAGGATGGCATATCACTCTTGACGTTCCGTGTGAACATAGGAAGAGTATTTTGCCACTCAGATCAATGTCGATGCCATTTCAAATAGCAATTTCAGAATGTAGTTCTGCGCCAGGTAGACAGTCAGCTGCGCTGTTGAAACCCAAAGACATGAGTCACTTCATGGTACCTGTTCCTAAATATATTGATCCCCTGGAACCTAACATAATACAAGGTAAGTTCTAGTTTTTATGGCAACAAATAGGGTAATTTATATTACTTCTGGTGTATCTCACCTAGTCACTGTGATTTGACGCAATTAAACCATTTTGACTTTCTATTTCCTAGATAATTGCTTGGAATTGGACCCTCTGTCTCTTACAGAAGAGGATATTTTCGCTTCTTCTTCTCATGAAGAATCTTTATTGAAAAATGAGGGGGCAACTAAAAAGAAGGCTTCGTCTAAGAGCGATTCGGATAAAGAACGCGTTTCAGCAAAGAGGAAGAAGTCATCTAACATCGATAATGCTAGTAGCAAATCCAGCAGGAATACAAGTTCAAAGGCATCTAAGAAAGAATCTGGTAGCTCTGTGTCACGGGCAAAATCAAAAGACAAACCCCAACGAGTAATAAAGAAATCATCAACCTCCAAGCAATCTACTCAAGAAAAGTCACGTAAGGGAACAAATACATCCAAAATATCTCAGCCGGACACACAAAAAAGAGTTCTTTCTCCGAACACGAATAATATGGCACAGAATATTTCTCCTCCTCAAAATCAACTCATGCCAAACCAGCAAACAGCGCAATATCATCACTTGGTGAAACAACAGCAAGAAAAACTACAAAATTCTCACCAATCTTTTCAGGTCACTCATCAAAATAATTTCCTTATCCAACAACAGCATCAGCAACAACAGCATCAGCAACAACAGCAACAGCAGCAACATCAACAACAACAACAGCAGCAGCAACAGCAACAACAACAACAACAGCAGCAACAGCAACAACAACAACAACAGCAGCAACAACAACAGCAACAACAACAGCAACAGCAACAACAACAGCAACAACAACAACAGCAACAACAACAGCAACAGCAACAACAACAACAACAGCAGCAACAGCAACAACAACAACAACAGCAGCAACAACAACAGCAACAGCAACAGCAACAGCAACAACAACAGCAACAGCAACAACAACAGCAACAACAACA
>Ga0209092_10001956_pt1 | contig 19478 bp, 11 predicted proteins | sample FraStrMetagenome_FD_187446 | JGI IMG/M metagenome (GOLD analysis project Ga0209092, IMG submission 187446) | Marine eukaryotic phytoplankton communities from Arctic Ocean - Fram Strait ARC3M Metagenome (SPAdes) (version 2) | ecosystem: Environmental > Aquatic > Marine > Oceanic | place: Fram...
AAGTATCACCTAAGTAAAGCTAAAAATAGTAGGGATAATTTTTCAGAAAAAACATGAAATATAAGACGTCCGTTTTTTTACGACAGCAATATGGACTTTTATGTAAAACAAAATGGGACATTTTATTTTTTACTTCTGCCGATTCATGAACTAATGAAAACAAAAATCGGCAGCACTAAAAAATAATACGTCCCATTTTGAGCTCGGCTAAATTAGTAGAAGTCTCTCTCTAAGAGTTTCTCTTCATTTTTTTTCCGGGCCCACAAAAACGGCGTATTAAGGATTTTTACCGTTTAATGCAAATTAATGCGTCAGTTATTCTACGAAAGCAATATGATGTTTTATGTAGAAAACCTTCAGATTAAAATGGGACGTATTAAAGAATTTATAAATTCTGCGAGTTTGATCAGCACTTTCACTTATTGATGTTAGTAGTGTATGTAGGAACTCAGTACATTCCGTTATTATTTAGGCGACTCTAATATACAATACTATAGCCTGCCGTATAATCTAAAATCTTGAAAACACACTTTCACTTCCTCCATATGTAATTAATAAAACAAAAAAATAATGCTTTATATTAACTAGACCATAAGCAAGACCCAGCCTTTAAATACCAGAATTTTCAAACGATGTTGCAGTTGAGTGTCATTTTTTTACGGATTGCAGATAGTTGAGTTGGGGTATTAAAGATTCTGTCTTCATTATCCTTCATCATACCATCATGCTTCCAACTCGTGTCATCTCAATATTCTTACCCTTATATCTCCGCTTATCCTATATCCTTCCCAAAACGGAAGCAAAATTTACATGTCCTACATTAGGACGTAAATATCAAAATGTAGATGGTGACAATAATGAAATCCGATTAGATACCCGTGATCCCGTTCGAAGAGTTGGTGAGATTTCTGGATTGGCTTTCTCACCAAGCCAAAAAGCACCAAGTGGAGAAAATGTAATTTATGCGATGGGAGACGGAGGTGCATTAGAACGGATTGGAATTTGGGATCCTTTAACAGGAGAAAGATTAATGACATTGCAGATATCCAACACCACCACTACGAATCAGGACTGGGAGGCTATGACGATTGGATCCTGTGGGAATACTGGTGTGGAGGAGACATGTCTTTATATTATGGATGCAGGAGATAATACGGCCAGGAATAGTAACGGAAAAAGGTCTAGACGTGAAACACTTCAAGTACCATATCGGTTATTGAAAATTAAAGAACCTATATTGAGTGATTATGAAGATAATGGGTTTATCAATGCTTCCGAGATTTCTATTTTGAATTTTGATTATTTTCATGAAAGTTCTCCCACTAGCTATGCTGATTGTGAAACAATGTTTTTGGATCATAAAGGTTGGGGAGAAGACGACGATATTGGAGATATTTATTTGGTAACGAAATGGAACCGACAACATAGTCTTGGTAAGACAAGATTGTTCAAAATTCCTCCTTTTGCGTGGCCAGATACCTACGATGCTTCTGTGGGTCATTATTCTCCTCCCATTGCTGGAAATGACATTAATTATATGTGGACCAGTGTGGAACGTGAGAATCGTAATGATATAGTAGAGCAAACGGATTGGGTCGCTGGGACTGGATATACAACAATTACGGGAGGACAATTAATGGGACAGCAGTGGCGTGGAGGTGAGATGAGCTTTGATGGGAGTATGATTGCATTAGGTTCCACCAGCAATCTTACTATATTTCTAAGACAAGAAGGTCAATCCGTTTTGAATGCATTAGCAGCTCCCAATGCCACCTCCAAATGGTGCCTAACGTCTCTGAATCCTGTTAGAGGACAAACGGAGACCTTAGCATTTAGCCCTGATAGTAAAAAGACTGTAAATGTGCCGGAAGGGAATCGGCCAAGGTTGGGCTGGATGGACCTAAAGTTTAATGGAACCAATCAAACTACTTCTTTTTCAGACTCTATTCTTGTTCCGTCCAATATCACTACTGACGTGATATCTGATATTCCTAAAAATACAACCACCAATCCATTATCAACCTGTCCATCCATACCAATGCTATGCAACACAGTTATTGGAGTGAAAGAACGTGTCCCTCCAGGAACACTTCTAGAATGTCAGGGCGATTGTGATGCGAATAGAGAATGTGCTGGGAGTCTCATTTGTCATCAAAGAGAAAGAGGAAATTCCTCTGTTCCTGGCTGCGTCGGAAATGCCGATACTATTGGTAATGGGAGGCATGATTTTTGTATTCGTCCTGAAGCACTTCTCATACAGACTGATTCCATGCCAGGGATAGCCACAGAAACAATAAATCCTTCCACATTCAAAACATCTTCACCTTCCATCGCACATTCCATTTCTCCTTCAATTTCTCCTTCCATTCATATGAGTGATACTCCCACTGCCGTTACATCAGCTCGACCCACAATTCAATCTTCCATTTTCAAAAGTACAGATCCATCCACTTTTCCTACCATGGATTTAAGTACATTTTCACCAACCCAATCCCCATTTATGACCAAGGTCCAGACATTCCAACCATCTAAAAATTTACTACCTGTCTTCAATTTAGAAGATACGAGTGGTGCGGAAAGAAGAATTTTATCCCTATCCGGTCAAAGGAATCCTGTTATAATATCGATTTCTATAATCTTCTTTAGCGTTTGGTTCCTTTGGTGAGGAAGAAGAATATTGTACACACATAATTCCAAACTCAGTATTCATTTTTTTAAGAATGAAAACAACAGCATGTATCCCTCTTTTGCATAACCATGCAATGCTTGCTGGGTGAAAGGCCCTTGAATAACAACATTTGACTACAGTAATGAAGGATACATATGCTGATTTTTCTATGTGATGCATATAAAAGTCTCAATGTTTGTATCATATTTTAGCATGTAGATAGTGTATATAGAAATAGTCTACCAATGATGCTTTCATAGATTTCTCAAGTTTTGGGATCTCCTTATTTCAAGAGATATGAAGTAGAAAGAAGATTTTGATTATCAACAAATATTGTGCTCTTGGATTCGAAATTTGAGAACATACATATAATTTAAACGAAAGTTTTTCAATGGTCGTTACTTATTCTTTACGCGTTCTTCACATGTTTCAATCTGCTCTAGAAACCAGTCCGTATTCAAGATCGGCTCCACAGTTGGAACACGAACCAGGTATTTGCCTTGCATCTTTTGAATGTCTTCGCCAGAGAGGGATGTGTACTTATTCTGATCCTTATCTTCAAAGCGTGCACCCACAATACTATCCAAAGGATCATTTTGAATATTGTCATCAAACATGATATGATGAGTACCTGTTGATTCACTATGATTTGGATCCGAACGTATCCAAATAGGTTTCCCAGACTGTGGCAAGCAATTATGTTTATCCCAAAAATTGTAATCATCTTGAATACCACACATGGTACTCCCCTCAATCAGTTGTAAAACGTCTTCATCTCCAGATGCAACAATTTTTGACTTACTATTGGATCCATTCTCTTTCTCCGGTGCCCATTCATGAAGATTATATGTATGATTTGCCGTACAATCAGTACCAGTGCTTTTACTTTTACTATTTGATGTTGTTGTGGTATCATTATCATCTTTCTTCCATCTACCACGATACATATTTTTTGGGGAGAGGATTAAATCAGAACGATAAAAATCAGGGAAATCAGGATGTTTACCAGTTGCAAATGCCGTAATGGCATTAGCGACATCCGAAAGATCAGATCCAAAGGTTCGTAATACGATTGTAAAATCTCGTTTCTGACGATCGAGAGTTGCGATGGTATGAAAGAATGCAGGAAAAAGAAAATGAGATTTTCCATCATGACTTATTCGTGGGTCCACTTCTTCACTAATGTTGTCCTCGTTCAATAATAGGCTTTGTTCAAGTTGAAGATAAAGTGGACGATAGATGCTTCCATCGCATTTCGTAAAAGTTTTAGCTCGGTTTTTAAAAGCTGTTCGATAATATGGAGCACATCCATTTATCCAGTCCCATTTTGTATGAATTTTTGGAATCTTTTCATCTTTGTTTGGTTCAAATTTGGGTGTAATTATCGTACCATCCCACCAATTTGTAGGTTCAATCTTCTTCAAAATAGATTTTGGAGCATAATTTTGTTCAAGTTCGTTTGCGATTTCTTTGGGGATCTGAACAAAGGCATTTTTGGCAATCATCTTGTTTAAACAGTCGTCCTTTGTGTCCCCACCGGCTACATCTCCAGCAAGAAGAGTTTCATTTACATCAAAATGCAAAACTAGGTGCTTTTTATTTGATGTTGTCTTTGATGTCATGGTTATTGAATGTGTTATTGAAAAATGCAGAAGGAGCAGAACTATGAAAGATGTGCAAGTCTTTAGATTCGCTCTTTTCTAGAAGATGATTTCTATGATGTATACAGCAGTTTGAGAGTTGCTCTTATTAATAATAATAATAATTACCAATTTCTATTTTTACGCCAAAAAAATATCGTTTTTTTTTTTTCGTAAAAAAAACAAGCTCTTGCAATATAGCCACGTAAAACCAATATGAATATGGTATGGAACCATTCAGTGCATCTTGTGTGACAAAATAACCACAAATCTATTCATGTCATCATCTAACACAAAGCAACAATGGTCTGGTCGAACCTTGTCGAAAGATGCATTATATGCCCCATTATCATCTTATTTGAATGAACTGACTACTGCTACAGATTTCACCAAAGCACCCACGACTACACCCAAAATGAGATCCCTAGGCTCCTATATTGTAACAGGTAAAAACATTCCAGTCAATTTACGACAATCTTCACTAGTCGACTGGATAGAAAAAGTTGGAGAACATTATCACGCCACTCAATTTAATTCTGGTGGCAAATCGCTACGTAAGACAGCGATAGAAAGTCGATTATTACAACGATCAGTATTAATGATCGGTGGAGGGATTCATAATCCAACTTCCCATCTCACAACCTTGTCTACTACATCGACAGACGCGAAAAAACGCTTAGAACGCAAAATTGGCTGGAGACAGAAACGTGGGTATCAAGTTGTATCAAATAAAAAACGTAAGCGAATTAAATCGAATCTCGAATCATCCAAAAACACAGTATTGAATACATCAGTAGATATGTCAAAAAGTGGGAATGAAGCCACGAAAGAGGGCTTACAAAGTGCACAAAGTGCTCAAAAAGTTGCAAATATCACAGAATTGCCCTCATTTGAAAATTTCCTCATTGCATTACATAGAATATGGTCTCAATATGCTCAACACGCAACAAAAACATGTACCACAATTCAAGAACTATCTTGTACATTATCTTCTTTAGAACCTGCTGGTGCCATTGCCTGTATTCTAGAATGTCCTTCCTTAGTTCCACCCCAACAAAATTTTAGTAATAGATCCCAAATACCATCTACAAAAAGCAAAAAGAAACATCGACGCAAAAAAAAGAACAAAATTACTTTGGGAATGAATATTATGATCCTTTCTGAAACTAAAAATACATGGAATGTTATTTCTTTAACCCCAGGCGAACATGATACAATCAAAAATTGGAGTAATCAAGAAAAGAAATCAGAAGGAAATAGAATAATGGATAATGGTACTTTCCGTCAATTCAATGAACATGACATCATCATGGTTCCTAAACGAAATACGAAACTAGGAATGATAATGAATGTTTCATCCTTATTTTTGAGTACTAAGAAAAAGAATCAAAAGGACGAGAATCATGAGCGGATACAGATCATTATTAATGGCCAAGGTGACTAAATTTTCTTTGTGATAAAATGCAAAAATCAAGGGAATCTAAAGAGATTTTATTTATCGTGACTGTGGAAAACTGTGACAGCTAAATTGTTGGCTTACAAATATAAAAATTTGTTATTTAGGCTTGGTCATGATGATATTAATTCATGAGCAATCCATATTTTCGATTGGTGACAAGAATAGATGCTTTTTGATAGAGATCCAACGAAATAATCAAATAATGAATATACTAAAATAAATAAATTCACGTCTAACCAATCCTCAAGGTTTAGTTATAGATCACTCCTAAATCATGCTTCTGTCTTGCTTGTTGAAACGAATTTATGACATATCGTATGAGAACTGTAATGATGTATCCTCTGTCCTCATAATAGAATTTTTGTTTTGTTATCGTAGGTACCGTAAAAACAATATTCTTATTGAGTTTTGTATCGATTTTTTGGAATCTTTTCTATTCATCTCATTTTTTGTCACGTACCCAGCATGTGTATGTCATGCCATCTTGTATTCCTTATGTATGAGCATAAAAAAGTCAAAGATCATATTCGGAACCACACCTTCGTTCGATGAAAGGATGTTGACACCAATTTCACTCGAAGATGCTGAAAATGCACTAGCCGTCAGTTTACGAGCACCAAAAGAGGACGAGAAAAGGACTCTTGAATTGGAAATAGAGGATTCAACTCATCCATCCTCAAATCGCAAATGGAATCTTTCCAAACTTTCAGTTTGCGGTAAAATTCAATGGCAAAAAACATTTGTTATTTTTACCATGCTGACAATGATTGTTGTTACAATGAACATGACTTGTTATTCGCATTTGAAGTATATACCAAGAATATTGAAGGTATCCATCTCTGATTTACCGAACAATTCTCCGGCAAATATTGCTTGTAAAACTCTCCATGCTGTATTTGTTCGAAGTACAGTTGACGAAAGAAGAGGACTAGATGATTTGCTAACCTTTGGGTTTGCAATGCCCTTGGTCCTCGTGTCTGTACTTTCAGCATGGAATTATTCTCCAAAGTCCACAAGTTCCAATTCTGTGGATACACATATACAAGAAACAAGGCCTACCGAATTCTCCTTTACAAAGCTGACTGGCGACCCACCATTGACCTTCCTATCCCTCTTTTTTGTTGTCTTTCCAAGCCTTTATATAACTTTCGAAATTTATTTGTACGAGAAACTACCATCACTCGGAGAAGCAATAAATAGGATTGCAAATCCTGCAGGAATAGCAGCTTGCTTTGCTCTTTCATTATTTTTGATCCCAGTTGCAAAACATTCTCCCCTCATCAAGGTATTCGGTCTATCCTTTACTCAAGCTTTGTTTTTCCATCGTATCTCAGGCTGGATATCTCTTATCCTAAGCCTTATTCATGGTGTATTCTATTTTTATATGTATGGAAGTAGAGGTAAAAATTTTGCTGATTTTTGGGTTACAATGATTAAAGCTCTTTATCCTCCAAGAACTTGTTGGGGATGGGACATCTTTGATCTTCAAGGTCAAATCCACCACGAGAGCTGTTTTGGCTATTGGAGAAATTTTTCAGGCACTATAGCTCTTGTAGCCTTTGTTGTTTTGGGGATTACCAGTTTGGAACCAGTTCGACGAAGAATTTATTCTATTTTTATCTATGTTCATATCCCTGCAGCTTGGTTTATGATGATTGGTGCCATCATTCACTTTCGGTTTATTGCCCTATTTCTTATGCCCAATATCGTTTACTATTTGGTGACATCTGGACCAGAATGGGTAAAACATTTCATACATGCTCGATCAGATAAAGGTCCCAATGTGAAATCAATTACATGGATCGCTGATTCAAGTGAATGCTTTCAGATCGAGTTGCGCTGTCCTCCATCCAAATTATTAAATAAAAACGTGGATCTTACACATGGAGCATTCTGTAAAATTTGTGTTCCAGAGATATCATCGATATGGCATCCATTCTCAGTAATCATTGCAGGTCATGAAGATAAAGCCGCCCTTCTCATAAGAGCAACAGGCCCATTTACCAAGGACCTCTGTAACCGACTTTTTCCTGATGACTTCAGGGTATCTGCTTCAGAGTCTTCAATTCTTTCACAAGTTGTACCCCAGGGAGAAAAACTACGAGTGAGGACCCTTCGTCCACCCCCAAGAGTCCTTGTTGACGGATTTTATCCTGCAGAATATCGATGGCATGAACGCGTATTGTTTCATCATGATTCTGTATTGCTATTGGCAGGAGGAGTTGGAATCGTCCCCTTTTTGACATTACTTCCTTGCGTCATGAAGGAACTCAACGAGTATGTTGGATCAGGCAAATTGCGTTTGCGGCATTTAACTCTTCACTGGTATTGCCGAGAGGAAGGCTTGGCGAAATTTGTTTGTGATCACTACAACTTAAGAGATCTTTTTGATTCCACAAGGTTTGTGAGTGATCAATCTATTCAAGAAGAAATGGGTGAAACGATTGAATCACAAAGTCACGAAGAAAACCAAATCGCATTACAATGTTTTATTCATATCACTTCACAACGGTCTCCTGACAATGATTTTAGAATTGAAAGCGATGGGCTTGATTGTGATGATTCTGGAAATGAATTTATAGTGGATGTTACGACTGGCAAGGTTGACGAAAATCAGACTTTTAAGTTAGATTTGGAAAATCCAAGAAACACAACGATAGAATTCAAGAACCAAGTGAAAGGAAGAGTTTGGACGGACGCTTTAAGCTCACAGAAGAACATTCTTTTTACATCCAGCATTATTCTGTCCATAATTGTTCATTGGTACTATCACTCGTTGTCTCTATTCCAAGATGTGATGGCTCGAACTTATCCGGTATTAGTCATTCTTGCAATTGGTGTGATTTTGGGAATCATTCAACTCATTTCCGAACGCTGGAGCTGCAAATATATTCGGAACACAATATCTTCGCGAAAGTTTCAATTTCTCCCGAATCTAGATGATTACTCCGAAACGGATAACATAGAGAATAATGGATCCCATTTGAATTCTAGCCCGCATGTGCAGGATATCAACCCACACTCATGCGTTGAAAATCATTTAACGAAGAGCTTTTCTGTAGGTTCAGGAAGACCACCAATCGAAGAAGTTACTGGTCCACTTATAAATGCTCAAATCCCAGGCGCATTCTTCTGTGGCCCAAAAATTCTTCGAGATAGAGTCAAGGGTGAAATTACCAAAAAACGAAGGGATAGACATGGAAGGTTTTCAAAAGTTTTACCCTGTGCTTTTTATGATGAACATTCGGATATTTAGAATATGTGACACATTAGATATTATTTTTCAATTTAGTATCATTTTAATTTCTATGAAACATAGCATCTAAATAAGGATTTTGTTTGAAATAGAAAAAGAATCTTTAAATTTATTACTAATGAAGAAATCAATCTTCTTTCTCCTCCATTGGTCCATCTAAAACTTGTTGCACTTCTTTATAATGATTGGCAACATCAGCATCAATTTTTTTTGCCAAATATAAATCTTTGGGAGAAAAATAACGTCCAAAGCTAATCTTCATAGACTCAGATGGCCAGGTATTATGGTTCCACAAACGACTCCTCATATAAGCTTTAGCACAATGAAAAAAAGCATGTTGAATCTGAACCAAAATCACCAGTTTGACATTTTTGTCGTCAGAATGGTGATGTAAATATTTTGTGGAGGTAGAGATGGAAGCCCTTCCCCCACATCGAAGTGTCGTGTAAGTTCCAGGAATTTCAAACAAAATGGAAACATTTGGATGTTGGATTATGTTTTGTAATCCGAACAAGAGTCTATTTCCTGGACGATCGGGTATGATAAGAGTGGTACCTTTTCCATTCTTGTCTTGTAGAATTTTGACAAATCCAGGGGAACCACCTTTGGGGGATATAAAGGGTCTATTCTCTGAATCAATAGAAGAGAGTTGTAAAAATGGAGATTTGTGGATGTAGTCTATCATTTGATCATCTAGATAGGAAATGATTTTTTTGGCATTTTGGAAATTAGTTCCGCTAGGTCCAGGTGGGAGTATCTTACGTAATTGTTGGACAATTTCGATGAATCCATCTGGATGACTGATAATCGCTGAAGGAGGCTGAGCAGATCTCCATCCCGTGGGAAAAAATCTGTCGTACAAGAATTTGAAGAATACACCCAAAATAGTGAAACAAGCTTCTCGAAAGGAGATTGGAAGAATCATTGTAAATGTGGAGAGAAGTACCACTAACACATTGAAACCGATAAAAATATGAATGAGATATTTAGGTTTGTTTCGAGATACCATTTTCAGATAACATCAAAAATGATTGATATTTTTGCTGGAGGAAACTGCTGTCATGATTGTGTCTTGCATGTGCAATCTTACAAAATTTTTTTGTTATTATCCTTTGTGAAACTATTGAGAATATCAGCAGTAGTATTGCACGTACTTAAGTTTGTTTGTTTGTTTGGTATGTTGAGTTTTTTTAGACATCATGAAATAAAACAAATTAAAAGATGAGCCCCGCTTCGGGACCGCAATTACAGGGGCCCCAAAACCTCCATAAATAGTTAATTATTTCCAAAATATTCGTAGCCGTTGCCTGCCATAAAATCAATAGATAGTGTACATTTTGTACCCATCTCAACAACAAAGTCAAATTGGTTCATCAACTACTAATCCAACACCGTTCAACACAATCCAATCCACCATCAAATTACAACTTAAAAAAAATCCTACAGCCAGACTAAGCACTTCACAAAAGAATGGTAATCACCGGAATTATCCGTCCACCACCTGAAATTCGTGCGGCGGCGGATAAAACAGCATCCTTCATTGCTTCCAAAGGAAGAGCCTTTGAAGCACGTATCCGTAACAGCGCCAAGGGGAAATCACCAAGATTTGCATTTTTGCATGAAACTAGTCCCTTTCATGCCTATTATGAAGATCGGATACGGTTTTATGAACAGGGTGGTGATGATAATACTGAAAATGAGACTGCTGATAAGAATCAAGAAGAAACAATTAAGCAGAAAAGTACAGAGGAAGAAAAAAAAGTGGAACCAACTGATCAGAAGGAGGCGACTACTCTTGCGACAGATTTGAATATTTCAAAAACGAATCAAACCACGAAATCTTTTAAAGCCTCAGCATTAGATCCAGTAGCACGGGCATTATTGAAACAACGACAAAAAATTACATCGGAACGGGAAGCTTCTATTCAAAAAGCAAAGGATATGGCGAATCCTGAAACATGTCAACCTGTGCCTGACGAAAATGATAACGATGATGATTCAAACAAAGTTAATGGAATTACAGCACCGCCGATATTTCAATTTGTAAACCTAAGTGCTCCCTCCAACTGCACACCCGGACAATTAGAAGTAATGAAATTGGTGGCACAAATGACGGCTTTGCATAATATTTCCAAAGAACATACAAAAATCCAAGATCCATATTCTACAAATAACGAAGAGTCCTTTTTAAAAGAATTAGCACGTCGTGAATGGAATAATCCTTCCCTTGGGTTTGTACAACCACGCCATGCCTCCTTTGCGTACTTTACAGCCTTGGTGGATTGTTATAAGGAAATTATTTTATTTTCCAAAAAAGAATCGACATCGAAGTCTACTACCGCATGTTTGGAAGAAGCCGCCTATCGAGCTGAGTTTGATCGAGATGTGCGGGAACAACTTTTGGAGAAAAATTCCAATGACGGACAACATAATTTGGGTGGATCGGCCTATATGGATTGGCATGATTTTGTAGTTGTGGAAACTATTGATTTTCCTGTGGATGAAGTTGTTGCAATGTTACCACCTCCTCCACCGCCCTCATCACTTATATCTGAAAAGAAGAAAAGCATGAAACAACAAACATTGGCTGAGGAAAATGTTGTTCGAGATGATGATGATATGCAAGAATCATCGGATGAAGAAATGGAAGAAGATAAAGAAGAAATTCGTATTGATCCAACATACCAACCTCGTGTGGTATCATCTCAGGCAACGATGCAAAACCCCTCTCGTACTCACGTGGTAGATCCCATATCAGGGAAATCCATTCCATTGGATCAAATGTCAGAACATTTACGTATTCAATTATTAGATCCGAAATGGGCTGAAGAGAAGAAAAAATTTCAAGATAAGCAAAAGGAAAGCAATCTGGGAGGTGATATTGCTCGTAACATCACTGCCTTTGTTGGTAAAAAACGAGATTCCGATACCATGCTGGGAGGTAGAGGATCTGCTACAGTTACAAATACCCCTTCTTCCAATCCTGTAGGTGCTGCGGAACAGACAATGCTTATACAGCGACAGCCTCACCCTACTATTCCTTCTACTACCGTTGGAGTTATGCCTGGAATGATTCCGGCAGGTATGCCACCTGGAATGAATGTAACAGTTCCTCTTCCGCCTTTGCCTGCTTTGCCTGCAGCTTCTTCAACCACCATCCCCATGCCACCCCATCCAACAATGCTTCCTCCTCTCATGCCTGGAATATATCCTCCTCCTTTACCTTTGGGTGTTCCTCCATCTATTTCAGGTACAAATGAAGCGGCTGTTGTCGATGCCAATGGTATGCCAATTGCTAAAAAGCAACGATTGGACGATCCTTCAGTAAAACCATCCACGAACATCTCGGAAGATAATCTGTCCTCCACTCAACAAGTAGAATCTGCAGCGCCACCTATATCACCCAAAGAATTTCCAGCAATATCACAAGTAGAAATTCGTATCCCATCGTCGTCCTCTAATCCTTCTTGGAATTTAAATGGACAAACTATTTCCTTAGCTTCTATTCCATCCTCTATCACCATCAAACAAATAAAAGAGAGACTCCGTGAACGATTGGGAGATGGTATGCCTTTGAATAAGATGCAATTGAAAGATAATGAACGAGGAGCATTTTTAAAAGATGGATTATTTTTAAAAGATTGTGGCGTTGGATTTATGGAACAGGATGGACAAGAGGATTTAGTCGTTTTGGATTTGGTTCCAAAAGTACGTGGCGGAAGAAAGTAAATTTGATAATACCAATTATAGAAAAGCGATCTCTTTTTTAAAAGATTTTTTAACAAAAGCGTCCCACTATGCATTATATTAATAAAGTAACACCACATGAGTCTTATGTTTATTGCACGAGAAAAAATGTTAATCTCTTTCTCAGGTCACTGCAAGAAACACGAATTCTAGCCTGAGTTGAAAATGACATCGGAGAATAGACGAAAGTAGTATTTTTTGCTTAAAAATGACCAAACACAATTTTTTTCACTTTTGAGGATGAACTAAAAACCAAGCACTTTATTAGAATTTTGTTTTTATGTTTATTATCCATGCTATAGCATAGACTGGGTGGTGCGGGACCACCTCTTTGGTCTTTGGGTAATTTTACACCTGGTATAGGATAAACATAATACGATATGTTAGTAGTTATATTTCGTCTTTTTGAAGAGAGTAAACCTCACATTGTTTTTGATGTCTCTAAGTATGAAGTTATTCCGAGTTGGTGCATCACCATCAAATTTCGTATGCTTAACAAAAAATGTTGATCGTTTAAAGCAAGTTTCTATTTTAAACAAAACATTGCAATAAGAAGATAACTTTTGCATTTCTCATCATCTTATTTTGCATGATATTGTGTCGAAGGATTTTGAAGCTAAAATTGATGCACGTTTTCAACCTTCAACCTTCGTAGGAGTATTGGATTTTACGAAACGCAACTCAACTGGAGCATCATAAGAAGATGAAGAAATAACATCTCCATTTCGCATATTTGTAGAACTAAATCCTAATGTACAAGTGATTTTATCACCGGTATTGAGTCATATGACACATTGCATGAAATATTTGAAAACATCCCATCCGATACACTACTCAACAAAATCTATGGGGTACTAGATCTATCGCCCAATTATCCGCAGGATGGAATATTCAATTGTTGAAATATAACAACAATGTCGGAAACGATTCATGTTAGCGGAATGGGAATATTTTGTGGAAGAGATCATAGCTGGTGCTTTTTCGAGACGACTGGAAACAACAACCTTTGTTACACTGGATCCGAACATCTTTTTAAGCAATTTAGTCAGAGGCTCAAATTTCTTCTTGTAGGCGTTCTCTCGTCTCTTTTCAAGATCTTCATCTCCGTCTTTGAATTTGAAGTCTTCCTTGGTAATAGACATAAATTTGTGTTCTCCAAATCCTTGAATACTGTGTAGGAAGAAAACGAGACGCATTTGTGCAACAAAGAATTTATGATGAGGTAGATCTTTGTGATACTTGGTGTGACGTGATATGTACTTTAATGCAGAGGTGGTGTGATAGATTGCAAAACATTTAAATATGAAAGTGAGCTAATATTAATGAGAAAAGTACAATTCTATCCTTCTATTCGATTTTTCTCTCACATTTTGCTGATGTTCCCGTAAGTTCCCACAATTAGAAAACATTATTTGATTTATATTGTCCACTGAGGGCAAGTTGTTTTTATTAATTTTCATCCATGAATTGTTTGTTTGTCTAATATTTATTCATGCTTCAAATCGATGTATGTTTCAATCATAGATTTACCATTATTGTAAAATATATCCAAAGTTATTCTATGACATTTCAAAATCACAAACGATTTGCTACAAAAAGATTCATAAAAATTCAGCCATAACTCTTGCTAAAAATACTGCTGTCTCGTTGGAAAATATTCTCGTGCTTTCTCGTTTTTCTCACGTGGATAAAAATGGATTAGTTCTAGCATCACATCATTTGTAAATTTTATGCAATGAAATGTAGTAGCTCCAGATCGCCCCTTGTCATTCAATCATTGATACATTCAATCATTGATACATTCAATTTTGGTTGGTTAAACTTATTCAAGAATAATTTTATGGAAACATATTGTTTCTTGTACTTCCATTTTTGTTTCGAAAATATACTGCATAAATCAATGGAGTGTTCTAGACTGACTTTGAGTTTAAAACATGAAGCTGGATCTAGAATTAAAATCACTACAAATTGCAAAAATATTCAAGCTAGTCTTTCCATTTAAAAGAATTAGAATCCTTAAAATTCATTAAAATCCTACACTAGAATAATTTATGATCTATCAACTATTTTTTTCTTCCTATGGATTCAAATTGATTTACATGTCTAAATCATCAATGTCCATGTTGAATTGACTCATATCAAAATCATTCATATTCATGCTCACTGTATCATCATCTTCAAAATCATCTGGTTCGTCGTCTTCTTCAGGAGGTTCAATTTCGTCCTCGAGGGCCAAAGAATCAATGCTTAGTTGGTTCTTAAGAACGCGAGTCATACGTTTCGAAAAGTTTTTAGTATTTTGAATAGTAAACCCTGAATTCAACAACGCAACATCATGAAGCAACCAAATAGCATCCTTTGTAGAATCATCCACCTTGAAGTCTTCATCATCAACAGGAGGTGCAAGATCTAATAGGGAAGAGATGAAAGGATGGCGAGGATTGATTTCAAATACTCTCATAGCTCTGTTTCGTACATCATCTTCAGCACCATGTTGGAAGGCTTGTGCTCTCATGATGCGTTCCATGTTAGCGGAATGGGAATATTTTGTGGAAGAGATCATAGCTGGTGCTTTTTCGAGACGACTGGAAACAACAACCTTTGTTACACTGGATCCGAACATCTTCTTAAGCAATTTAGTCAGAGGCTCAAATTTCTTCTTGTAGGCTTTCTCTCGTCTCTTTTCAAGATCTTCATCTCCGTCTTTGAATTTGATGTCTTCCTTGGTAATAGACATAAATTTGTGGTCTCCAAATCCTTGAATACTGTGTAGGAAGAAAACGAGACGCATTTGTAAGTACAGAAGCTACAAAAGAATGAAAGGAAGATTTTGCAAGAAAAATTACTTACTTCGAGAACATATACTCATCGACAGGGTCTGTCAAGTATAATACTTCCACTCCCTTGCTCTTGAACTTATCCATGAAATGATTAGCTTCAGCGTCTTCAATCTTGTCGCCAGCGAAGTAGTAGATGTCTGTTTGCCACTCTGCCATTCTGTCAACATACTCTTGTAAACTGACAAAATCACTTTCCTTGTGATGGGTGCTAGTTTTGAAGCGAAGAAGTTTCAACAATTTAGGGCGATTGGGTTCATCATCCAAGCATCCCATTTTCAAACTAGTTCCAAATTTCTTGTACCAAGAGATGTAAACATGTTCTTTAGGTTCTTCAACATCAAGTTCATTGTCCTCAATAATATTTCCTTCTTCATCTAATTCTACTTCTTTTTCTTCCTCCTCTTCAACGACTTGTGAAAGTTTACGAATCATTTCAATAGCCTTTCTGACAAGTTTCTTTTGAATGATTTTGATGATTTTAGATTCTTGAACATTCTCACGATTAACATTGAGGGGAAGATCGTCAGAATCAACAACCCCCTTCATAAATCCCAAATATCTGGGCAAAAGCTCAAAAGTATCTGATATCAAAACTTTACGAACGTAAAGGTTAAGACCGTTATCTTCAGGTGGTCCAAGATTGTAACGAAGGTACTCGGGAAGCTCCGATGGTAGGTAGAGAAGAGATTTGAAGTTGATGTTTCCCTCAGCGTCAAAGTGAGTCCATGCAGTAGCATCTGAATAATCCTTAGATATGGCTTTGTAAAACTGTTGGTATTCTTCATCTTCAATATCTTCCTTGGATCTTGTCCAGATGGGAACATTCGTATTAAGCCTTTCCCAAGAGTATGTTGTGATCTCTTCCATTTCGGGTTCCATTTCTTCAGCATCTTCCTCTTCTCCTACTTCTAATTCTTCTTCAGATGGTGGCTCTTCATCATCAGGTTCTTCCTCGACAGGAACCATCTTAGTTTCTGTAGTTCTTAGACTAATGGGATGTGTAACAAACTCAGAATAATGTGTGGCAAGATCTCTTAGTCTAGATGCACTCAAATATTCCCTAGCATCAGGTTTCATGAAAAGAGTGATTTCAGTACCACGTCCAAGAGTATCTCCTCTGGGATCTTGGTAGATGTGAAAAGAAGATTCTCCGTTGCTGCTCTCCCATACATTTTGAGATTCTTCATCAGGGTGCTTTGAGGCCACACGAACACGATCTGCAACCAAAAAGGAAGAGTAAAATCCGACACCAAATTTACCAATCATATTCAAATCATTTTGTCCTTCTTTCATTGCCTCAACAAATTTTGTGGTTCCACTACGGGCAACAGTACCCAAGTTCTTTACCAAATCATCATGAGTCATTCCAAGTCCACTATCAGTAACAGTCAAGGTATTATTCTCCTCATCATATTCAATCTTTACCTCTAATTCTGGTTTTACATTGAGCCAATCTGGCTTTTCAATCCCAAGAAATCTGATCTTATCAAGAGCATCAGAAGCATTAGAAATTAGCTCACGAAGGAAAACATCTTTGTTTTGGTAGAGGGAATTCACCACAATATCAAGCATACGAGATACCTCAGCTTCAAAAGCGAAATCCTCAGCACCTTCTGGAGGAGTGTATGGGGCTGGAGGCTCATCAGAAATACCAGTATCAATAGGCTCATCTATCTTATCCTCAGCAACAGCAAAGTCTATTGTTGCAATACAAACAAAGCAATGCAAAATATTCAAATATAAAAAGTTAGAAAAAAGAAACTCAATTTCAGTTATATATACTTCATCATCTCTACCTCAATGCTAATGAACCTCCATCAAATCTCATTCTACATAACAATTAAAGGATCATTACTTACTGGGCAGGTGGCTTACTGAAAGAACAGCGGCAGAAAGGAGTGCCAAACGATGAAATTTCATTTTGATTTTTGCTCTCTCCGTAGATTATCGAAAAAAATTGAATTATGAGATTATATTTTGTCCGAGATTTACGAGAAAGATCCAATGGATATTGCTACTTACGATAATAGAATTGTCTTATTGTGGCTTTGAAAGTATCCTATGGTGCTATACGCATTTTGCATCGAAGCAACTTATTTTGGAATCGATAAGCTATCTTAGCGTGGAAATTCTACGTATTTACTTTACTTCGCTGCAGGTATTTGTATTAATAATTACGTTTACATTCACGAATGAGTTCATGAATGAATGCTTCTCTTCGATAAAGAACCATACGAAGATGTAGACGCGTGTTGATATTTCAATATTTTGCCCTTAAAGCTGTACGACGTTGTACCACCGCCTAAAAAACTAAATAGCACAGGACCATGTACTATAATATACGTTGTCCCGTTTTACATTTCTAAAAAAGTCTTTTTCATTCTTTGGAATGATGAATTCATTTACTTATGACTCTCCAGACTCTTGCAAAGTAAATGCATGGAAAACATAACTTTTTGCTACCTTATGGAGATTATTTCTACAGACATTTCCATTAATATGGAGTTGCCACGTGTTTATTCCATGAAGTGGCACCTCACATACACATGGAAGGTGCAGTGAGAACAAAACTCTTAACCCGCCATCAGCAAATTTATTACGTCATATATTTTTTCTGGCATAAAAAACAAATCATAACAATGTTTATTTTCACATTAAACATTTTAGGGTTAAGGATTCTCTCCGTATAAAAGAAAACTGCGTATCACTTTGTTCATTTCTTCTGAAATGTTGAAACTTAGTTTAGTGTTGTAGTAAGAGATAAACAAGAAAGATAAATCAGCATAACCTAATTCATGATGATGAAATAAAATAACTCAAAGAGTAAAAATTACATTCTAACTACCTGTTCAAAACGGACTTTTTGAGGTCGCCCAAAATTTAGGGGCGACCCGCGGGATACGATGTACGTGCACGACTGCTGAAAAATAAATGTCAGATTGTTTTCATAATACATAAATATAAGTCAAAGTTTTTATATTTCCCATGTGTCCCTCCTTACTTGAAAGTAGGGGGACACGTCAACTCAAGGCGGATGCCATGATCCTTTTCGAACACGTTTCGTAATTCCTATCTAGCTGATCGGCCTCAACGTTTCCGTTTTAGCATCCACAAGCGGAGCCCGGTTGGCGTTTCATTTTTTGGGGATTGGTAAGTCTTGTCACGGTCTCGTCGTGCTAATTTCAATTCCTCCAGCCATAATCTCATTGCATCGTTCTGATTTCTCTGGATATCATCTAGGGTAGGATCGTACAGGAGGTGTTTGTCCTTCACCAGTAGACTGTACTTCATGTGCACATCGTATTCCATCTGAACAAGGTGTTACAGATCCTCCCTCTCCCTAGATATAACCGTTCTTGTTGTGGTATTAGTATGCACAATTTTTTCCCTTTGGTCCCATTGTTTGAAATAAAACAATTGCCATGTTTCCTCGTACAACCGAAATATGTACTAGCAATATATTACCACATTGCAATGTACTGAGGTCGAATGAGTTTTTATATTCATGAACACAAAACATGCACATACATTTTTATAATGTTTTCATATTTTTACATACTAGTTAGTATCCCTTAACCGCGAATTGGCTCTTTTTTATCCAGTTCAGAGCTAAAATTTCGACTAGTTTATGTTCTTTGAGCTAAACAACGATGTATTGAAGTCCTATGTTGAACAATTTAAAGATTCGAAAATTCAAACATGATTGTCAACCAACTCTTTACGTAGTTTTTGAAAAACAATATTTTTACCTAAGGAAATCATCAAACTCCAAATCAACCTCTCAACGCTCATTGTACATTTCTCCAACATGTCAATGAATTATACTTCACCATCAAAAGAAAATAGGGCTGCAGGGCCTTGTTGCGCC
>Ga0209092_10001957_pt1 | contig 19477 bp, 11 predicted proteins | sample FraStrMetagenome_FD_187446 | JGI IMG/M metagenome (GOLD analysis project Ga0209092, IMG submission 187446) | Marine eukaryotic phytoplankton communities from Arctic Ocean - Fram Strait ARC3M Metagenome (SPAdes) (version 2) | ecosystem: Environmental > Aquatic > Marine > Oceanic | place: Fram...
ATGCTACGGATCTTTCTTTTGTGCCTTAAATAGAAAAATAACTTATAATAGTGATTACGAAAGAATAATTACATGCTTATCAAAATGAACTATAAAGAAATATTGATTAGAGGAAGTCTAAGTAGGGGTGTTAACCGTTATTCCAACATTATTATTATTTTAGTCCTCCGATCTCCTTAGTCTGGTTTTGTCAGCCTACGGAATGTAGAATACCTTTCGTTTATGTCTTGGATGATGATTATTATAAATCCCTTTGGGCATCCCAAGTCAACTCGTACCGTATCAACATTTAGGCTACCAATCTCTGATCTCCCCGAATGTTCCAGAACGAACAAACTCTTGGAACGTGGAAGAAATGAAACGTTTTTGGGTAGTACTTTTAGTATTGGCATGTGGTTTGGAAACGGAGTCCCGATCATTGCCTCCCGTAAGTCCCTCTCTTTCTCTTTCTCTCTTTCTCTCTTTCTCCAGCAGTGACACTCTCCGTAGGAATATTGGATATTCGTTTCACTCACGATATCCATTTGAATTCTTTTTTTGAATCGTTCCTCATGATTTCTGATTGTTTGGGAACTCTCATCATTGACAGAATGAGAATAGTCATGACCTATTTTCCAAGGATATTATACCGGAATTCTTTCTAAATGTAGGAGATTTCTTATCCACACCCTACCAATATGAGTCTCTCATGAGGACGCTCAGTGAACGATCTACCAAATCCGCCATTTCCAAAACGAACAATGTTCCATTGAGTACCAGTGACATACAACAAAGGATTAGTACGTTTCTGAAAAAGAATGATTTAAAGTCAGATGCCATCATTACCATTCAACCTATGTCCAATGATGATAATTCGTTCAAAACGCAAGATCAAGTATTTTCTCTGGAAGGTATGGAACCTATTTCCATATTTACAAACGATGCTACATATACATTTAATGATGTGGAGAAAGGAATTCCTACTATCAATGTCTATTCCAGGAATGACGAAGAAGAGTTTCTGTTGGTCACAAAATCAAAAGAGGGTACTATCAAACGAATAAGTACTACCAATAAAAAAAATGGTAGGCATACCGAAATAGCACCAATATTACCAGGGATATATGCAATAATAAAGGAGGAGGATATCGATTATGAGGAACTAAATCGAAAATTTACATATGGTGAAAAGCATGATGTTCGACAAACAGTCATATCCAAGTTGGGAGCACTTTTTCATCCTGTGGATCGGTCATTGCAAGTCGAAACGGAATGTAATACATATGATGTTCTAGAGCTAGCCGTAGCGTATGAATCATCCTTTTGTGCGAGAGTCGAAGGTCAAACAGAGGAAGCTTCAGTGAATGAGGTCATCAGTATTGTGTCAGCTGTGAATCAAAAATATGAACAACCGGGACTATGTGTGAAGGTAGTCCTTTCACATCTGGAGGGATTTTGCGATCCTCAAATTGATCCATACAAACAGTATGTTGAACTAAATCTTTCAGGTTGTGGTTGTGAAGCGGGACTTCTAGATGGTTTTGAGCAATTTTGGGAGTCCAAACGTGCTTCGGTGAAGAGAGATGTCGCTCATTTATTTTCTGGAACTAGTTTAGAATGTAATGATGCCTGTAAGGTTGGGTGCTCCTGGACAGGTGGTTTATGCTCTTTCAGTACTGGTTATGGAGTCAATAATGCTCTTTTAAGTGATAACGCGAATCTTAGAGCAGTACTCATAGCTCATGAGTTAGGTCATAATGTAGGTGCTAGCCATTCTCAAGAAGGCTACATTATGGCCCCTGCTATTCATAATGCCCCCAATGGTTTTGCACCCGAAATTATCGACGTTATGAAAAATTCTATGGCTGTAAGAGCATGTACAGATACTTGCAGCTCAGAATCTTGTTGTTTTGAAGACTCGGAGTGTGATAATGGATTATTTTGTGATGGTCCCGAAAGGTGTATTAATTTTGAATGCGTTTCTGTTGGTCTACCATGCGATGACAACAATTTTTGTACACAGGATCTCTGTGAGGAAAGTACGCAAACCTGTAGTTCTCTCCATGTTGATAACTGTTGCAGAAACCAGTCTGAATGTGATAATTCTAAATTTTGCGATCGGTTCAAATTGTGCATTAATAATCAATGCATACCAGTAAATTCAATACCCTGTGATGACAAAGACCCATGTACAATCGATATTTGCATTGAAGAATCTCGGAGCTGTAGCTATGAGTTTAACGAAGATTGTCTTCCAAGTTCCACACCTTCTGAAGCTCCATCTATCTCAGCGAACCCTTCCATTTCAATGAATCCAAGTTTGTTCCCAACAACCTCATCTATGCCATCAGTCTCGTCTGAACCAAGCCTTTTTCCAACACCAAAATCATCATCGATACCTTCAGTCTCATCTGAACCAAGTCTTTCTTCATCATCAGAACCTTCATCGATACCATCAGTCTCGTCTGAACCAAGTCTTTTTTCATCATCAGAACCTTCATCGGTACCATCTACCTCACTCGAACCCACTCAATTTCCATCAATATCATCAATTCCTTCTATCTCTCCCAACATAACTGCTTCAAAGTCATCTTAAACGTCAAGTTATGACATTTTTCCATCGCTTTTTCCATCAAGAATGAAATAAACTTAGCTTTTTTTATTTTCTAACTTTCAAATTAAGCAAATGTTTGGAAATTACAGGATCTTAAAGTATGCAATGCTTAATTACTTTAGTGCATGGCGATGTAGAATTTTTAATGCACCGCTTCCGTATCTTCTTGGAATAAAAAACTGGAAGAAAAGTCCAAAATATCATTTCCTGTTTTGATTGAACACAAATGAAAATTATATCATTTAATACTATGAGATGATACACTTTAAGAAATGCATCATTTTATTGCAACTTTTGTTACTGAAGCTGTAGATACAATATGATTGTATCTTATTATAAAAGGTTTGAATTCGATTTTCATCAACTTTCCTTTTCCTTGAATTTATCCCAATCGATTTGCGATTTTTTTTGTGGTCGTCTTCAATGCTCATTTTTATACAAACCTTCATTTTAGTAAGTAAATGAGTCATCGTATAAGTTCACTTACGAACGTCAACTACATGACATATTTTTCATTTTAGTTTTCAAAAGATACTCTGGCATCATCTCTGCCGGATAAAGTGTAACGTTCCTTTGTTGGAGAATTAAGACACCTTTACCCAAAATTAATATGGGAAGTTCGCTTACAACCACTCTATCCATCCTTTTGCTTTGCATAAGCATCTCTTCTATATCAAGTTTTACAACCCCTTTGCTATTTTCAAAATCTAAAAAGACGTCAATCTGCAAAATGTCGGCTGAGACCCCTAAGCATACATTGTACGACATGCCAGTGTCCAATAATGGAGCACGGTGTCGCATTATTTTGTACAAAAAAGAAATCTCTCCAGAGGAAGTTACCATTGCGTCACCAATGACGTTAGGAGGTCTGAAAACACCTGAATACTTGAAATTAAATCCTCAGGGGAAAATGCCCCTTTTAACCTTAAATGATGGTGACAATACAGAAGGCATCCCTGAGAGTGATACGATATCCCGTTACTTACTCTCGCACTATGCTGGTCAGGGACCTTCTTTTGAGCCGAATCATACTAAATCAAACTTAATGGCCCGTATTCATGATATGTACCTAACGACTATTCAGGGATGTCTATACAAAGCCACACCCCCCTTTGGAATATATCGCACCCGAACAGATGCTATTGCCGAATTCAAAAAACAACTTCTTGTTATGGAAGACCTTTTAGTAGAAGGTGATTTGCCATATTTGTTTGGGAATGAAGTTACTCTGGCAGATGCAACTATTTTTCCTACAATGTTGTTTGCTAACTACATGTTACCAAAAATGGAAGGTGGTATCTTGGATTCAGATGAGAATCCTCTTCCTCCCAAATTAAATACATGGTTTCACAACGTTATGAAACATGATGATGTTTTCCAAAAAGTATTTGATGAAGTACAAGGTGGATTGGATGCTTGGGAAGGAAACAATCGATGGGATCCCATATTTTTAGCCGGTCAACGGGATTTGGAAGATCCAACAATATTTGATAAAATCGTTGCAAAAGAAATTCCTGCAGAAATTGTATATGAGGACGACAAAGTTTTGGCTTTTAAGGATATTAACCCAGCCGCTCCTGTACATTTATTAGTGATTCCTAAAAGTCGAATGGGTTTATCGCGTCTAACCAAATCCTCAGCCGAACATGTTGAAATTTTAGGACATTTAATGATGGTAGCTGGTCAGTTGGCAAAAGATGAAAATCTTGGATTTTCAAGAGAAGATGGCGGTGGAGGTAGAATTGTAGTCAATGATGGAAAAGATGGCGGGCAAGAAGTACCTCATTTGCATCTTCATGTACTTGGTGGAAGACAATTGAGTTGGCCTCCAGGATAAAATACAATTAAGAATGATATCAAAAGTGGTGACTCTAAAGTTCAACTTAAAAGTAAGAACAGAGACAATAGAATGAACGAATATTTTTTCATCAATCATTCTATTTTCAAATATTTAGTCCTCAGATAACTTAAATAGGTCTTCCATGCTGCAATAAAAATAGTATTTAAAGATGTTAAAGCTTTTTTGAAACCTACACCTTTATAAGAGAAAATAGGGTAGGAGTCAAAATTAATTTCTGAGCATTTTCAGTTCCTCTGTTTCTAGATTTGTGTTATCACTCCCTCTCTGCTGTCGAAAGAGAGCTATAGAGTTCATTGAATATCTTGACACATGAGAAAGAATGATGGTACTTTTTTAGTGATATAAATGATGATTTACTTGAGCTTTTTACGGACCATTTTTTATGTATTGTACGACTCAAGAAATAAATAGGATTGTTAAGCCTTTATATTTAGAATCTCCTGTTGACAGTGTGCACGGTACGGTAGCTTGATTCTAGAATTTCATCACAAGTAATTATGCAGCATGCAGATACTTTGTCTCTCGAGCTTATGTGACGCACCGGTTTAGTGGAAATTTGGATTCTTCATTTTAATTACGGCGCATCATAAAAGATGACGTATTGATCGGAATATTCTTTCTTTCTTCTTTGTCGACTGAACTTCGAAGCTGATCAAGAGCATCATTGACATTATTCAACGAATCATTGATGAGCTTTGTCCAATTCAATTTATTTCCTAATGTCTTTAACTAAGGATAATCTATTTTCTCTTTACGGCAGTTTGGATTCACAACAGCGTTTGAAGAAGAGTATAAAAAAAGTTGAAATTTCATTTCCACCCAACTACAAAAACAAAATCCACAAGAGGAAGTTTCTATTATCTGACAATATGACCGCTAGTCCCACTTTGTCATCCTACTCAATCTCTTCAAATTATGATCAGCATCGGTCAAAATTAATGATCTTGTTTGTTTTGATGGGTACTGGGCCTTTATTTCCTTACAACTCCTTGATTTCAAGTGTTCATTACTTTACAACACTTCATCCTGACAGTGATATCATATCACAGATTGCAGCCACTGCTCTACTTGGACTCTTAACCACGACTATTATACTGACTGTCGCTTTAGGATGCGCCAAAAACACACCTACGAAAAAATCAGAAAAGAACAGAATAACAGCATTCCTTCAAAAACTTTCTATTCGAGATCCACAAAAGAGAATAGTTCTCGGTTTTTTGATTGAGGCAATTCTTTTTATTGTATTAGCATTGATCCCATCTCCGTCTATATTTGCATGTAACTTGATCGCCTTTTGTACTGGTATGGGGGACGCTATAAGCCAATCAGGCTTATATGAACTAGCCGCTTCTATCGATCCACAATATACAGTAGCTGTTACGTTAGGAAGTGCCTTGGCCGGATTCGGCGTGAATTTATTGAAATTAGCCACAACAGCAATATTTCCACAAGATTTGCGCTATGATGCCATGCTCTTTTTTTCCTGCACTTGTGTAGTCATACTTGGCTGCATTGCAGCATTATACCACACTCTTCACATTTTAAAAATAAATGGAATGCTTCCTAACGATGATAACGAATCCTTACTTGAGATGGTAGAAAATTTGGATGAGCTTTCTCTCGATAATGAAGGGCAAATAGAGGAAATCGATGAAGACATACCAAATTTGGAAGAGGCACCGACTCGATCAACTAAGAGTTCTTGCAACATGATTTCATTTTATTGGAAAACTATTTGTATGACATGGAAACCATTGGTTTCAATCTTCTTGAACTTTTTCATCACACTAGCTCTATTCCCTGGACCAATTTCATCTATTGTGTCAACTACAACTCAGGGATCAATATCGTTTGGAAAGAGTCTGCCAATTGCCTTGATCACTATCTTTAATTTATGTGATTGTCTTGGAAGATTTGCATTGAGCGAATTCCGTTCATTATCAGGGAATTCTTCTACAGTAGAAGAAAATGAAACATCAACTCAAACCTTGTCGCAAAAAATTCTCTTCCATACTATGATTGAATTGGATAACAACTCTGACAAAGGAGAAAAAAATGATGCCATTGCTAGCTACAAAATCCACCTTCCAAATTTCAATTGCTGGGTTCTCTATCCTTCAATATTCCGAATCATCTTTTTTCCACTTTTCTTCTTTTGCATAAATGCAGAAAAATTCTCATTCTTTTTGTTTTCTCAAGATTTAGGGAGGGTGTTTATTGTGACCCTTTTTGCCTTATCGAATGGATTTATTGCGACTGCCTGTTTTATGGCCGGTCCTACAATGATTCCGAAAGACATAAAAAATTATGAAGGGTTTCGAGATGCTTCATCTTTACTCCTGCTTCTATTTTGTTTCGTTGGTTTAACTCTAGGTGGATATTTTGCCTTGGTTGTGGATAAGTTGTTTATACTTGAAACATTAAAAAGTGGAGGTGGACAGTGAAAGACTTTCCATGTAAAAATGCTAGAAAATAAAGCTATAAATAAAAAAAATACTTCTTTCATTTTAAGAAACTAAATATTCTTAATCTTTGAATTCACCCATTATTTTTTCCTTGAAATTTGAAAGAAGATTGTTAGCAAGTGATGACTTGGTGAACTAAGGTATCTTTTGATGTTACAGACTTCTTGAAGTCTGTTTTGCTCAAGAATTATGATTATTAATTACGTGATGACTCCCACAATACTTTACGTACGTGGGTGCTCAGTCTAGCTAGAAGAAGCCCATTTCGAAAGAACAAATTTAGTTCTCTTTGGTTACATGAAAACATCCTCAGCGAATTCACTCAAGAGAGTTTTTTGTTCTTTATATACATAAACATCCGTTCTGTAGGTTCTTTTTAACATTTTACAATCGCTTATTTTTCAGCTTAAGGTTATTCCACAAATCCTCCACTTCTTATACAACTTATTCTACGATATTGCCTCATTTCATGAACATCCATCACTCCCCAATCATAGATCATCATCCCCCGAAACGCTCTTCGGATGAATGGGAGGTATGGGGCATTATCGAGAAAAAAGAGCAAAAAAAAGCAGCAAATGAATTAAATAAATCAAATCCTAACAATGATCATTCAAATAGAATGATAACCAAACACGGAGGTAAGTGCCAACTTTCTGGTGTTCGTTTTATTTTTTTAAATTTGAATTCTCCTAATTTCTCACCATGTCCTATCAGGTTGCCATTGTGGATCAGTCCGTTTCACTTGTCAAGTTCCTACCAGAGTTGTTGTTTGGGATTGCAATTGTAGCGACTGTCGACTTCGTCGAAATGCTCACGTGATTGTCCCTCGTTCACAATTAGATTGTACGATTTCTGCTGTCGATGTCGCTATCGATTCTTCGGAGAATAATATATCATCTCAAGAAAGAATGAATCCAGGTTTAAGAGAATACAGATGGGGATCAGGAAATGCAAAACATTATTTTTGTAATATTTGTGGAATTTCTCCATTTTATATACCTCGATCCAATCCGGAGGGTAAGCAAGTGTGTTATGGCCATGTGGGATTTATACTTTTGTTGCATTTCTTCACGATAATAACATAATTATAAAACACAACAAAATGCAGGTTATGCTGTTACATTTGCTTGCTTTGATGCAGATAGTGATGAGAACAAGTTCGAGGACGTGGAGGTAAAAAGGTTTGATGGGGTTCATTGGGAAGATTTTATTGCAAATGAAGGAAAATCCATCAAAGGTCTTTCAGATGAGTAGAGAAGTTTGAACATCAAATAATTGTCACATAAAATATGTATCATCATTTATGATACAGATAACCATCCATTCATGTTGTGAAAGCTAATGTGGCAATCTAAACTTCTCATAACATATAAATTAGATAAAATGAATTAGTTCATTTCTAGTATCTCCAAAATTAAATGATATCAAAACATGCCCGATAAGCTAATTTTATAATCCATTCATAATGGCATTGTGTACATCTTCCACTGTAATAACAATTTCTTCAGGACTATACTCTGTCACCTGTCGTGATCCAGGTATAGGCATATGACTCACTTTGGAAGCAACATCTGAATCACCCACTACTTTCCGCTTAGTTTCCGCAAGAACAGATTGCATCAAATGCTCACTCATACGACCATTTCGTTCTAACCGCCATTCTGGATCTGTATTGTTTTTAATGAGCTCTGCCAAATACTGGGCAGTCAGTCCTGTCCCTGGAATACATCCTCGACTATGAATTTTGGAGAGAAAGATACGTGCTAGATCGAGGGGCGTGGGATCCGGGAATTCGAGTTGCATCAAGAAATTGCCTTTGAATCCAAGGTCCGAATTCATTAATAGTTGTAAATCACTAGGATAACCCGCCAGAATAATCAAAGGGTCACCCTCGGGCAATGCCGCTGCTAACTCTTTCAGTGCTGCCACACCATGATCCTTTGACTTTCTCCTAACTTTGGAGGGTAAAAGTGTATACGCCTCATCTACAAATATAACTCCTCCCTTTGCTTTTTGAATCAGTCGTTTGGTCTTCTCCGCCGTTCGTTTGGCTGATTTTCCATCAATCAAATCTTCTCTTCCAACTTCTATAAAATACTCATCCTCCACAGCCCCAATCTTACTCAAAATGTTCATTAAAATCCGTGCTACAAATGTTTTGCCAGTCCCTGGATTTCCCACCATCGCAATGTGGGGAAGTGTTTTCTGAGTGTATCGTTGTTCCTTCGATTTACTGGCTTCAATCTCAAGGGTCCGACGTACACCCCGAATATGATTCTTCACTGGATCAAGTCCAATTATTCGCGAAAGACCAATCTCCACTTCATCATCTGGAGGTACCAAGGCATCTTCGATCAATTGACATTCCAAATCCTCTTCATCGGTAGGTTGAAATTTGTTCATCGTTGGGTTTCCGTACCCATCCACATCCGGTAGAGATTCCGCACTGGCTCGTCTAATTTCGGTAAGGAGGGAGTTCATATCCGAGACGTTGTCAGGGTGGATTCCAGCACTGTAGAGAGCATGTGCATGTTGGGACTTGACTTCCAATAGAAGGGACAAGACGGATTCCAAATCTCCATTCAAATTATCATTTTGTCCATTGTATTTCAGCATCTGAGATTCCAATCTAACAATGTCGCACACACAAAATATGAGTCCCTGTGCAAGATCATTCACAAGTAGATACCAACAAACGAATTCAGAACTTACTCATCCACCCTCCTTTTTTCTTGATTCATCAATTCTTCTTCGCTCGGAGGAACATTTTTCCCCTGGAGAAGCGCAATGACATCGGGAGAAGCTCCATCCGCAATTGCTAAATCCAAGGGAGTATTCTGATCATTGTTTTGTTCCAATGCTGCATCTGGATAGGCATCATAAAGTGCTTTCACGACTTCCAAAGGAGCATTGTAATGAGCTGCATAATGAAGAGGTAAATTACCATGATTGTTCTTTTGTGCCGCTCCTATATCATACATCCATCACAAATAAAAAAATAGTTGAGAACAAACTTGTACATATTCCCATCCAACCCTCCTCGTTCATAGACGAACCAATGCACCTACCTTCGGGGAATACTTTCAACAATAGTTCTTCCACATCCAAAGGTCCCTTCTTCCACGCTGTAAAATGAAGTGCCAAGTTCCCGTAGTTATTGGTAAGACTGGCAGCTTCCGGGTACGCATCCAATAACGCTTCAGTGACTTCTTTGGGAGCACGAAAGGATGCTGCTGAATGAAGTGGTAAATTTCCTCGATCATTGGTGACCCACGATTCATGACTGTCTCCATCATCATTTTGATAAATACATAAATAGATTGATAAATAAATGACGGAATCATGAGCTACCACTCCCAAATGGAAACCATGGACAATCCAAATCATGAGAACTTACCGTGTGGCGGGATCTGTCGCACGAGCAATGGCAGCTTTCCATCCTTTGGCCAACTCGTGCAAATCCGCCGGCTCCTCCACACGTTGCTGTTGCTGCTGTTGCTGTTGTTGTTGTTGTTGATGCTGTGATTGAGGAGAAATATAACGAGAACTTCCATTGCTTCTCGTACTCGCCGCACGAGATCGAGCAGCATTGCTCTGACGAGAACTGGAAGTTCCTACGGATTCTTGATCACTTCGTGATCCGGACATGCTACCATATTTCGTTGCTTCCATTGTGTTGGAGATAGTTAAATGACTGACTGATTGATTGATTGATTGACTGATTGACTATTGGGGGGGAATGGGATTTCATAGATTGTCTATGTCACGATACTGTGTTGGGTGATGGGAATGATGATGACAAATGATGATAATGATGATAATGATGATCACCCAACCAACAAACCACAAAGACGCCGTAGTAATTAATAATAATTAATAATTTTTGATAGAGATGCACGTTTGATGAAAACGAATGCAAATGTACACGTCCTAACTAAATATAACTATACGAAATCCTTATATAGAGTGGTCATAATAGCAGAATTAAAAAACATGTATATGCGACAACGTTACTATCATCCTTCCTTACCACATGTAATCTAACTCCATGGGAGGAGCATCGACGCATGATAAATTAGAATGCACATGTTCGAATAAGAATAAGAAAGAAATAATTACCCACTCGAGGATTATCAATTAGGGACACGAATGTTTGGAAAAAGAATCCGATTGCGGCAAATATCCTTCATTATAGCGGCTATTGGAGGATGGAACCTCCTCCAAAAATGAAATTAGTGATACACATGATGCAAATCCTTGGATATTAGGAGATCCCACATTTTGAATTTGCGTGGGAGGATCGTTAATTAGGGGTATATAGGGAACACGATTGAGATTGGAACAATCTAATTAGCTAGTTAGTTAGGTTTGTTTGTTATTTCGAATGACAAGAATGTCTTCTTGTAATTTTATTCTGTTATTTTTGGAATATATTAAATCAATTCAAATCAAATCAATTCAATTCAAATCAATTCAATTCAAATCATTCCAAACATCAACGAAAGTAAAGGAAAGAAAAGAAAAGAAAATTAATGAACAATGTCCTCCGACACACAACTCCATGAATTATGCAAAGGATTCGGATCCATACTCTCCCGCTCCAAAACGAACACCTTCATCGAACAATCTTCCCGCTTAAATGATCGTGGCAGTCTCCCGATCCACACTGCCTGTTCCCACAAAGCTCCCGCCGAAGTCATCGATGTCCTCCTCAAAGCCTGTCCCTCCGCCGCCTCCCAACCCAACGCCAACGGAAACCTCCCCCTCCACCAAGCGTCCATGTGGCAAGCTCCCGTGGACACCGTCGAAGTCCTCCTCAGTCGTCATCCCGACGCCGCATTGGTCCGCAATCAATATGGAAGTCTCCCACTCCACATCGCCGCGAGCAATCAAGCTCCCGTCGAAGTCGTCCAATTATTGATTGACACCTATCCCGATGCCCTCCATCTCCAAAACGATGATGGAATGACTCCGTTGGATCTTGCCTTGAGCGAAGATTCCATCAGTGACGCCGTCGTCGCCCTCCTCCAAAACCGTCCCCTTCCACCCGCCCAATCCCTCCGCCAACAAACCGAATCCTACCGTGCCCGCGCCAACGTCCTCGAACGACAATTGAACACGATGGAACATTCGAGCTCCCGTCAAAGTCAAGATATGGTCGATGCGCTCGCGGCCGTCCGGAAATTGGCGGATCGGTTTCCTCATGCCTTGTATGGTGCGGGGATGGATCCGAATGAGTTGGAGATTGCGTTGAGTCACCATATGGAGCAGGATGGAAGGGATCCGGATGGAGTGATTTTGGAGGCGGTGCAGAGACGGAGTCAGGCGGTGATGCAGTTAAGGAATGGGAGAGCGGGGAATGGGGGTGAGTTACCGCAGGATCGGGTGGAGGATTTGTTGAGTTCGTTGGTGGGGTTGGATCATATTAAAAGTCAGGTACGTGAATTATTATTATTATTATCATTAATTGATGGATGATTGATTTGATGATTATTATTATTATTATTATTATTGATTGATTGATTGATGGATGATGGATTCGAACGATAGGTACGAGGACTTCGACGCACCACCGAAATCGGCGATCTGCGCGATTCCCACCTCCATCGCAAAGCCAAACTCGATCCCTCCAGCTATGCCTTCTCCCTCTTATCCGAAACACCCGAAACCCGCCCTCGTGCCTCCCACATGATGTTCATTGGAAACCCTGGCACCGGAAAATCCGCCGTGGGACGACTCTTGGCCAAAACCTATCACGAATTGGGATTGTTGCGCAAACCGAAATTCTTGGAGGTGGAACGGATGGATTTGGTCGGGAAAGATCGACATTCGACCGTTTCGAAAACGAGGGATGTGTTGGATGAGGCCAAGGGTGGGATATTGTTTGTGGATGAGGCGTTTACCTTGGGGATTGTGAAGAAACGGACGAATCGGATGGATCCGACGATGGATGCGATTCAAGAATTAGTGCAATGTATGGATGCCCAGATGCAAGATCCAGAATCGGATTTTCCATTGATTGTGTTGGCGGGGTTTCCATTGGAGATGCAGCGTTTTTTAAGTACCCAAACGGAATTGCGACAACGGTTTCCCATCACGTTTCAATTTCCGGATTATTCGTGTTTGGAATTGGCCACCATTTTTCAGGATTTGGCCAATAATAAGGGATTTGATTTGGAAGAGCCCTTGACGGTGGAAGTGATTGCGGAATTGTTGGAAAAAGAAACAAGTCGCTTTTGGAGAAATGAACGAAATGGGAGAGTGTGTGAATTATTATTGGCAGGTGCGAGATCGGAAGTCCGAAATAGGAGACGGGCAGCGAGTTATGAAGGGGAAGATGATGTTGATCCTCATTTGATTGTGTTGGAAGATGTGGAAAATGTGATTCGTTTAGAATTTAAATAAAATTAGTCATCACTTATTCTATACTAGTTAGTGTGAGAGTTATTTTCGTATTGGGTGTGAGAGAGAAATATATCCATTCCTTCCTTAGGTGAGGCGTCCATAAAACGTATGACGAGCACTTTCCGACAGGGCAATGTTGGGTTCGGAATTATAGGCCAAGACGGCAAGAATCCGAAGTCGATCACTTTCATTCGGAGATACTCGATGAATCGAATGACGACCCCGGAATAATACCAATGTCCCTTCCTCCATGTCCAATACCTCGGGAGTTATTTCACCATTGAGTAATTTTGTGACATTTTGGTATTCCATCTCTTTGGTATTACCTCCTATGGATGTTAATGTGGATGTGGAGGAGGTTGGAGCATGTCGTAGATTGCGAACATATTCAAATTGACCTCCCTTGGATGCTTTTTGGAGCAAGAGTGTAATGGCAAATTCCGAATTATCAAAATGCCACTAGGAATTTTGATAGTATATACATATTCCATTCCGATCAGGGAGGACAGGATTTGACAAATAAACAGCCGTGAGAATTATTCGATGGACACTTTTTGACATTTGCAGGATATGTTTCTATATATTTATACACATAAATATAAATATATTCTGACGGACTTACACCTAATTCTTCCCCTCGATTGTAAAAGTGGACATTGATGGAAGATAAGGAATCCGAATAGGAATAAAGATGTTGTGAGGACTGCTTCTGCTGCTGTTGCTGTGATGATGATGATGATGATGATGATGGGGGAGACTCCTCTGAATCCTTCCTTACCACCGCCATGACAAATTCTCGAAAGATAGGATGATCATACAAACATCGCAATGCCGAATGGTTCCCAATCTGATCATCACAGATACAACCTTTGGAAGATGTGACTGCTCGATGACGTGGATGTTGTTGGATATCCGAATGGTGAGATACATCATATTGAGGATCGGGAGATTTTGTGAGATAGACGGTATGTTGAGATTGACAATAATAGGCATTGGGTTGTTGGAGAAGAGATTCGTGAGTGATTTGGGTTAATGCTGGAGGAGTTAGAAAGTTGGGGAGGGTAAGTACACCCTTCGTTTCAAGGATGGTACGGCATTTTCGTTGGTACTTTGGATCACTCAAAGGGTGTTTTTCTTCCTGAATGACTTCTGATAGTCTCATGATCTATGTCTGCAGGATGATGATGTTGATGGTGATTGTGATTGTGATTGTGATTGTGAAATTTCTGTACAGTGTATTTATTATTGATTCGGTGAATGAATAACTAACTAATTGGGTGTGTCATGAAAGATTTGATTTGAGACAAAGAACAAATATAGTTTACATGAAAGAAGACTTTTCGTTTTGGATGCCGTCATCGTTGTCAGAAGGTACTGTACACTCTTTCATACAAGACTCCATATCCTACATAACTTCTAACTAACTAATTCAGAGTCTTTATGAAAAGTACCTCAACATGTACCCTTCGCAAAACTATGTACCTATGTTGTAGTTTAGTTTACATCGTAGATTTACTTAGGTACAATTTCAGGAGAAACAAATGTACCTAACTAAATAATCTGCCATCATTTGCATTCTGAAAAGGATCTATGTATCTTTGTACAAAATATACAGATAATCCATCTGCTTTTCACAATCATTCCTTTCGCATTACGCCTCCCATCAACTATATATCCCAAGGATACATCCTTCACCAATGACCTCTGCTTTAAAACTATTTCTCTTCGCATCTTACTTGCTAACCTCTCCCATAAGCACCGTCACTGCCAAGGAAGAAGAAGCTCAAGTCATTGCGACAGTCACTGGAGGACCTACGGAATGTGAAAAAAGTAAACAGTTAAGCCCCGATCGATATGCTCACGTATTCTATACCGGATCCATCGATGAATCCTCCGAAACAGGTGAAAAAGGGTTTGTATTTGAATCCAATGTTGGTCATGATGAAACATTTAGTTTTCCAATTAATGCGGGGAGAGTCATTTTAGGTTGGGATATTGGATTATCTGGAAAATGTGTAGGTCAAAATGTGACTCTCATCATCCCTCCCAATTATGGATATGGAGAAGAGGGTGCCCATGAGGTTATTCCTGGTGGAGCTACCCTCCGTTTTGATATTGAAATTGTGGATGTGACGAATGAATCTGGTCCGGAACCTGATCTTTTTGCTGAAATTGATGCCAATGAAGATGGATACCTGGATCAGGAGGAGTTACTTGATTACTTTCGAGGAAGAGGTGTGGAAGGTCTTCCACCTAATTTAATGAGTGAAGAAGATATTGATAGAGATGGAAGAATCTCTTGGGATGAATTTACCGGTCCTAAAGGACCTCAGGCCCCAAAGAATGAGGAACTCTAAAGAAACGTAACTACTATGCTTCAAAAAATAATATTCTTATTGCATAGAATTCTCCTTCTCTATCTTTCTATATAATAATAATATTAAATGCCCGGATTTTCACTACCCCATGCAATTATGGAATTGATTATTATCTATATCAAATAGGTATTGGAGGTGATATTGCATAGTTCTATGATATGCCTTTTTAGATAAAAAAGTATGAATGTGCTTTATGGACGATTGTCAAAAACTAATGGATTAGGAATGATATTCAATGTGAGATCAAAGACGAAGATTCGGAACGATCCCTGCTGAAAGTAAAATTTGGAATGCATCATTTTAACATCTTTCGATGTGGGTTGATCTAACGCGTGGAAGTTCTTTGTTTTTTCCACATTTTCAGATTAGTTTATGAGCTGCTGTAGAAAGCAATACATTTGCTACGTAGAAAGTAACTAAGGAAAGAGCAGAGTTGAACAACATCATCCAACATGTCATGACATCAAACCAACATATCCAATTCACGTACGAAAAAGGAAAATTCTAGATGCAAACCTGCTTTTCCTTACTAGTAGTCCCCAAAACTTTACCACAAGCTTAACCACCATGAGGGTTGTTTCATTCCATTCATGGATTCTTGGGTTGCTTGTGTGCTCCCAAGTTTCCAATATAACAGCTCTTCCCAAAAATTCCATTCATCGAATCACTCCTTCCATAAGTGACACTGTCATTTCGAATGGATCCACAAATGCTAAGAAGTTAGCTTTTCCTTTCCTTCGTTCCATCCCACGAGGAGGAAATGCAGATACACAAGATGCAGTAGAAGAAGCCACAACAGTGGAAGGAGAATCTGGAAAAGAATCAGTATCCCTGGAAGACAAAGTTCAAGCTGCCATGCGTAAATTTGGTATGAAGTCATCTACTGATAATAATAATAATAATGATAGTAATGACGATTCGAATGACATGAACTGTGAAGGTGGAGTTTGTAAAGCACCAGATGCAGAATCTACACCTATTGAAACGGAAGAAGAAAAAGCAGAATCTTTACAAGAAATAGATGATAATGTTGAAGAAATTGCAACACGTATAGCAAGTGACTTGAACGTGGACGAGGGTATTGCCATGTCAGCTTTGTATGCAAGTGCTACAGCAAAATCACCAACTGCATCGATGGAGGATCCTTCTAATTTTATTTATAATGAAGAAAAAGCGAGAGAAATTATACAGTATGAAATTGATGCTGTGAAAGAGAAGGTCCCAGATGATTCCACCGAAGTAAAAACTCTCATAGATGAAGGCTTTGATTCTACTATGGTAAAAAGAGCGCTAGCGTTAACGGACATGAATATGGATGATGCAAGAGCAGTTCTTATAGCAGAGCAGGAAGATGAGGAGGCAGAGCTACAAGAGCAGAAAGAAGCGGAAGCTGTGGCAGCAGCAGCGACTGCAGAAAATGCCCCCGCCATGAAAGAAATTTCTGTGAATGCTAATTTTGACCCAACTGCTCCGTCTGGAGATGTTACAGCACCATCACTTCCAGCAGTCGCAGCTGGAGGTGCAGCAAGTACAAAACCTGAGATTTATCAATGTACTACTTCAGAAGTTCAAAAAGTTATTCTTGAATCACCCATACCAGTTCTTCTTGACATTTATGCTGATTGGTGTGGACCCTGTAAACAACTTACTCCAGCATTAGAGGATATGTGCATTAAATCTAATGGATTATTTCGTTTGGTGAAGGTTAATGCCGATGAAGAGAAAGGATTAGTATCATCTGTTCTTGCTGTCACAGGATATCCCACATTATTTGGAATTCGCAATGGTAAAATCATCAATCGAAAAGTTGGTGGTCCTCAAAGCGAAGAAGAATTTCGATCCTTCATGATGAAAATTGTTAGTGGGCATGATGAAGAGGGAGAATTTGAGGAAATGACAACAAAATTAGTAAAAATGGCTGGTGCAGCCGCATTACCTTTTTCTCAGAGGGAAAGAATCCAAACCATGACACAGTCCAACCTTGCGAAACTTCTGGAAAGCGATTGCAACAACGATATGTTCCAAGCCGAAAAGTGTGTCAAAATGCTACGTACATTGTTATCCAAGGTAATCACAGAGCCATATTCACCAAAATTCCGGAAAGTCAATCTATCCCATCCAGCTCTGCAGATAGTAAAGAACTGCCCTTCCAGCACACGTATTTTAAAAACAGCAGGGTTCCAAAAGCATGTTGTAGCGGAAGACGTATGGACAATGAATGAAGATAAAACTGTCATTAATATCGCTCCACTGTCAGTTGTTAGGGATCAAATTGACAAGTGGATGGATGTGAATAGATATGAAATTGCAAAGGCTGCACGTAAAGCCAAAGAAGATCAAGATAGAGAGAAGCTAAAGCAACAAATGGAGGAGGAAGAGGACGAATATGATGAGGAAGACGAAGAAGAAATTGAAGAAGTTGATCCTAACCTATGTTTGCTTAAAGTTAGATTGGATGGAAAGAAACAAGTGCATGATGTAGAGTTTGACGGAGATGATCTAGTTGGGGATACTATGAAGGCTCTCGTTACAAAATTAATTGGTTCTGAAAATGAAGAAGAAGTTCAATTAGTTTGTGCTTCAAAACGTTTGATTGTGAATGCATCTGACGAAAGCATGATGAAGAAGTCATTGAAGGAAATCGGAATTTTCCCTTCAGCATCGATTGTGCTTAAGGTGGTCCATTCAAACTCCTCTACTGAACAAGATGAAATCACGCAAGATTCAGAACAGTCAGCTCGTAAAAGTAGCATAGCAGAGAGGGCTAAAGCTAAAAAGAGAAAGACTGGAAGTCATACCATGCAAAGTATTGGAATTTACGCTAAAGATGACAATGCAAAGGCCGAATTGATTGATGGAGGTGGTGGAGTTTGGTATGAACATGATATTTCGGATGACGAAGAAGAAAATGAAGATGTAGAAAACGAGAATGAGTCAAAGAAAGACGAACTTGATAATGTTGATGAGGAGGAGTAAATGAAGAAATAATATATCTTATAACATTATATTACTCTATACTCCAACATCTCATTTTTATGAATATTTTCATGTATTTATGTAATGTAGAGCATATTCATGAATCATAACCATCATATTTGTATATTGATTGAATACAATGAGTATTAATGAGTATATCTTTAAATAAGTGGATTAAATCCACTAGAGATTCAGTCAAAAAATAAGAAAGTAATCATTCCTAATATTCTATTTGATAGCGTCAGGGGTGGCATAAGGAATGCAATAACTGGAAGAGATATAGATATTGAAAAACGATAAAAGCTTTCTGCTTTTGTGAATAGTCCACGAACATTTTAAAAAAATTAATATTTTTGTACATGAAAAAATTTAGTATGTGAAGAAGCATGTACCGTAGAGGTAGATTATTATTACCTTTTCATGACACTTAAAACACGGCGCAACATCGCTACTTCAAAGCGTAAAAGAGGAATCAATCATTCAAAGAAAGAGGAACAACTGAATATGTCGTCCTTAAGAGATACACTAAATCTGTCATATCAGTTTCTCGTGCGTTTCCGGAACAAAACCCATGTGATCAATTTACCAAACTACATGAATAGAGATGAATACAATAATTTTGATGAGAGAGATGATTTTAAGAACATAGGCCACGAGAATACTTCTGACTTATCAGAGCTTGTTCTTTTTCGATTATCGTGTTCAATAAATATCCCTTCCTATCTTCTGACTTTTTCGTCAAGCTCTTTTCAAACACTTACATCACTTCGAAAAGAAAGAGTCGCACATCAACCAA
>Ga0209092_10001958_pt1 | contig 19472 bp, 7 predicted proteins | sample FraStrMetagenome_FD_187446 | JGI IMG/M metagenome (GOLD analysis project Ga0209092, IMG submission 187446) | Marine eukaryotic phytoplankton communities from Arctic Ocean - Fram Strait ARC3M Metagenome (SPAdes) (version 2) | ecosystem: Environmental > Aquatic > Marine > Oceanic | place: Fram...
GTATTGGTGTGAGTGTGAGTGTGAGCGCTAGTATTGGTGTTGGAGGAGGATGACGAGGGTGTGGCATTGTTGGGCATCGTGGGTGAATGTGTGAATGATTGAGTAGTTCATGTAGTAATTAATCATAGAAAGAGTTTAGTTGTTGTCGTTGTTGTTTTATTAGTTTTATAATATATTATTATTATATTTAATCATGCGATTTTCAATATATAAATAATGAAGAAAGTGTGTTTATTTTTATTTTTATATATTTGGTTTGCGTATTGCTGGTCAAGATTCTTGTTCGTGTTACGTGTTTGGGTTCTATCTTAGCAGCCATCTTACATAGCTCTAGAGATAGTGGATGTCCCCATACCCCATACAAGTAGAAGTTAATAAAAAAAATAAAAGCATACAAAAGATATAAGTACATACAGCGAAATAAAGAGAAATGATATACCGGGTATATATGAACATAATCAAGCATTGAATATCATGGCACAACTTAATAAATCTACTCAAATAATTATCCTAATCGTACTCATGATTATTACTTACTACAATTACGCGATCTTTATTCGAGATGTCGAGAAGCCTGTGAAAAAGGTCGCAGAGTCTGTGGATATTCAAACGACGACTATGACCCCCGAACAGTTGGAAATTCAGAAACTGAAAAAAGAGAGTGGGTATTGTTGGTATTGTACTTACGCTTTAAATATATCGTGTGAGGAACGAATTAAATTTCTTCAAGATCGCTATGGAACGAAGTACTTGGAAGGCCTGAAGTTTGTGCTCGAGAACGGCACGCAGTGCAAAGGGTATGTGTAGTGGAGGAGGAGGTAGATTGGAATCTCCAACCATGTCACCTAAAGCTGCAAAGCCAGGAGATACTACTCGGAATGTGACAAATTTTGGTTTCATAACAAGGGTAATAGTTACTTAAAGCCATCATATATGCATGTATATATATATATATACATATAATTTACTTCTCCAATGAACTTCTTTTCCAGTGACTGATTGGAGGACAAGTTCTACACTATGAAATGAATAATGATGACAATTAATACATCGTAAATATAACGAATGATTGCAACACACTGTATTTATGTCTAACGGAACAAATATGTAAAGTATACCTTCATGTAATCTGCTGTTTTTTCAATGGTATACTTATTTCTTAACTTCTACTGTTGTACTATTTAAAGCTTGAAACACTGTATTTGCAAAAAATATGGAACGAAAATGAAAGCATAGAGGTGAAAATCCTCTCTTTCACTATCTAATATCCATTGACTATCTTCATTTATATTTGGCGAGGATTGAAATTGGGTGCATATTGAGCGAACGCATTGAAATCAATACTTTGAATTATTAAATAGTTGTTTTACAATTGTGTATTCATCTCAAGCACCGGATTTCCGACAAACATGGAATGAAAATTAAAGCTCTCTTTAAATTTGTACTATTCCTTGATTATCTTCATTTTGATTTTGCAAGGATTGACACCGAGTGCATAGTGAGCGAATGTATTGATTTTTATACGTTGAAAGACTAAATATTTGTTTTACAATTGTGCATTCACCTCTAGAACAGAAGACACTTTCAATTATCTACCTTTGAAATGTGAGGTTTCGTTATTCTAACAAAAGGTTCGTATCATATCATGATGACACCATTTCCGTCAGTTCCGTCATTTCTTGCAATCACAAACAACGCGTATCCAACAGTTTTCTCAAAAGTAAAACAGAGTTGATGAAGTAATAACAGCGAAACATTAGGTATGGAAGTACTTCTATATGCACAACGTACGAATGAAAAAATAGGTTTTAGATATTAATATTTCTTCTGTCTTCTAGTCTTTGATCCTGATGGAAAGAGTTCATCCAATTTAATACATCTTGACAATTTTGAATTCTTCGGCCTCTTTAAAGCTTCCTCTTTCTCATTTGCGCTCAAGTTACTCGAAAAATCAAACATCCCGATATATAAGTTTATCGCGATGTTTGTAAGTAATGTAGAAAATTAATATCGCATGCTTCGGAAAAATTGACCTACAAGATATCATAATGACATATGCAGCTACAGCATATACAAATTTGTGCTAGTCTACACGTTCATAGTTAAACTTTAATTTTATTCCTATCAGTTTTTCTAATTTTCTTCAACAGTATAGCTGAATGAAATAGCGTCCAAATAATCCTTTTAATTTCTTTCCACTAAACGTTCATCTTGACTAAAAATGATATCGATTACGGGCGTACAACCTTACAATCTTACAATCTTACAATCTTACAATCTTACAATCTTCTCGCTCACATTCACAAGTTAGAGATTCCTTGTGTTTAAGTGCAATACATCGCATATCCAACATTATTGTCATAACGATCCTACTGCAATTTGATTTTTATTGGCATCAACTCACTCATTTCTAGGTGCTGCTGTTGGTGCAATTACTAAGTAGGATGAGAATGTATGTTATATGAAGCCAAGAGAGCATTTGGTCGAATTACTTACTAGTGAAAACAGGCGATGATTATGATGATAATGGAAGCAGCAAGAAAATGCACTTCGTATTATGGTCGATCGTATGCTGGCAGTATGCCATTCCTATGAAAGACTCATATGATTGGCTATCGTTGTACGTTGTTACTACCGGTAGTAGGAAGAATGTCAACGTTTGGTCCTCGACTCATCTGGGAAGGTGTATCCAGATGACGTTATTCGGGAGGAACTAGAAGGGTAAACTAATGCTGTATTTGGAGTAAAGAATACACCATATAGTATATATCTTGTAATATTTCTTGTACTTGTACGTACTTATCCAAAAGCCATCTGGATGACGGTTGAAAATGGCATTCTGACTTTGGACGGAATGAAGTTGTTAGTGGTGGAGTGGTCCTATCAGACACTGCGGCGCTAGTTACCGCTTGCGTGGTTGTCAAATCAGGCAAGGAAATGTATTAGACAGGAGATTCTCTTTGAAAAACAGCCCTTATTTCGGAGATTGCTGGTGGTAATACTTCCCGTAGATTGTTAAATTTGGACGACATTTAGGGGATGTCAATGCTGAAATAATCTTATCAGGAGTTGAATAAAATCGGCCTTGAAGGAGAAAATTTCCGTTGAAATGTGCGATGTTTATATATTAGACTATTTTTTGACAGGGATGTGAAAATGAACGTATCAATTTACTAGTGATAATCACGTAAAATATATTCTTACAGATATCGTTCAACGTATGTTCTCATTATCATTATAACCACTTATATCAGAGCAAGTGCTATTGTATATACCTACTGTAGCTGAATGATTTTCACTGGCGAGGAAAGCTTATTCTCCGAAACGTCAATCGCTGCCAACAATTGCACGACCATCCATTCTTATCCCGGTTCACTCCCATTCGTACTAGATGTCTCCGACCAACTTCTTGAAAATTTACAAATTTTCCTTCGTGAATCATACAATACATATACCTGACGTGAACTTCACTTTCACCTTTTTGAATAACTTGTTTTCCGTCTTTAAAGAATTTTCATAGGTACCATTGTCCGATTTGAGAACGAAATAAACTTGGATATTGTTAATCCTGTGAAGAGAGGTACATCTGAAACTCTTGTTGAAATATTTTTATTCATCCATATTTTTGGATCAGCTGTTAGAATCTTGCAGGTGTAAGAAAGACAACAGAGTCTAGGTTGTTTCTGAATATTTCTTCAACACTGTGTGCGTAGATATGGATATATGATAGTATAGTTGTAGTTGTCACTCCTTTCGGACTTCATTCAAAATATTTTACACTCTTTCGATTTTTCGTTTTCTTCTAATTTTAAATTTATGACCAAGTTTCTTTGCCATATTGCTGTATATTTCTCTCCTGACATGCTATCAGCGTGGCACATTAAAGATAGGTCCAAGCATCGGTAAATCCAGAAGGGAAGGAATTGTGATATTATCGTTAACGTCGCTGATACTGTCGCGTCCCTGATGAAGCATAAAAGATCGTAATGGAATGTAGATAAGCCATAAATTTGAACAAGCACCAATCAATGGAAGTAGTTGAGATCGAACAAAATTCCGATATTGGTTTTCAGGATATTCCGAGGTCAAAAAGTATACTACAATTGACAAACAAACTACGACTTGAAATATTACGACACGAAAAATCCTATCTGCTTCATCAAGTAGCTGTTTCTGGCATTGCGTGCTCTGCACATAACCGCTTGTCATTTTTTTAATCTGTCGGTAAAAGAAAGAAATAATGCATAGTAAAAACATGGCAAACAAATAGGCGCAGGCAACCCTAGTTATTTCAATATTTCCGGAATTTTCTTCTAAATCTCCGCAACCCCCATATGTTGCTGTTGGAAAACCATACCGATCTACATTTATTGCATAGCGCTTATACGATAATGGTGCTAGGTATGCAAATGAACAAGCAAATACGATGGTAATACTGAAAAGAAATATTATTAACAGTGTATCGCTTGAACGAAGAGATACGCAGTTGTTCGATTTAATCCCATATTTGATTGCTCTCAACTAAATCAATATCAAAACGGCTTGAGTAATTATTGGCATGCAAAACGTCAAGTTAAAATGTATTTTACCTTAATCATATAGACAATACACACTGAGAGATAACCACAACTCCTGAAAATGACCCTTAAATAGCAACTGAAGTCCAGAAATGTTTGTTTATACCCATACGAGTCATCGATATTACCCACTACGCATCCCAAAAATACAAGTGATATCGCGACGCAAAGCATATGATGAAATACAGGTCCATAAGCCTGAAATATATGGTGATTGCAATTTTTTTGTATTAACCAACAACTCAAAGCACAGCACATTATTCCAAATCCAGAAAAAATATTTATAAAAAGTTTTATCTGGGATGGGAGATGGTACGGTACTACACTCACAAGTCGAAGGACTTTCGGCGGATAAACTGACCCATCTGAGTAAATAAAGGGCTTGATTTGAACCCACACACGTTCAAATATTTTGTGCGACAAAATATACTCAATAGGAAGCCCTTTGTTGTCGTCGATATGCTGAATATTCCAAATAGAATGATCAATAGACAAATTCGAGCTTTGTGTGCTATTTTGTGTAGTACCAGTTATTGACTGCTGTCCAATAGCATTGAATATATCAGTATTGCTTATTTTGCATATCCCTACATGATTATCGCATCTCCTACGTTTCGCTTCGCAATACCCTTTCACAGAGGAAACGACTGAATCAAATATTATGCCCTGAGGAGCTAAGCTATAAGACGTGCATAAAGACTTCTCAAAGTTTGCGTACTCGTTGTAAGCGGCGTGATAGTATCCAGGATGATACACATCAGCGACGGGACTGGCTTCACGAGTAAGGTCCACCATACGGTCGTCCATATTTAAAAATGCATGTAGAAAGCTTTCAGATACTTGAATCTTAGGTGTAAATACACCAATGCCATTCAACCAAAAGTGACCATCGTTACCAGTTAAAGCAGCTTTTTTCCTATGTGAAAATAAAAAAGTGATTGATTTGGGGGAAAAAATTTGAAATATGTATCTTGATTTTCAATACTTACATTATTGGTACAGTTGATTGACAAAATGATCCCATTATGCGATCTACAACAATCCATAAATATGCGCTATCGTCCATGTGCAATTTACTCACTTCTTTGCTGAAAACCTCAAAGTCGTATTCGAGCGACGGTATAACAACCACAGTTGTAAACCTCGTCGCCGCAGCAGACTTCAGTGCCAGTCTAATACTTTCTTCCGTCGAATCAAACGAATAAGATTCTATAGAAAGAGATGGCCAATCCCAATTTGGTGCCTCGTTTGCAGCCAAGATTTGATCCCGGAACAATGCCGACCCTTCATCGTTGGCAGAATATAATAAAATAATATAATCTCTATGTATGACGTCGATCAAATAACTCAATAAAGGTTGAACACTCTTGCTATACGACGGAACAAACGGAATTTTATTGAAATTTTCTGAATTATAATCCAACTCGTTCGAAGCTGGCAGTTCTGTGAAATTGGAAAATCTATCGCTAAGAGAAATATATGGACACACATTCTCAGTTGAGATCTCATCAATGCAAGCCCCAACTGATGGTTGATCCTCCACGATTGAACCGATATATGCCAGTGGATTTCCGGCACATGTCATTTCATCGTCAATATTGACACTATCACTATAATTATTACTATTACAGTTGTGGCAGTCACCCAACAAGAACGAGGGTAACAGCGTTTCGGTAATTTCTGAACTATTATTCTCATTCGATACGATCACTCGCGATATGGTCAGGTCGCAGTCACTAAACTCTTGACTTTCGAGATAAGGCACTATGCTACCATTTCTCTTATTCACGTGTTCTATCGCCATTAAGGCGGTGGACAGGTATGAGAAGTGCAGTTGATTAAAGGCATTCTTAACATCTGTGAACGAATGAGACGGAGGATGAAAGGGTAAACTGAGTGCCAGAGCGCATCCGATGCTAGCCATGATTTTCAATTAGTTTTAAAGACGCTCTATATGTTGGCAGGATTTTAATGGAAGGGTTAACAATCGATATCCTCCTCCTCCTCCTCTCTCTCTCTCTCTCTCTCTCTCGAATGTCTACGAATGGGAGCAGGGTCCTGTAAAAACGTATAAAAGATTTTTGATGCAGAAGTAACATTTGCTCGGGCTCGGTTGACGTGCTCGTGCTCATTCGCTTTCGAATTGTTTTACTAGTTCTCACACCAATTACTCATCTCATGTAAACGTGTTGTGGTACATGTGTGTGTGTGACTATATTTATTACGAAGTATTATTTTTCTACGGGTTCTGAGGTGATATGTGTGTATCATTTTTACCGCTGGGTCGTTTTCTGATGTACAATGTAGGTTCACTTCTTTTGCATATATACCGGTATAAAAAATGTAAAAAGAATACCGGTACATAAAGAAAGATTTGATTCTCTGCCGGAAGGAAAGTTCCGAACCTTCAACCGTCAACTTCGTTCTTTCTTCTTTCCCTATCAGAAATAAGAATTGTACTACATGTAGCACAAGCACCGTTTCTAGAGTCTAGAGAGAATACGGTACAAATGTACATGAATAAAATAAGACATATTCTCGGTTGTGTTAAAAAAAATTATTACTCGAACTTGTATAACTTCAATTTACTTTTGGATGGAGAAAAGGAGATATCCTTCCATACTTCATCTTTGCTCGTTTAATTTGGCCCCTCTATCCATTCAACTCAGTAAGTATATTGTTATAAGCTAAGGTAAGCTGTTTCATCCTCGCAAGAAGCTCGATAACTTTATCAGAGTCGCCAAACGATTACTAAAGAGATAATGATTGACAAATTCTAATGCAGTAGTGGTAATCTATGATGATATAGCTATGATATTGGAAGAAAACCAAAGAATGATCGATCACATGCCGTGCATAGGATGAATTTAGGCCAATTTCGTTATAAGACCAGATGAAGAATTTCATGGTCTTAATAAGAAAAAAGATCTTATAGTACCTGGTCTTAAAACGAGGTCCTACTAAACATTATTTCGTCGTTCGAGAGCCGTTCTTTTGTGCTATTCACTACATGCACACATTTTTTCTGTTCTTAAAAGATACCTTTTCATAAACCAATGGGTACAATGTACACTTTGTACATGTCTGCCTGTGGAAAAGAATGGAAATGGTAATCATAATTATAAAGCCATCGGCGAAAAGAAATCGAAGGAATAGAATATCAGAAATCAGAAAATGATCTTTGCTCAAGTTGTCAAATACTACCAGTCGACCTCAACCGAGCATTGTTGCCAAAAAATGTGTTGATTAGATCACAATGAAAAGCATTATTTACACTTGACATTTCGATCAGGTGTTTTGAAAACTTTACTCGAATCTAGATACATCGATTCTCATTTTTCAAACATCGGCACCTTCCACACCCCAAAAAAACTTTTTCCGAACTTTCGACTCCCCCCTAGCGGAGGGGTGCACCTTCCATCGAGAAAAAAATTGGTCTTTGTTGTTACGTATTACGCTTATTTTCATCTCTTATTTTACCGGTTCCCTATGTCAACGAAGTTCTGGCACTAGCTATGTAGAGTGTACTTAAATGTTTTTTTGAGGAAACTTTCGTTCCGGCTGTTGATGTTGTTGCGAACTATCATAAGGTGTTCGCCAATAGCACTTGAAGTTTTCTGGACGAATTCTATTTACCTTTTCTGTGAAAATTTACATTGTAGGGATCGCTTTGCACCTACCGATAGAAAGGTATAGACAGTAAAGAGCTATCACTATCGTTCTTATATTTTCGCGTCAAATATGAACTCCATTTTTATCAAGCACATCCCTGTCACACATCCAACTCCCATCCTACAAATCGTACATTCATTTCCATTCATGGATCAAAAGGAGCTCTTACCTCAAAGACTGAACTGTGTGATACCGAAAAACAACGAAAGTCGAATGATTCTGGTTCAAGTAGCGAACTGCAATTCGCCTAATTTAACATCATCGCAATCGATTTTTCCATCGTTTCACGCACCAACGCAAGACACACCCATCCGTTTTCCAGTCACAACTACTCTACAGTATCAACATGTGTCTAGTCAACAGCGCAGTATCTTGCCTGTAGAATACATTGATGTAAGAAAAAGAAAGGACATGGAAATAGTGAATACAAAATATTCTCACGTTGCTACGGCTGGTATGAGGACTCAATCACCCAATGCTTCAAACGCACAAGGCAAACATATAACGTAAAGAAGGAAAAGTTCTAGAAGTTCGAAACCATTGTGATGCCGACGTATTTCAAGATGTCAGTATGGAAGTCATTTAGTTATAACTCGTCCTCTTCATCAGTTACTGGATTTGTAATGCCATCTTCTTTCATAGCTGAAAATACTTGTTCTTAAAAATGATCTTCTTTTCTCGCAGCAAATTGTTTTTGGTGAAATGATTAAGGTTCTGATCATATTTTTGTATTTAGGGAGCCGTTTAGTGGATTAAATTTGGCGTTTCAGATCAACTTGAATTCTGACTTATTGTTATCGGGTTCTTCATTATATTTTTACAATGTATCCTAAATATGCTTCGAAGAATATTTTGATGCCTTATACTACAACTCATGGATCATTAATTTATGACGATTACGATGAATAATTGTTTTGGTCATATTGTTGTCGGGTTCTTCATCATATCTATTGAATTTTTCACACTATTTGTACCAATGTATCCTAAACATGCTTCGACAAACTCATACTACTAATATAGACATGTAATATTACTCAAGCCATTGAGAGAGCTTTTCAGAATTCAGAACCATATGGGCGCCTACTACATGTACTAAGCAATTGCTCTCTGGCATATAAACGTTTCGTCTCCATCCTGATGAAGTCAAATACATCAAGTCACAAGCGTCTTCTTGCGCTTGAATTCAATCTAAATTTGTCATAAAACTCATTAAAATAAAGTAATCAGTTGTTTTGACCCAACATTTTGAATGTCCACCCTCTCTTGATTTTCTTGTAATAGCTAGTTTTTAGTTTATGTAGTAGGATGTAGGATCTTCAATGAGTCAATATAAGCGCAGAAACTATTGTTGTACCTCCGGATATTTCCAATTTGCCTTCTGAATTACATTCGTCTCTCGTCATTTTCCAAAGTAGTCGGTGTTTCCAGCTTTAAAGTGATTACATAAAAGAGACTACTAATCTAAATTAAACGTCAATCTGTATGCATCATTGTCCTGACGAACGATGTATCCAGCTTATTTGTGACAATGAGAGCGAAGAAGAAAAAACAAATCATTCATTTTTAACAGACGATAGGACTATTACGAAAAACATTTCTATTGGCATATTTTCTATGGCCTGTAAATTCTTGTTCTGCCAACTTTTATGTGTGCCATATACTTCCAAGCTTTAGTAACTGGAATCCTTCGAAAGGAAAAAAATATGTTCAAGTCTTATTTAAATTATGATTCCTTCAACAACAATGGGACAATTATCACCTTCGTCGATTCGTTGGAGCCTCTTCCTCTGTTCTCGCGCAGTTCTGAAATAATACACTAATCCTGAGATCATTACAATAATTGAGAACCCAAGAGACATCGCTAGCATTACCACCTGCTGTGATTCATCCTCATCTCCCGATCCCTTGTTCTCATCCTGATTCTCTTCATTATTCGAAGCGGCCAAATACGCCAAGAGCATTAGAGTAAAATCAAACGATCCATGCAAAATAATAGCCGGAAGTACTATCTTCCCTATACCAAGCGAAACTTCGCCTTCAATCGTTTTACTAACTACACCAATACTTTGAATTGCAGCAGCAATCGGATGCAGTGGGAAAAGCATGCGCATCACAAGAGTGCTTATTTCATTCTCTAACCCTCCTCCGGAATAACCAAATACGTACAATAAATTTTCACAACATGCAAACCCTAATGCAGTCGTTACCATAGCAACTGTAATTGCACAGCCACGTGACTGTGCCGTTTGAGCGGCATGTTCGCCATATTTAGAATTCATGTTGTTAGAGGCAAGATATGGTCTTTGCTCCAAATCATAATGACGAACGATTAAATAGCAAAAGTATTTGCACAACTCTTCAGTCGTTGCAGCTACAATAAAGGCATTTAAGAAGACAAAAAATCCCCCAATGACTTCCTCGATGGTCGTCACTTCTGTCTCTTCCGCCTGTTCGTTACCTCGATAATATCCAAAGAACCCCGCTGCAAACAGTGCAGCGAATGTAAGGAACACTTGACAAATTTTCAAGGCAAACCCCACCAGCATTTCAAAAATCAACGCTAGAAAAACACTGTACACGAATCCAGAGGCGAAGAATTTGATGACAGCATCCAGACTTAAATCGAACTTATTGTACAACCAATGGCATACAAACAAAATACTAAACGCCTGCACCAACGTCATAAAGAGTACAATTAAATTGGGCCACGTGAAGGAATCAAACATATCACTAAACGCAAAAAGGGCACACAGACCAAAGATCGCCGAGGAATACTGCAAAAGAAGCTTAGAAAGATCGGACAACGAGGAATAGTGCGACGTCAAACTACCGTCCTTTGTATTGCGTAGAGACACCAGTGCTGGAACATAGTTCTCCCAAGATTGATACGTAACAAAATCAATGTCAAATGCCGACGCGGGGAGAAGCTTTTTTAGCTGCCTATTTTCCTGTGCAAGTGCACAGACACCGCACCAAAGACACCAGCATCTACATAGCGCGCCCACACAAAGTTCGGAAGCCGCCTGCCACAGTTTGGTACAAAAGTCCGCACGATCCGCGCGGCTTCGTTGAAGAGCCTGATACTCTTGATGTTCAAACTTGTACGCTGTACAGCCACAAATTTGAAATCGACTGCGCGCCATATCAGTACTTACTCGCGTACCTAGGGGTCGACCCAATTTCCGTTTCATACGGTCGCGCAATAGGTTACGATTGGCGCGGTCCATAGTCCGTATGCTCCTCCGCGTGAAGTAATTGTACACTATATAAATAACGGTCGTCACCAATATGCGAACATTCCCTTCCTGCGAAATTTGTATCGTAGATCCATCGTCTCCTTCGTTCGCATCGTCGTTCTCTTCCGCGTCCGGATCGTACGGCGTTTCATTTCCATATTCGTCCACCTTGACTAAATTACTAGTGACAAAGTATGCGATGAGAAGGACGTACGTGACGAACGGAAGGATGTACGTGACAAAAATTTTCCAGTGCGGCATGGGTGCATAATTCATGTCATCTTTGTAAAACAAGAAGTTGTTGCGGCCTTTAAGGCAGACTCCAAACCACGCTACAGCACAACAATCTTCTCGATCTGCGTGCATGTCACACACAGAACTGGAAAATCCATCGTAGATTAATGTAGCTGCTTTCAGTGCTTCTTCTTCGTCCTCGTCCTCGTCCTCGTTGTTGTTGTTGTTGTTGTTGTTGTTGTTGTTGTTGTTGTTAACTGTGCCGTCATCATTGTTGCTCGAAGGCAGTGTGGCTGTTGGTTCTTTGGTATAAGAGTTTGACGATGTTCCTGTCCCATTACCGTTCGACTCGAATAATATGGATGTAGCCGATGGATCTGAAATTATCTGATAACCTATCATCTCAGTCTTTTGAGTTGTAGGCATCTCCATGGTGGTGTCTTGTGATTGAATCCTTTTGGATCTTGATTTTCAATAAGTGCCTCTGTGTCTGTGCCTGTGTTTATGGTTTTTTTGTTGGACGTGTATTTTGTGTGATTGCTTGTTGCGAACGCCTCCGTCTTGTTGATGATAAATCTAGCTGTCTGATTTATGACCTGTAATAAATCAATTTTCCGAATTAATATTGATCTATTAATACATGCATTTATACTTTCGGTGACATTGCGAAGCTCTGCGCGCTCGTACAAAATACATTGTACACAGCAAATGGTCATTTGTGCATGTGCGGGGTTTCGTTTTCTCGTAAAATCAGAACAATCTGTTAGTCCAAGGTGACAAACAATCAAAGACAATCCAGTACGGTTTTTTGGGATAACTGAGATTCAATCGATAGCAGCTGCGACTTAGAAAGGGATAAATTAATGGTCAATTTTCATTCTTGTAACTTTTCCTATTACGCGCTAGTCGTGATGCTTAATAAACATTTCCGTTACCAAAAAATGTATGGCCTTGGTTCCATAATTGAAGAAATGATGACGCAAATTATATCGTGTATTTCGATCGTTTAACAAGTGCTACGATGTACTCCTCTTCCGAACCAGTGACTTATGAATCGGATTAGTGTACGACTTCTAACTGTTTCAACAGCAGATGTTAACATTCGAAGTTTACAAGTGAAAAATGACACACTACTGCCTACAGGCATTAATTATTTATGTTTAAAGTTACGGCAATCAAAGTGTGACGGCGTTTCATACGACTATTAGCAATCTTTAAAACATATTTTGATGTTGTTATTCCAAGCAGTTTTACCTCAGCGTCTGTTCAATGTGGCGAAGTTGATTTCTAAATCAAAAGTTTGAAGTTGTGCGGGCTGTCTAGGTCTAGGTGTCTCTTTATGTAGGTTGCACTGAGCTGACACAAAACTCGAAGAAATCTTCACCGCAAAAGATACTGTTTCCAAATACATGTAATGAATAAAGATGTTTATGTAGGTTACAGTACTTACCCATGATCTCTTATATGCAAGTTACAATTATGATTATATACGTATATACAATATTTTAACATTAGCCATGCCTCGCCATTTGAGAATGAAAGAAAACCTGTAAGATCGTTTTCGGGATATGACACTTTAATTCAGAACACTTTGTCATTAATCGACAATAAGTTTTTCTTCTAAAGTCAAATTGTCATTTTGGAATGTTTTATTCTCAACTTCCTTGTACGTTGGATAAAGAATTCTAGACGGTTTGAAAGGTGCAAAATAACCATATGGTTTAGGCGCTCCTAAACTTTCGTTTGGAATATATGCCAAGGGTCGTATATCAGCTGTTGTTCTATACGAAGTATCTATTTCTCTCCAAAGGTTCGTTTCGGTAGCTATTTCTGGACTCGTGGGGGGTGAAGTTTTCTTTACTTTTGCACGTTCTAAACGAGCTCGAGAAGAATTAGATGGTAGTTTTCCATCTGAAATGTCACTGGTGCCTTTGTTCAATCCTTTATTTGCGTGCTCAAAATGTTCTTGAATATTAATATGAATCGATTTATACATACTGACTTCGCTCAATAATGCAATTATTTTTCGGGATATATTTCGAATTTGTTCTTGAACCTTGAGTATATTTGTTGATATCGGTTCTGTGTCTTTCTTACGAATGGATAAAAAGTTTTGCATCTTCCTACTTTCATTTGTTATCAATTCAATCTTTGTTTCTTTCATCCTAATATTTTTCCGAAGAAGGCCGACTCTCCCCTGCATCTCATTACTTTTTGCTTCAATGGTTTCTAAATTTAACTTTTCTCCTATATTGCCAATGAATGATATTCTTCCAGGTGAATTAGGACTCTCAAAAGTTTCTTCTAAAATTCTGAACCTATTTTCTTCCGTCAAAAGTAGATCTGCAGTGGATCGAATATCAAAAACTAGATCTAGGCTTGTCGATTTTCTGCGCTGCAAGACTTCAACGTTTCTTTGCATCTCTTTCACTTGCAATTCTTTTATGTAAATACTTTCCTTATTTTTAAGTATAAGCTCACGGCCCCTCTTCAGAGCATTCTCATAATAACTAATGAAAGTTGCAATACTTCTTTCTTCCCCACGAGCATTCTTTATTTTGTCCAAAAGTTTAGATTTGAAGTGTCGTTCTTTGTCAATCTTTATTGACGTATCATGCATTTCTAGTTGTTTTTTCTTCAAATCCATGCGCACGCCAACGTACCTAATTTTTCTATTTTTTCTGCTTTCATCTTGCACAGATAGTTCTCTTCTTAACTTCAACATCTCTTTTTTTAAAACATCTCTCTTTGATTTGATGTTTAGACCATGAGATATCTCTTTATCCAATTGTTTTTGTTTTCCTTCTATGTCACATAATATATTTGAATATTTTTCATCGGCACTTGATATTTTCTCTGTCATTCCGTCCGTAGCCTTCAGGGTAATACTGATAAATCGTTTTTGTTTTGTATTAAAATTTAACAACGTTTCCTTCAGCGCTTCACAATCTTTCATGCGGCGTTCGAAAAAGCGTTCACGCTTACTAAGGTCAATCAGTTCTAATTCATGAAGTTTCATGTTCACCTTGATACCCTTTAACTCGAGTCTGTCAGCAGTAATACTTCGTTTACTTTTATCGTGTGTTGACATAATTGAAATAATAGCTCTAGATGAATTTCGTTCTTTTACTTGCAATTGTAGAAGAGTTTTCTCTTTATTATTCACGTCTTTCAGTAAATTTTCAAGTCGTTCGCATGTTTCGTCATTCACCTTTTCGTTCTCCATCGCATTCATATACTGTTTCTCTGTTGATTGTCTTAAATCGTTAATTTTTGCGATGTTTGATACAATCATTCCTCGAAATCGTTTTGCTTCCATGTTACTTATTTTTAGATTAGCACCAAATGTAGATGCGGCTATTTTCCCATCGTCGATGAGAATAACTTTCTTTTGTACATTGCTTCGTAAAATTTCGAGCCTCTTTGCAGTCAAGCAAATTCTTTTCTTTTCTTGTCGCAATTCTCCATTTATTCGTTTAAATGTCAGCCCATTTTCCAAACGATTCGACGTCATAGAATGTGCCCTGAATTTTTCATTTTCGAGTGAGGAAACTGCGTTGTTTAATTCAAGTTGTCGTTTTTCCATTGTCTCATTGTGCAAACTTTGTTTTTGCTTAACTTGGCTCTTTAATTTTGAACAGTCGTCTAGTCTTTTCTTTTCTTCTTCAATGGAGAGTTCAACAGCTTTAACCGCGTCCGACTCTTGACAATGTTTTGAGATCTTTTCCTCGAGAGCTCTTGACAAAGTGTTACAATAAACATGTTGTTTCACGTATTCCTTTTCTTTTTTCTCTACGCATTTTTCTTTTTCACTATTTTGAACTTTCATGTTGTCAATTTGTTCCTTCAATTGTTCGATTTTCGATGACGATCTTGTAGCTCTCTCCTTTTCCAATGTAAAAGTATTTGAAGCATCTTTCAATTCTTCACGTAGTACTTTAACAACGTCGCCTAATCTATCCATTTCGGTATGAACTATTGATGTATTTTCGTCATATATCATGTTTCGCTTTTCTTTCAAAGCTTTATAAGAATATTTCTTTTCATTTAAATCATTTACAACTGTTTCATTCTTACTCTGAAACTGTCCCATCAGGTCTTTCGTCTCCTTGACTTCATGTTGCAGCTTGTCGTAATAAGTAACCAAGTCGTTGTTGTTTGACTTTGATACAATTTTTTCAAGATTTATTTTTCTATCTAATAATTTTTCAAAATCATGAAGTTCGTTTATGATGTGTTCAGTGTTGTAGGGTTTTTCAATTTTTCTTTGATCATTCATGTACCTCTATTTGTACCGACGTAGTCTATTTATAAGCCTCATGACCTTAGTTTAGAGAAATAGTTTGGATTAAAGATAAACATGAAGACGGAAACACGACTTAAATTGATATTTTGAACGAAAGAAATTACTTTGATTGCATATTTTTTTCGAATTTTATCACATAAATCTCGCTATCTTTTTAAAACGTATTTTTGTCACTGCGAAACTGATTTGGATTTCTATTCAAGTTCCCAGTTGGAGGTTTACATCAAGTATGTTTGTGAAAATGATCGAAAGCGTCGTCACATTTACCAAAGATGCGTGCATACGATACAGCTCTATAAAATAATAGCAAATTATGTATGAAGAGTTAGAACTTAACTTCTAGGACCATGTACTTTATCCTCTCTCAATACAGGCATTAAATATGCATTTCCCTTACACCAATCATATCCTTCCAGGTCAGCACATGCTTTCTTCACATCAGAAAACTTTACTTTCTCAGTAATGATTGCAAATGCATCATCTTCGCCATCCTTGGGAGTTTGGAGCAACGAATAGATGCTCACACCATATTTTTCACAGGTTTCTCCACACTGCCTTGTAATTCCGACCTGATCGCGATACTTAAGTCTCAAATAAAACATCGCTTCAAAGTCATTGGAGAAGGCGATGTCCTCATTAAGGGGATTAAATGGTATAGCATTCATATCTCCTTTCGCAAGAGAAACGATATCATTTACACAGCTATTCGCAGTGGGAAACCTTCCAGCACCTTGTCCAATATACGTTGATGATTGCAAGTTACTTGACATTACCTCAATAGCATTTGTCGCACCCGCAACAGATGCGAGCGTATCATCTTGAGTGAGATAGCACGGTGATACAAACGCTGCAACCTTCTTTCCATCGTCCGTGAGCTTGGCAACACCAATGAGCTTGATGGTTCCACCAAGCATCTTTGCATACTTAAAATCCGCTTTAGTCAGTCCAGTTATGCCTTTGCAACTGATATCATCCTCTTCCACGTCAATACCATACGCCATCCTCATGAGAATCTTAAGCTTACTCCTTGCATCAAATCCCCCAACATCCAAAGTCGGATCCGCTTCTGCATAACCTAACTCACTAGCTTCCTTCAATGCATCTTCGTAGCTCTTGCCATCGCGATCCATCGCCGTCAACATAAAATTTGTACATCCATTAATGATACCTGACAACATAGTAACCTCATCCCCAACAAAATCACTTTGCATGGATCGAATTATCGGTATACCACCACAAACTGCCGCCTCATACCGAAATTGCACCGATGAACTGGATAACTTCTCTTCAATTTCTGGCAAACAAGCTGCAATGAGTGCCTTATTAGCCGTCACAATATCCTTTTTCTTTTCAATAGCCTTGTACACGACCTCCTTCGCATCCGTCGTCCCTCCCATAACTTCGACCACCATGTCAATTTCCTCATCTTCCAATATCGCATCATAATCCGTCACAATTTCCGTACCAGCAGGCACATCAAAGTCACGCGATTTGGAGGCATCTCGAACACAAATCTTACAAATTTCAATGTCGGTCCCACCGGTCAATTGAACCAAGTGTTCCTTCTTTTGTCCGAGGATTTCTACAATTCCACCTCCCACGGTACCACCGCCGAATATTCCGATTTTACGGGTAGCTTCTACCAAACTGCCGCTGCTGCTGCTGCTGTGTGAAGCAAACTGTTTTTTTTGATTTTATGATCATACGGTATGTACATTTTTTTTAAATTTTATGAAAAAAATAGACATTGGAATTTCCAGTGAGAGATGCGAGTGAAACATTATGACAGTACCGTGTGACGTACTTTCCTTTTTCACACTCCCTTGCACCAATTAAATTTACTTAAATGGACTCACCGAAATGCTGCTGCCTGGAACAAATGCCGTAGTGGTGGAAGCATTCAATAGGTTTAAGGTTAGTAATGCGTGGATACCGAATTTCATGTTTTCGATTGAGGTGTGCGTGTGTGATTTGGATAATAACTTTGGATGCCGATGAGTCGAGAGGATTGGATTTTAAGTAGAGTTATAAGAAAGAGAGAGTACATTTCTACGACGTCTTGCTGTGTACAGCATACAGTGTTGATGTTGGCTGACGCCTTGTTTCTTCACGAGAGCCGTACGACAGTAAGTTCGGTCGCGTGGCTGGTTTAGATGTAAGGCGTTATGTTTTGTGTTTTTACGAGTGTACATGATATTCTTCTTCAATTGTGTTCTTTGAAGTACTTAATTTCTTAACATATCTTATAAGAAATATAAGATATAGTTGTACAAATAATGTACTCCGAAGTATATTGGTGTAAGGATAGTAGACGGTATTCAATGTACTAATATAATCTTTTTTCCAAAAACATTATCCATACCCGCGTTTCTTCTTTCTACTGGTAGTGTTGTTCATTCCCGCGAAACTCTTTTCTAATTTTGATGTTTACTTGTTTGCGCCTAAATAAATAAGAGGAAGCATTCTGCAATCCTATATTTGCTATAGGTTGTCAAATATTTGTTACTTTCTGCTCAAATGCGCATCACTTTTTAGTGGGAAATATGCCAAACATGTGTACACTTACGTTTCATATGATAAATCTTCTAGCACCTTGCGTTTTCTTGTTAGTGCAATGACCTAATGTGTTATTCTTGCTTTCAAAATACATCGGCTTTCTCGTGTTCTATTTTCATTTAAATATATTTACCTGGAATGGCTTTCGCATAGTTTTTGGAAAAGCAAACTTTTCAATATTGGAATTAACTTTCAGACATGAAACACAACCCACACAAGTTTATTTAGTACTATTTCGAGAACACAAAAATTTCAGACGTATTCAATCATTGCCCTCGCATAAGTCATGAAAACAACTACATTCTTATCAAGTGCTATTTTCTTGATCGGGAATATCAACGCCTTTCCCGAAATAAACTATATCCAGCATAAACTTATATATATGGTGGGTATGCCGTATGTGATGGATTCGACTAGTGACCATTTTGGCAAAGCAAACAATTCTGCGAGATATAAATCAAGGAAGCTCAAGACGAGCTCTAACTCCTCGCCAGATGTATACATAGGCGATGAATCAATTAGTAGCACGACGATTAAGTCAAGCAAGAGTAGTAAGTCCACAACAACATCAAGTGATTCCGAAGACAGCAATGATAGCAACGATGAGACTGATCACCCTGTCGGCAATGTATCCAATGACACAAGGAAGCTCGAGACGAGCTCTGACTCCTCACTGGATGTATACGCAAGCGATAGTCCTAGCAGCTCGACGAGCAAGACTGGCAAGAGCAGTAAGTCCACAACAACATCAAGTAATTCCCAAGACAGCAATGATAGCGGTTATGTGACTGACCACCCTGGCGGCAATGTGTCGAATGATGTAAGGAAGCTCAAGACGAGCTCTAACTCCTCATCGTATGGATACGCTAGTGATGGGTCTGTTGGTACCAC
>Ga0209092_10001959_pt1 | contig 19468 bp, 13 predicted proteins | sample FraStrMetagenome_FD_187446 | JGI IMG/M metagenome (GOLD analysis project Ga0209092, IMG submission 187446) | Marine eukaryotic phytoplankton communities from Arctic Ocean - Fram Strait ARC3M Metagenome (SPAdes) (version 2) | ecosystem: Environmental > Aquatic > Marine > Oceanic | place: Fram...
CGGCGGTACGGTACTCATAAAATTCTGTGCATAAACTTTGATAGTACGGTAGATGCGGAATATTATGATAATTTGAGCTCGTTCATATTTATGCTTGTTTTTTTTTTTTTTATATAATAATAATAATATTAAGTAATAGTTATCTTTTGTTTTTGGTTGGACGAGAAATTCTATAGGATTTCACGTAGAGAGTGTCGCAACGAACGTGTGACATATTTAGCTGGGGTGTGCAGATTCATACTACAACACTGTATCGACGTCTTTGATTTTTGTGGTTGTGACGTGGAAATATTTTTAGTGTGGCTCAGATTGATAGCTCGTAATATATGCTTTGCACTATGAAGTGAGAAAGTCATACCGAGTACTTGTTTCGCCCACTGTGAAGGTAATTTTGCTTGATATGTGTTTGTATACCACTTATCTTCATACAAATCTTTCCAACACTTGTCAGCCTTTGTGAGAATATTTTTATGGCGGTGTTTGTGAAACGCCGATGTGATCAGTTTTTTGATGGGGATGGTGGTTTGTGCATTCGAATATGCACATTTATCCGGAGTTGAGTCTTTTTTTGAGCGGAAAAGGAATTCGTTCGCAATCGGGCCCAACATGCCATTGTGATCTATCGTGAATGGGAGCATTCGGTATTTTTTAGTTAACGCTTCTTGGGCAAGCATATCTGCAGTTGTACCGCTGTGAATATGATCTTTGAGTTTAAATTTCTTGTACTCATGTTTCATGTGGTGGGTGTCAGAGGTTTTAGCTATGTCCAAGAATGATAACGATGAAGATTCATCCTTGTATGGTGGGATAACAGTGATGTCAATCAATGTGGCTCCATGTGGTTCTGAGTGAGAATTGAGTGGGTGTTGAATGACGACGTCACCAGGTCTCATTTGAGGAGCTTGATCAAATATATGGGCTTGTTCCAATATAATATTTTCTTTGCCAACGTCTGAGACTATGGGCATCATGTTCTTACAAATGACGCAGATGGCGTCTCGAACTCTGTTATGCAGGTCAATCTTGTTGGTACATGAATAGAGATGGTCACCATATACATCTACCTCTTTTCCACAAGCACATTTTGGTACATTGGGGAATAAGGGGAGTCTTAATTTGCGTTGGGCATAAATTTTGAACTCATTGTATGAGAACCGATTTGATGGGTCTGTTCTAGAGACCGCGCCCATAGGGATTGATGTGAGGATGCTCATGGTGGATGGTAGGTGTTTCCGTATGGAGGGGGATAGATGAGGCCATAATGACTGGAGCCTGCTGATGATAATGGATCTTTGGACCTGTTTGTTTGTGGCAGCTAGGGATCCATGGAGGGTATAGTCAACTAGTACGTTGGAAGTCTTATTCATAGTGCTAACTTCGACATCTTGCAGATATTGGTGCGCAAGTGTGCGATATTTTTGGAATACCGGAAGATTCGAGGTTCGCCAACTTTTGAAAGAAGACTTGATTGATGCTCCTAGGTTCAGGATAGGTTGGGTTGGTTCTTCAATGTCAGGTGATACCACTTTCTGTGGGAAAATCCCATGTTGGGTGGATCGGATGATTCGGGCGAATGGTGTAATGTATGTTTTTGACGCTTTGACGTGTATGTCTTCAAACCCCATTCCTCCCATTCCTATAGGAGTGGACGCAACACACCATGCATGCGGTGGCAGTGACGGAGACTCTGCCTCTGGATCCATGAATAATTGTGCAAGGAATGTTTGGGTGATTGAATTCACAGTACACGAGAATTGAGTTTTGTATTGTTTACTATGAGAAATGAGGGAGTCATTATGAAGGATATCATTGGCTATAAGATGGTTGGTATAATGTTGAATGGAAAATTTGAATAGAGCAGTGGCAATTTGTGGATGCTCTGGTATGAGGGTCTGGATGGAATTAATAGCTTTACGGACTTTTTGAAGTGTTTTTTGTTGGTATATTTGAACAAAGTTTGTATTGCCAATTGGTACTCCTAGAATCCTAGCCCCGTGCGTTTCCTCACCTTTTTCCACACCGCCGCAGTAAGTTATAAGTACATGGTGTGCATCATTTTCAAGGTGTTGAGGAAGATGGCCTAGTGGGGATGATCCGGTTGTGGTTGTAATTAGTTTACATTTGGTCATTTTGAGTATGCAACCCAGCGGTGCACCTTTTTTATGGAATTCATTAGTAAAATATTTTAAGTCAACATATGGTATGCTTATTGTGCAATCATCAATATATGACATTACAATAGCTTGTGATCCCATACCGTCGTCATCTAGCATACCGTTCTGTTTACGTTGGAGTGCTCGTGCTTGCAATTCTTTGTTGAGTGGTGCAACAATGTCATGCATAACAAGGCAGGCAAGTAGAGCAGCAAATGGGCAGCCCTGGCTGGAGCCCTCCTGTCTATCGAATGATGCCCGGTTTCCTTGCTCATCTCTGTACCAGCATTTGGATGGGTAGAAATAGAGTGCGTCAAACAGCGGTAGAAGGAATGGGAAGTGGAGGTAGATGAGTTCTCGTGCACGTGCCATGCTAATGGAATTGAACATGTTGGCGAGATCTAACATCAGGATTGCTCGGGTTGGTGGGAGAGTGTTGGATGTGTTTCGACTAAGGTATCTGTCGGCTTGTATCTGCATTGTATGGGTGATGAGATCAATACCTCCATTAATACCAATGGCAAATTGTGTTGGCAATAGATAGCTCGCTATTTTATCTTTGGAGACAGACACAGCATGCGCTGTGGCAATCCGACGCCATGCAACACCAATGCCTATCGGTCGGATTGCATTTGTATCGGTGGGGTCTTTGAATAATGAAGCGCTTTCATTATATGATAAGATGGCTTGCACATCCTTAGGAGTGTCTCCAACAAGGATGCATCGAAGGAGAACCTGGAGAACTCCAATGTTTGTGTGTGAAGCTGTGTGATCATGTGGATCATATGTTCTTCGAAGGAATATGTCTCGGAGAAAGTCAGTGCTATCTGCCAGTGGACCTGATGCAGTGTCTTGGGACAGTTTCCGGAGGGTTTTCAGAAGAAGGTGTGAATCTCGAAGCCTTTGTACGCACTGATGGATCAGATTTGTGGTATACTTCATGGTGGAATTCACGGGTGGGTCGTTGTATTTCAATGGTTGGTGCATATGTGGTTGGGGGTGGGTGCAGGTGCATTATTTTTGGGAGGTTTTCAGCGTTGTATGGTACTGAAGGGAGTGGGTCTTTAAGAAATGAACTGGCCTTTCTCCAGTTGTCCTTATTTGCAGCCTCAACAATACCTTCACTGCGTTTGGTATCTGATGGGACTGTATATGAGGGTTTTGTGGTGAAACGAAGGGCCGATCGTAGGATAAGATTAAATTGCCCATTGCGAAATTGATCGATCCTAGAGTTAAGAGCCTTCTGGAAGTTCCTTGGTTCATTTCCAGATGGGGGTGCCATCATCGCTCCTTCAAAGAGGAAGCACATCTTCCAGAGAGCGGATGACATGGTTTCGGATGGGTGGACATTGAGATTACGGCTGTTGACATGAGGTTGTATGCCAATGGACGTAACATAAAACAGTTTATAAGCAATATCATTAACTTCATATTTAGTTTTACGATCTAGTTTTGCATAGAACGATTTTCTAAATGTGAAGGGAACAACATTTGCTTGATGTAGATATTTGAGTGTCTTGCCCCAGTTTGCAGTAACGACGGTTTTGGAAGCAGGTGTGGGTGGGAAGTGGGTGAGGAACAACTCAGAATTTGTAGCGGATCTGGTGGATTTTTTGTGGACTGAGCTTATGTGTTTGGAGAGTTTGTTCTGGGATTTGAATAGGGTGATTTTATTTTGTGGACATAATGGACATTGGAAGACTTCTGCTTCCTCAAAGAAAGAGGTTGGAATACACTGTGTTTCCCTTTGCGAGTGTCTCCGCAGATGGCCTTGTATAAGAAGGTTTTTATTGATGGGAAGCAGGTCGGAGCAGTTAGGCACCGGGCACTGTATGGTGGTTGGTGAGGAGGAAGGAGGGGGAGCCGATGAGGACCGTGTACGTCGATTACTCATTTCGATTTCTTCTTCTTCTTCTTTACGCTTTTTGGGGATGGTTTGGGACGCATAGCCTTCTCTGTGCTCGCGACTTGTTTCTTTAAGGTCGCTTGGGCAGTCAACATTGCTGCGCTGTGGTCATCATGCGTATAGATTTGATGAACCAATTCGGAGAGGAGGGTATGGTCAATATATTGGCGGTGTTTGGTTGAGACAGACAACATCAGTTGTGATTCAAAGTTGGATATACGGATGGAGTTTTCAAGCTCATCACTTGTATGGGAGTCGTTGTCATCATTGACGTCGGTAGCTGAGCTTGCATCACTCGTGGGAGATGGCGCCTCTAGTTCCTGGGTGATTTCGTCTACATTTTGATCCGGAGAGGATTCAGATTGCTCCGGGGACTTGGAGGCACGGCGTTTAGTCCTGCCCAATGGTGAGAGGAGAAACGGGGATGGAGTGTTCTTTAGGATGCCTAGGATAGGCGGTGGCGTAAGGAGGGATGGTTTTTTGGCGGATGTTGGTTTGGAGACTGGTACAATATCCTTGACGGCGCTATGCACACTCGAGTCATCCAGATTGGTCTCCTGGTGATGAGGTGAAAGGGGTGGGAGTACAGTGGAGGGGACAGGGAGGCCTAAGACATCTGCAAAGGCAGTCATCACTTTTGGGCACTGTTGGAGTGCATTGTGAAGAACAGTGGCAGGTGGTGGCATGTTCAGGTGGTTGGTGGACATGGCTGGAGTGAAAACTACTTTCCTATCTGGTTTGAGGAACCAGCTACGAATGGTAGATTCATCTTCGTTATTGGTTAGGGTGCGCTTGAGGATCAACTTGGCACTGAATGAATTTGTACGTGGATTTGCAATTACAGCATACGTGATGATGTTCAGGTTACGCAGCAACACATCTCTGACCAGAGGGGATGTTGGGTCGCGGATGGAGTGGAGGGTGGTACGAGGCAGCTTGTTCAGCATATCCTTCTTGGATGTGATGTCATGAATGATTTTCGACATCGATCCATAATATGTGGCGGTCCTACCGTTGGATGCATCTGGAGATCTCACTGGTATGGGGAGAAATGACACCGGAAGGCCCATGATGCGAAGAATGGTTGGTGATTGGAAAATTTTTGTGAGAATGGCTTGATCCGCTACATTTGATACATGTGCAAGATACACATCATGTCGCTGATCCTTTGTGAATGCGTACTTGGTTCGTGCCTCAAGTCCGAAAGATTGTTTGAAGTAGATTTCATGAAACAGTTTCGAATCAGAAGGAAGGTGTGGCCGAATGGATGTGTGGAGGGAACGTATCAACATGTCGAGGTGTACATACCTCTTGCCAAATAGTTCTGGGGGAAGACCTGAAACAAATGCAATTGGTTTGTGATGTGGGTGGTTAACTGGTGGGATGACGAAGAAAACTTTTTCAAGAAGATCTTGCGAGACAGATAGGGTGGTTGGGAGGGACTTGGTTTTGACATGCCACCTATTGAATACAAAATCATGAATGTATTCTTGCAGTGCTCTGTATTGAGGAGAACCTCCTTTGGCATAAACAGATGGAGCCTGGGTAGAAGAATCTGTACCCAAAGGCGATGGGGTAGTCACGTTGAAGCGTACTGAGTAAGTAGGGGAGTTCCCCTTCAGAGCTATGAAGGTGACCTCCTTGACTTCAATGCGATGTTGTAGAGATGGTGGGACTGGATGCGACGCGAACGTGGATGTGAGGAGTGCGAGAATAAATGAGGGCGCGCTACCGTCGAGATGCATTTTGTTGATTTCATCTGCAAGAGCTGCATCATCTGTTGTCCTGCGGCGCAGCTGGCACATGATGTACATATTTTCAGCCACATATGCTATGGATGTAGGGATGCTCATTGCGATGGTTCTATATGAGAAAGAAGACTCGACTGACGCGGAATCATCGTTCATCATTGTGGTTGGGTATTGATGGGAGAGTTGGGTCACAAAGGACGGGAGCTCGGAAGTTGGTTGGGATCGTCCAGGCGTTTGTAGAACCGCCGTTGGCGCCGGTCGTTGCTCATTGTTGGTTTCACGAATTTTCGTTTTAGGAAACTACTCTTAATTGAAAACACTCTTCTCATCGAAGCTTGAAGCATTGATTAAAAGCATGGACCTTTCAATGTCAATTAACAGATCTTTTCCATTGTAAGTTTGAATACGACAAAAGAAGATATCAAGCAAGAATTTTGATTGGCTATCGTTTGGTCGGTGAAAATATTTAAATATTTCTCATCTAAGTATACTTATTGCGAATTTAAATGTTTCAAATTGTTGCGTATTGCTATTGTCAAGTCCACCTAAGTAGTCCTTATTGGTGTAAAAATCTTTTAGTAGTCGCTAAATACATTTATTTTATAAATTATTGCTACCGTACCTTCCAGTCCATTCTTCGTCGACGTGAAGAAAAATGGGATATGTCATCATTTTTTGGTAATAATTTTATTTTTTTATGAGCATTTACAGCACAAAGAATACGAGATTGCAATGGGATACAAGTTGACGTATATCATAATATTCCATACAACTAAGAAGTATCTGATGCTTTTGAAGAATGCATAATATATTCTGTAGGACGCATTGTCCAATTTGAAACTTCATGTAGGCCTTTCATTAGATTATCAATATGCATACGAATCTTACCTGAATAGGAAAATACAGGCTGATATTGTCTCAGAGCCTCAAAGGATTTGGAGAGGTCTGATCGGAAGCTTGAATCATTCAAATTATTTTGATGATGTAATTGATTTCTTGCTTCTCATCAATTCCATAATCGATAGGAACAAAACCAATATGAAACCACCAAAAAAAAGACAATAAATAAGCGCAATAAAATCTTTTAATTTGATAACGTTGTTGCAGCAAGCAGGTCATTTATTTGTCTCTATTTTGGTCATCAAATAACAGTCTGCTGTATTGTTGCTACAAAGATAAAATAAAAGGCCTTTTGTCATTCTGATTTTTGTTGAAATACGAATTGAAAATTTATTTCCCAAATAACAAATGCACTTTGTCGAAGCGTCATGAATAACCCTTCTAAATATTTGTATTTTCATGTATTGCTTGTATCGGCATCTAGGAGGTTCTTTTTGCCGTAAATGTTGTTTTGTTGATTTGTAAATGTATCTCACACCTGTAATATTTCAAGCGATAGGCTTCTCTTTTTTTCTAATACCTAACATATTCTTAGCGAATTATTTATGAGAAATATAACTTTTGGATAAATTACCAAAACCCACCGTCCCCTCATCATTACTTATCGAATTTTCATCTACAATAAATAGCCTTTGCTTGAATTGTTTGAATTCCTCGGACTTTATATGTTGTTGTGTATGATATTATTTTAATTGGTCTAATGGCAATGTTCTGAGACAGACCCCACAGCTCTCGGACTTTATATGTAGTTACTAATAGATAATAAAAGTCTGAGCCCAAACTAATAAACATATTTTAATTAGTTGTTAGAAAAAAAGAGAAGCCTATCGCTTGAAATATTACAGGTGTGAGATACATTTACAAATCAACAAAACAACATTTACGGCAAAAAGAACCTCCTAGATGCCGATACAAGCAATACAAATATTTAGAAGGAGCAAATGCCTTTGCTTTAGTGGTTCGGGGCTTGGTCACGTCCAGGTGTCGCTCTAACCTTCGTGTCGTTTCTCGGGCTCAGTGAGCATGTCGAACTCCTCTTCGTTGTCGGATCTCGCCGCGGTGCTGCGCGAGATCGACCATGCGTCTACGCCTGCCCGCGAGTCTAGGGGGGGTCGAAATAGGGATCATACTGTTCATGAAGCAGTCACGGACAAGAGTGGTCATCAAGACTCGTTCTCTTCCCCGTTTTCTCATGTTGAGGCACCAAGTCCTCAAGCATTCGACTCAGGTGAGTCCAATCTCATTTCCATGTCTCTACCTCCTGCTGTCGTAGCTACTGCCATCGACCAGAGGAAATATCGCCTTTGGAGAACCCCTTATGAGTCAGAACAGGCCTGTTACAGGCTTATTGGTCAGGGTGCTTCTTTTTGCATATTGAGTCATTGTTCCACCAACCACAAAGGAGCATTGAAGCACTGACATCCAATTCCTGGAGAGTTGTTTGTGCTAAAATCACCTTCTACCACTTTCATCGCACCTGTGATCCAATCACAAAAACTAAGTGAGACTTTGTTAACCCAATGGTTCAAAGATTCGTGCACTATTGACAAATGACACCAACGGTTTCTTTTAGCCTCGCAAGAGCTTGATAGGCCCTCTTCAAGAGAACCAAATGAGAGTATTACTGATTTAGACTTGACCGCCAAAGGTGCTGCCGTCACGGCTACCTTAGCCTTCAAGACCCCAGCTCGAAAACCGAAGCCTGTATCGATCGATACAGTCCATGATGTACCAGAATTCTATGAGATTGCGTTGGGTCTAGATGTCGATATGGATATTCATTAGGATCAACTATGCAGACAATGTACCTGACACAGCAGCGTGAGCATCACGACTCTATCAAGGGACTTGAAAGCTCGGACCTCAAGCTCACCCAGCTTACCAATATCATTGGGGATCGCCCAATGGGGCTAGACCCCAGGTACGTCGCGCCTAACCTTTGGCTGTCGATCGCGACACTTGCCGATGAAATGCATAGAGTAGTAGAGGAGCAGATGAACCTAATTGGGCAAGCTCCTAAACTTGACACTGTCTCTTCGGATATCCAGCGCTTAGAAGCAAGGATGAAAACATCCGTCCCACAGTCGAGTTGGACAATTTTGAATAAGCAGCTAGAGTCATTACAGTCGTTTGCCATCGACTCAACGAGAAGAATGATCGTATCAGTACTATTTCTAGTAGTTCAGGGTCACTTGACAAAGAAACTTTGGAGGTTGATTTGGACCAAAGAGAAAAAGTAGTTTTGAAGCTTATCTCTGGCCTGCAAGGGGAACTGTTTTCGTTGCGAGCAAATTATGATGCAGAAGCCATCAAGTTTGGTCAACTTGGTTTCCGCTCAGCCCGAGAGTGTGATGCTTGGGTATTGACTCACCACCCAGGTGAGGACTTTGGCCTCCTGGTTGATTTTCATCTAGTGATGGAGCATGTACATGTCCAAATGACTGGCCAGAAGCTCATCTCGAATCTTGAGAAGATCTACAAGATGGCCCTTTTGGAACAACAATCAGGCCTTGGCCATCTCATCATTCGAAGCCCGTCTTCCACGATTCTTTTCAACTGAGACAAGGTCCTTTGTCAGAAAAGATTAGTCCTACTTCCCAGCAATCAAAAGCTGGGATGACTGGGACTTACCTAACGATGGGTACCGAGACAGGCTCAACATGGAATTACAGTTGTTCAAGTCGGGACATCAAGAGATCCTCGAGTCGGAGCTCACTCCGCTCTCGCCTTATTATAATCTATGTGTCCTAGCACTAACTGAATCCGTATCTTGGATAGATAGGCTGGTCAAATTCCTCGATGACACGTTCAAAGAGTACTCGAGGTCGCGGTACGGGCCTAAAAAGGCCTGGCACATCACTACAAGACTTGGTAAAGCATTGATCGAGAGGGTGGCTCAACCCCGCAATTCCATTCACAACTCATTCAAGATAAACAAGCCGCAAGAGGTCTCGAAATCGATCACCTATGCATACAAGACTCTCTCTACCTCATTTGCCAGCAAATAACTCCCCTCATCTCTACCGCGTCATCCAAAGACGTCCATTTGGAAATGCCTCACCTTCTCACCAGTGCCCCTCGCAAGAGTCCCGGCGATGTCGTGTTATGCCACCCAATTCATGGAAGCGGATCTCCCCATACTAAAACTCTCACAGATGTGACCATAATACCTCCTTGCAAAGAAATTCCAGACAACGCCACATTCCCCGACATCGTCAAAAGTATGAGCACACACCACCAACACCTTGAACTAAAAAAATCAAAATGACCTCACATGGCTCCACTTTAGCAACCATAATGACCCAAGAAGTAACGACCAACAGATACATACTCTTACCTTTTACTGTGGACCATCAAGGTATGCTCGGCCCAGTGGCATCAGACTTCCCCTTCAGCAAACTCATGACCATGTTTAAAACAACACTTTTGGAATATGATACCCGCATAACGTCACCACCGATCAATCGCATGGTTTCTATGGCTTTTCACAAAAAAAGACAACGCAATGTTCTCAAATTAGCGACGAAAAAGTGTACGAATACGTATCAGGCACAAAATCCAGCACAATGGGCCAAACAGGTTCTGAGCACCACTTTCTCTTTACACAGCACACGCCACATTTTGCAAGTGATCAATGGCGTAAATAGACCAACCAATATTTCAACCACAAACTCAAGAACACAGTGCTGTAGCATGAACCTACACACTCTGATCCAGTATACCCAATGAACGTTGCAGTATGCTCTTAACGACACATTCTAAATGTCGTTCCAAAATAAAATATTACTCTTAACAAATACTTAATATTATTATTCCCAGGTTTCTAAATTTAAAGTTTTCTACATCATTTTTGGTATATAGGTTCGTAACGGCCGGTTTAGCAAGAAAAAAATGAGAAACATACCAGGCCAAACGAGCCCCCACATAAAATTTAGAAAACAGCAGAATAAATTCACCTCAACAAAAAAACCAGCAAATAATAACTATATTATTTCGTATGTACGTAAAATAGTTTCTAATGACCATCTTATCCTCATGACCTTAAAGGAATGACCAGAACAAAAGCTTTTCGTTCCGAAGCCTCAATCTACTCAAAATATACCACCTCCTTCTGCAACAACGCAATTAATTCCATGCATCTATTTCGATCATTATTAATCTGTTCTCTTGTTTGTCATGTCTCAGGAGAGAAAAATCATCTGCGCACTCTGCAGTCAACAAGCAGTAGCGAAAGAAAACGGCCTGTGATTTACACTTTTTTCGAATTAAAGGAGCTTCCTAATGGACAAAAACATGAAATGGATGTGCATGAGAAAATGTTAGCCGTGTGGACCGCACTTTGGTATGAAGCTGGTTGGGATCCAAAAATCTTAACTTTGGATGATGCCAGGAAACACCCAGACTTTGAAAAATATAGAGATGGCATCACCGTCAATGAAACTGCTGTTAGGACTCCCTACACAGTATTTGAAAATTCATATGATTACATGTGTTTCATGAGATGGCTTGCTATGGCATCGCACGGCGAAGGTGGATGGATGAGTGATTACGATACATTCCCAATGGGGATATCTTATCTCGACGGTTTCTCTATGCCCAATGGTGGGGTTTTCACAGGTTATGAGAGACATGTACCTTCTCTCCTATCAGGATCGGCACACGAATGGGATCGCATGAGTCGAATGGTGTTAGATATGGCTGTGCAAAAGGTCAGAGATGAGAAGAGAGAGCTATATTCAGATATGTATGCTCTATATGATATCATCCAAAATAATGAGCATGAATTTATTCGAGATATGAAGGTTTACATGGGTTATCCATACAAAGAAAAACATATTGTGGATTGTAATGCATTGAAGAATGTTATGGTTGTTCACTTATCACATATGCGGACGCATATGGCTGTGGATAAGGGGATAGTGGAGTCTCCAATCGGTGAGTATGATGAGAGCATCCGGCCTTATCTAGCTACATCATTAAATAAAGAGTGGAAGGAGCAATGTTTGAAAGGCACATCCTTCAACAACTAGAGAGCTTTGCTTGTTGAGTTGATCTCATGATTGAAATTCAAAATTATAACTTCCTAGAGCATTAAGATGGTTGCCTTTTCTGTGCCGGTTTTATTCATTTTTTATTTATGCATATCATCTATAAGTGTCAAGCTCATAATTTTATGGAAAGAACGCTCAAGTTATTGAAGCTTATTTTATTGCAATTTTTCGAACTCAATTACAACAGTTTCTCTTTACTGCTAAAAAATCAAAAAAGGCTGAATGAATTTGTCTCGCACCATCATACACAATTCTACAATAAAATAAAATACTTGCCGAAGAAAATACGGCACTATAACAAAGATACCAATTTAATTTTCTAAACCTCCATGATGTGATACATTTTGGATAACTTGCTCCTTTGTACACGTCGTTTCTTCTTTTTGTTTTTGACTATAATATACGATGATACCCACTGTCATGATGAAAAATCCCAGAAGCGTGTATAGAGACTTGGGGACTCTCCACTCCTCTCCGATAGCTGAGTTTCCACTTGCATAAAATATGATGAGAGAAAGCACCCATACGAGCAGAGATCGCAGATTTTTCCAAACGTTTCTTGTCATAGATGACGTTACCTCTGTACTTTTAATATTGAAAATTCCCGTGACGAGGAATAGAAAGGGTAGGCCAACGACCCATGCGCTTTTTTGAGGACTTTGTTTGAGGATAGTTGTTATTTCAGAAGGGAAATCTTCTCCGAAATTTTCCCCATAGAAAAAAAAGAGAAAAAAACCAAAAATGAGTCCAAAGATGCCTTCGAAGCCTAACAGGAGTGTTGGAGGGAAGTCCGAAGCTTGCATGAATAATTCTTCTGATAAATCTTGGAAAACAGCAACAATACTTCTTGCGACTACGAGAGATATTCCAATAACTGTTCGATTAGGAAGATTGTCTACACTTTCGAAGGTTTCAAAATCTTCTTCGTTCGTCCATTCACTGTTTGTGTATCGATAGTCCACGTATCCGATTGTAATTATGCCGATAGTAACGAATAAAACCCCTATCCAGCGTTCACGTGATATTAATCTTTTTCGGAAGACCCTTGCAGCGAGAACACTTAGAGTGAGCTCTAGACCTGAAATAAGCATTTCAGCCACAGACGCAGCAATATAAATAAGCGAAGCCCAACGCAAAAATGAATTCAACAAATTGAAAAACGACGGGATGATGGGCTTCGCATAATAAGGAATGAGGTGAATCCATTGAATTGCTCTTTCAGAATGGGCTGTAAGACCATGTCTGGACCCAATCATAGGATTTTGGACTCTATTAATGTCCTCTTGATTTTCGACATCTTCATTGTGGTCATGCCAACGTACTCCAGTATGATCTGAGTTTTGTTCTTCTAAGTGATCAGTTATCTCATCTGTACTTGATCCTTGCTCTTTACGAATAGGATTGTTGACAAAACAAGTTTTCTTTTGTATCCAGTAAACAATAATGGATAAAGATTGTCCAGAAAGGTAAAGCATTGTAACGGTCAGAGGTACAGCAAAGCCTCTTTGGTAAGCGAGCTTTACGATCACAGATCTTGCAGCTCCAGCAATGACCATCGACGAGATGATCGTCCACACATGCCTAGAATAATTGCAGTGCATTTCGTTACTATTTAGCAAGATTTTCAAACGAGTTTATTCACACTTTGAATGCCTTTTGAAATATTTGCTGAGATTATAATAATAATAGCCGAAATGATAAGTTTCAATTTTAATACTAATGAGAAGTAAGAAGAGATCGTAAGTAATAATAATAATAATTCTATTTGACAGCCGCCAATGAATAATACATGTGTTCATAGCATCGAAAAGACAACGTGGTATTATTTTCATACAAAGAATTATGAGAGAGTACTAAATTAATCTTTGGTTTTATGTGTAAGAAAACCAATCACTCACCTCTTACCTAAAGATGCATAGCTTAATAATAATAATAATAAATATTATTTGCAATAATCAGTTATGCCTGTGAAAATTTGGTCTTCGCCATTCGAGGGCTTGCATAACCTGTTGAAGGGTAATTGTAAGTATTTAAGTAAGAGTTATGGATGATATAATGCGTATGTACAAAGTACATACAATAGCTTCATCGAAACAAAAACATGCGGTTTTGTGTATTTTTTATCGTCTGATACTATCGTATTTCTTATAAGATGACCCAAGGTTTATAGATGAGGTAATTGTGTTCAACGAAATGAGAACCCTATCATACAAATAACGTACTTTTAAAATTAGTAAATCGGACATTCTTATTCGTGTCATCTACTTTACCTATGGTTGATTTGTGCTTCTAATTAATGTTAACACAAATGATTTCAAATATTTTTATGCCTTGTCTTTATTTACATGCAGAAAGCTTCAACGAATAGATAAGAAAGTTGCACATATCCTAAATTTAGTGAAGCCATTCCAAAGTGACTCTTGTATAGTCAATTTTGATATTCGGTGCCGCTTCATTAATAAACTTAGATGTTCTTTGTGAGATTGCCTTCGCAATTAGGAATTTGAACATCAAAGAACTCAAGATAGATAACGCGTGCTTCTCACATGATCCACATAAAAATAAAATTATTACTGAAAGAGGATACAATTTCCCATTTATATTCACATAGACGAAGCATGGATTATGACGACAGCAGCAGCAGCTATCAATTACATATGAAAAAAACATCAATAATATTGTACCTCATATTTTGTTTTCTAATCTTCTTTTCTTCCCGCAAAATTTACGCCATGCAACAAAAATCCATATGGTGCTAGTATTATACGCTCCACTATCTCAAAAATCTTTGAACAACTCCATACTTCTTCCCAACCTTCTTCGCACTCCTCCTAACACTGCTCGCAGATTCCTCGAAATCACAGAAACTAACACAAACAATTAAATCGAAAAGGTAAACGCGATTGACAATCTACTCTATGTTTACATTCTTCCTATCTCCAAACATACATATCTGATTTATTTCTGCATGTCATTCTTGCATGCTTAATAGCTAATAATCAGTAAATTAAGATACGATTCAAAAATAAATCAAATCAAATTGTTGGATGATCATTTGTCCCAGTATCGGACGATTACAATTGTCAGAACTTTTATTCGAAAATCGAATCCGCATCTTTTGGTCTAGATGTAAATAAATTCAATATTTGGAGGTAGGCGGTTTATATTTCGACTGAAAAAAGAATCATCTTTCTTTCGACCATTTTCTCTACTTATTCAATACATCATCATCAATACGCCCTATCTGATAACGAATGTGCAGACATAAGCAAGCAGGTTCACAGTTTATAACATGTGTTTATCATCTAAAACTTCACTACATTCCAGGCGCATATTGACAAAAGAAAATTGACCTAGCAGCAAGCAAGAAGGCTTCATGAACAAGAAACAATTATTTCATTTTTATCCTCTCTACATTATGGTGTGATCATCCCCGTTACATAAACACACAAAAAACTCATGGATTAAGTAGATTAAATTTACTTGCCCGTAATCTGATCTAATGATAAATTGACATATTGCATTCGCTGTACTTTATCTCCTTTATTTAATTACAGCATTACATACCTTAGCAAATAATCATAATTGAAATTTGAAAGCGGAAAAATAAATTTGTCAGACCGATAAGAACTATTTAAACGGCCTTAACGATAGGATTGTTCTTTCTGTAGACTCTTTTTTTTCTTCATCTCTTTTAATAGTGTCGTTCTGAACCCATCTGATGAATGCAGCTTTTTCCTCTTCTTTTTATTAGAGGCACTTTCTACTCGACCTTTCTTCATTCTGCTTGCGATCAAAAAACAAGTACATACAACATTTGTGAGACCAATAAGAACTATTTAGGAGGACTGGACAAGGTAGCGATAAAAAGATTTGTAGACAAATAAGGACTACTTAGGTGAACTTGAAAATAGCAATACTCAACAATTAGAAACATATGACTTCGGCGAAAGGTATACTTAGATGCGAAGTCTTTAAATATTTTCCTTTTATGCCTTCACTCTAGAACGAACCGGCTGTTCTACAATTCGTAAACCTCTCTACCGCCATAGCGGTATTATCAACATATGACGTTTTATATAATAGACCCTCTTCGTGAGACTGTTGTCAAGGTTCTACAGGCCATCGTTCAGTTCAGCCAACCGTAGAAGGACATAGGGACTGATAAAACGTTCAACTATATATCATAACAAAGAACAAACAAACCTATATTATAAGAGAAGGACACATTGAGTCGTGTGATTCTCACAGATGAACTAAAGTCATTCAAGAATGAAATTCCATAAAATGTTGGGTCGTACAAGCATGGCACCATCGCTCAAAAAATAAATCCTTAGAATTCTCATTCGTATGCGACGCTTTTTTCTACATTTGCACATTTTTTAGGTCCGTCGCCTACCTCATCAAAAGTATTCATCAACAGATGTATCATATTAGATTCTTTACTGCAATATCCCCATTTTTATTCTTAGATTATGTTCAAATACACACTGTATTGGCGCAGAATTTAAGAGGGCGAAAGGAGACAATCCTTCAGGATATCCAGAAAATAGATCCAATTCAATGTGGTATTGTTGGAAATATGCTCGAGACAAGCAATAGTGAAGAGAATCATTTTTCCAAAGCTATGGATATTGAAACAATCTTGAGAATGTCCAATGAAATGTCTAAAGATGATGCTTTTTCATGTTTTCATCATTATTTTATATCTCTGGGTGACACCTTACGTTTTTCAAAGGATAAATTTATCTATCCTACATTTGTAGAGGGCGAATATTTAGGTGAAATGATTTGGTTTCATGGATCAAAAGCATTGGCATCGATATTAAATGCCGGGTGGAAAGGAATAAAATGTGTCCAATCAACGAGTTCAAACGAAAAAAATGAAGAGAACGAAAAAAAAATCAAGTGCGTAATAACGAATGAAATACCGAATGTACCATCAGTTTCATCATATAATTATTCCTCCATATCTACTGAGAATGGGGCCGTCACTTATGAGTCGGCTTGTTTCCCAATAGATCCAGCCTCCCCTTGTTACAAAATCGATTTTATAAATCGACATTTTTATGCCAGACCAATATCGAACACAGATTTTATCGTGTTTGCCTATTCAAATGATATGAATGATCCTTCTTCCTTTTCATTTTCCGATGTAAATGTTATGCATGGAATTGGTACTCGAAGTCTTAACAACACTTTTCAACATAGTACATGAAGCTGGAATATTTTATGTCTTTTGTGAAGTGTTTGAACAGTGACTCGTTCACATTTTCGATAAAAATAGAATTTTGTCTTCTATAGGCCTAATATTCATATAAAAGCTTTTCTTTAAATCTTAACAAATTTTTAATCCAATGATGGTAGAAGGCTTTCACTAATTTTTATTTCAAATAGAATTCCAAATATGATCATTGAATGCTTCTTTACTCTGAGAGAAAAAGAAAATAGCATGAAGTAATGTAAATGAAATACAAACCGAAATCATGATATAAAATATATATGAATATATTTCTATGAACGTGATTCCTTCTCTTCCAGTCCTCAAAACTCATTCTTAAGTTCTGAGAAAATTCTTACAACTCATCATGATCTAAGTACAGACCGAAATTTCCATCTTTGTCGAATAAACCATTGTAAACGATTTCCACTGATTCTATCATCCAAGGGATTGCTCCAATTGTTACGGCCCATAGTAAAAATACCCACAAGCTACCCAATTTCACATTCACATTGGATCTACCTTCCTTTGTGAGTAATAGTGTATAAGAGATTTGAGCAAAAAATATAGGTGCAATAACAATACGGATAGAAGCGTACAAAAATCCAAAGATAAATCGAACTTTCGGATATAAGAAGATGGCAAGAGGTCCAGCACAACAATCTCCCTGCTTAATGGCGGCTTCTAAGCATAGCATCGCATTTTGAAAGGGATTCGTAAATTCACCTAGGAACATAGCAATCATCGTGCTCATTTGACCTGCCTGAATCCGACGACAGGAGTACATGTAAAGCACAGTAGCAATATGATGACCGAGAAAGGGTAAATCGGCTCCAATTTTTATAGCAAATAGCCCGGGTGTAAAGACATAATTGCGATAAAGAAGACTAGAGAGGCCATCATATACCATGTATCCAATGCAGAATTCCATCATAGCATTGGCGCCGTCTTGCCACCATTGAGGATGAGCACTCATTTTGGAAGCTGGATTGTATGGTTGGGATCGCAATAGTAGATAAAGGATAGGGCAAAGATTCGCAGAATGAATGATTGCCGGTACGTTTTCCGCAACAAACCAAGTACTTTTGTCCATCCCAGGCCATCCAATATATATCAAGAATCGAAGTAAGAAAACCCTCCATGCAAAGAGATAAAATGAACAGTAAATTGAGAAAGGGATTACACTCAAATGAGCGGAACTTTTTTGACGGTTGTATAAAGATACCCAAATGCGAACAGGCAAAGGAGCTTTGCTATCTGCTCCAGTTTGACACATTGTTTGTTTGCACTATTTAGTTCAAATGAAAGGATTGTTGTAGAAGACGCTTTGTTTATGTTAAAACGAACCGAGAAGTAAAGGAGCAAAAACGTATGATGAATCTTGAATTTCCTATATTTTTGTGTCGTATCTTCCACGTGTTTGAAATTATAAAGGACAAACTTATTTTAATTGGTACACAAATACGCATATATGGTACATAGAGAATTCTGTGATCGTAAGTGAAACTAGAATAGGAGAATGTACGTTCCAAGTCTACTTAGAATACAATATTAATCACATTGGCTTGAAGATTTGAATGAGAATCTACCGCATCTTCTCAAAACTTGTAGTGTTGAATTTTTTCAGTATCTAAAGGGTTAAGGAATATTATTATGTAATTATGTAAGGATATTATCAGTAGAAAAATATAGCTCTTTTTCATGTATAACTTTTCATGTTCTAAACACAATTATTATTATTATTATTATTATTATTATTATTATTATTATTATTATTATTATTATTATTATTATTATTATTATTATTATTATTATTATTATTATTATTAACTACAAAAAAAAAAAACACCATTTGAATTAAATTTCTAGAAAAGAACTTCATGGAAATGCTCTCCTCTCCTCTTCAAACGCTTCATCTAAATGTCTACTATGATATAACATGCCCATATTGTTGTGTGGCACATCGTCGTCTTAAGGAGATCATAGCACCAACACTAAAGAAACAACACGGAATTAATCTCAGCCTCAAAGTAAAATCTCACCAACTTATTTCATCTCTCCCCTCTGGAAACTCCGATCCTAATCTTGGCCCAGTTGCCCCACCAGTGAATAAAATTGAATTTCTTAGTCAGTTTTTAGGTGGCGCTGAAGGTGTCCGAAAACTCATTCGTGACATTGAAGTTGATTCGCGTAGGCATGGGGTGGAATTGGTTTGTTTAGATGGTGGACTTGCTTGCAATAGTGCAAATGCTCATAGACTCTTGTATATTTTAGGAAAAGATTGTAAAAAAGAAGGGGAGTCCCTGAAACAAGCGGTATTAATGAAAAGATTTTACCGTTACTTTGAACTCGGTGAGGCACCCACGGTTGCAAACTTAAAAGGTGCAGTCCAGGATGTCATTAACGACTTGAAAGAGACTTTCGATATAGAAGCGTTTGAATCTGCAGTGCAAAAGTGGTTCAATGATACTGGGTATTGTAAAAGT
>Ga0209092_10001960_pt1 | contig 19461 bp, 17 predicted proteins | sample FraStrMetagenome_FD_187446 | JGI IMG/M metagenome (GOLD analysis project Ga0209092, IMG submission 187446) | Marine eukaryotic phytoplankton communities from Arctic Ocean - Fram Strait ARC3M Metagenome (SPAdes) (version 2) | ecosystem: Environmental > Aquatic > Marine > Oceanic | place: Fram...
ACTGTAATGATTTTACAAGGAATAATATGATAAAACTATAAAAACACATTGGATGAAATGTAATGTGAAATAATGATAAAAAATGAAGATGATTTGAATTTAGTTTGTATAGTTAATTTAGTCTAAAGATCAGGCATATTGGTTATTGCTGGCATATGAAGATCATCGATATTGTAGTTACGGATTAAATGTAAATAAGATTGTCTTGGAATTTTGCATATCTCAATTCCATGCTTTAGATAGAAGATGTAACATACCAAACCATTTATAAACTTCTGGAAATTGAAGCCAGAAGACATGTAAGAATCAAACTGGAAACCAGCTTGATTCAAGGCAACAATCACATCATTTCTTGTAGGTAGTTGGATTTGATTGGACTTGTGATACAACTCGCTACAGAGATTTCTCAAAACATTGCACCACTTTTCTTTCCATTCTTCTCTTATTTCTTTCATTATATGTTTCTTGGTGTTTTCTCCACCTATGACATGATTCATCAGATGTACCTGAAGCCTATCAACCAACTTCACTCGGTCATGATATAACAATGGATTATTACTCCATCTTGGTATAGTACTAATTGATCTTCTTGGGGTGTCTTGTAGAATTGATGACCCAGCATTTACACTTGATTTCATTGTTTGTGGGGTCTATTCAACTGTAGTAGTAGTTAAAAGGAAGAATACAAATAGAAACAGATTTAGATAAGCTTGGAGTTTCCTTGCTGAAAGAATTACACCATCCCTCTCGGCCTCAATAACCCACATAACAACATTATATATTTAAATTCATCCTAACAAATTTAGTCACTATAATTTTGATGTTAATGATTTCGTCTTCAATAAATGAATTACATACGTACATGGGATAAAAATGATAGTGAAGTTCACTATCGGTTAAAACATTAGAAATCAGATTGTTAATTAAAACACCATCCTTAAGTTGTGGTATATGTTCACTCAAAATGTTATCACCAACATTTATTTTTAGATTAAACTCTTCATCAAGTATTTGGCCAGTATTATTGCTGTTGCTAACAACTTCATCTGGTGTTAGATTATTATTTGCATATGTGTTGGATGTGGTTGATTCATTTGAGGATGGATTTTGTGTATGGTTTTCATTACTTTCCTCAATCTCCATTTTTCCCTCCAAAATATCTTCATTCACGACTCCCATCTTGCTCAAAACACCATTCAACATAATGATCCTGTCTGTGTGACTCAAGTTGTTGATTTTTTTCTGCAGAATAGACTTTTCCTTGTGGATTCATGAATCTTTGATGAAAAGGGCATCTCTAGGGCTTATGGAGCAAGATTCCCCCCTACCTTTGACCCATTGTGCTTGGATCTGTGCCTCAAAAAGGGACCATATCATGTTGAACTCTTCTTCAGTGAATGGAGTGAGGTTTTTGAAGGCATCACTGTCTCCATACTCTATCAGTTGGTCAATGATGGGACAGGGACACTCTTCACCTTGTAGATTGACTTCAAATGGGGCATTTTGTTGGTGCCTGTTGATCACACTCTGTTGTCTCCTTTGGGTACATAATAACTTGACCTTAGAAATGCTGGATGTTCCAGACTTTGGACCAGAGGAGATGCACTTCAGTGCAATTGTTGACAGGATGAAAGCTTTTATGAATGCAACAATTCATACATATGATCAGCAAGAGCAACTTGTACAGGATTTCCATACAAATGTGAGCGACATCAAGCAACTCCTATTGATGTACCCTTATCAGACAAGGACCATCAAAAAGGCATTGGCAAATGTAGCTGAAACATTATCTCTTTATGTTAGAATCCAACACTAGTAAAATACATTTTAAGTTATTGTTTTATACTTTGTACTATTCATTCACAATTTTATTGAATCATAAAAATTGGAAAGTAACATGGAAAATAATGACTTGACTATTGCAATGCTGGATATCCCAGGTTTGGAGTCCAAAAGGATATGCTTGCTAGCACTCCTTCAAAGGACTAATGATTTTGTCACTTCAAGTTTTACCACCGTTGGTCAGGAGGAGCAGCTATCAGATGATTGGTATGTGATGTATACTAATCTGATTGATATCAAGCGTGTTTAACAAGGGCAATTCAAAAAGCACTTATCAAGGTTAACAAGTATCTTATTGTTACTGAGAGATGTTCTCTAGCTGTTGTAAATGGTATTTGATAAAATAAATAATAAGTTATTATCAGAAAGAATTATCTTGTAAGTAATAACTCTTTAATTTTTTTGGTATGTGTTCACAAAGACAAATACGTAGTCATTGTATAGAAAATATCTGATTCATAATCAACAGCACACAAAACTTTTCAATGAGTACCCCAACAAAGAACGTCATGTCAGTTGAGATAGACCTGAATGAGGAAACTGTGTTATCTCCAATGACAGCAGATAACAAATCTGACACACCAATGGAAGAACCTAACTATGGTAAAAAATCGCAACCCTACAAAAGTGTCTAAAGAGAGTATTGTCTTTTCCTACATTACATGATCAAAGAAAGTCAATAGTTTCTAAACCGGACATTGATGATATCCTAGATGACGGGGAGTTTTTCACAGGACACTATGAGGTGAAAATAGAAGATGGATCTAAACAATAGCAGAACATATTTTGTTACGCAGCTCCTTCCTAAGGTCTTAAATTTTTCACCTTTTTGTTAATATTTAAATCCCTGCTTCTTTTCAGTTCAATAACCTTATCCTCACCAAAATATCCAACAAAGCTGCTGATGTTTACTTGCATTTGATCCAACATCTCTTGTGACATGAAGTGTTCATCCAATCTATCAAATATGCGTATGATGTTGTCCAATTCAAATTGTATGACATAATTATGTACGTGAAATATACATTCAATGATACGTATGTTGTTGACCAACTTAAATGTTAATGGTCTCCAGAGAAATCCCCGTCTTTTATACATCTCACCAAAAGCACATTCCACATAAATACGACAGGATGAAAGATGAAAATTGAATGCATCCTCCTTTGATCCAGGCTTGGCATTATCATATGGTGTTATGTGAAAAGGGTCTTTGAGAGTATGCAGAATCCCCAATTAGGTATAGACCTTTGTCAATGAGCCATTGATACTTTTCCACAAGTAGATTGTACAGAGATGTTATTTTGAATGCTGTAGAATCATGTTCTGTACCTTTGCATTTTATTGAGTGCCATAAGATGTGTTTTTGCTTATCTACTATTACCTGTGTATTAATTGCAAAAACCCCATTTCTGCTTAAAAAATGGGTACGTTATTGATATTGTCTTGGGATAGAGATGGAGCTTGCATTTTGATCAACAGGCCATTCAGAGCACCAACACCCCCCCCCCAATAATACCATTAGATGATCCATTAGCAAAAGAGCTAGATGTTGACTTCATTGATTCAAGATCTGTACCTTGGTTGTAGAAATTAATTACAATGACATCATCATTACAAATCCAATTTGTAAGCACGTAATGGAAGGTGATGTAAAGGACTTGAAATTGTAGTTTATAGATAACTTCTAGATTAAGGTAACAAGCTCCAGCAAGTAAGTGTAAAGTAAGCCCTAACTTAACTTCACCAGAAATATAACCATAACAACATTTCTCATTTCCATGATACAGTCTTGTGAATTTGTTGGTGCATGGTTCATTTGAATATGCTTCACCCTTAAACTTATGGGCACCTACAGATTCTTCAATAGATACACACAACTTTGAAAAATATTCCCTGGTCATTCTAAACATCCTCTTAAATTTGGCATCAGATATATCTGCAATGAGTACAGAACACTTTACCTTTTTTGTTTGGGCTTAAGTACTCTTAATTGTTTCAAGAGTTTATTCTCCATACAATATCCAACAGCAAATCAGATCAATACTTTCCTACTAAGTGCAATGAAATAATTTTCTATAAGAAAAGCAGCAATCACTTTCATTATTCTTCGTTTAGTCTTTGATGAGATAGGAGACATGATATTTATGATTGAATAACCAAAAATGTGAAATTAATAATCTGACGCACTATGTTTGGTTTTATTTTTATTCCATTCCATTCCAGAAGTGAAGGAATAGACGTTCTATTATTAAGGAACAAGTGTTGGATTTTAACGGGACACAGATTACGCCATCCAAATTCAATCTCATTCATGTGGTAAAGCGCGTTGGCGTAATTAATATGTTTCTCCTGCCATTAATATTGATACAAACAATATTATATTTGAAAACTAATTGTGAATACTTCTAACTCACGAAATTCTAGATGCACTCGTGCGTAGCTGGTTCGAATCTCACCAATGGTTGTTCGATTTTTTCTCCCATCATTCGCTAGAGAGAGCTTTTTTATTATTTACTAAGATGTACATCAAAACACACAGTTATATATATTTTGAACTTCCAAATTAGGAATGTTAACAAAATATATCTGGGATGTTGAGCTTCTTCAATGCTACAGCAAGAGAATGAAATAGAGAGTTTCCATCACCCTTCGTCTGAATGAATTCATTTTCATTTTCATTTTCAAATGTTTGTCAAAATGATCTCTTAATAGAAAAGGAAGTATAAAAACATTTAGACTTTTCAGTGACCCAAGTCTACATCAAAGCATCCTGTAATTACATCGCTATATTTTAGGCTAAGTATTTTTTGATACTTAATAAATAGTGGACATGTACGGAAAAAAATATTTAGGTGAAAACACATCATTTGTCGATGTATAATTGTTGCTGGATTTTTCGAAAGTGCCTTTATTTGTCAGATCATTAAATCTGTCATCTACGGTATATACATGTATGAGATACAATGACATGAAAAAGCAACAAAGCGATGTTTCCGCCAATTCGACGCAGCAGCTTCGTCTACTTCGTTGTGGCTGTGACTGTGTCCTATGTTCTAACCTACTTTCAATTACAGCAATATGTCCCCACCCTAGTCAATCCAGCACACGAGCAATTTATCTTCTCCTCACCTCCTCCCAAGCAAAAATCATTAGAGGCACTTTATGGGAAAGAACGAGCCGCGGAAAGTCTCCCAAAATTACCAGATTGGCTTCAAGAGTATATCCATTGGCATAGTAAAGAACGACAAAACGCCAAATATGACCAACATTCTCCAATTCAATATTTGGTACTTGTATGTCATAAGGGGACAACGTGCGGTGGGTTCGCCGATCGGATTCGAGGTCTTCCATTTTTATTATCCTTGGCGGCGGAAACAAAGAGAGTCCTACTGATTAAATGGAGTAAACCACATGACTTATCTCATTTTTTAATACCACCAGTAGGAGGGATCGATTGGAGAACAACACCCGAGTTAGATGCTATCATTGAAAAAAGTGAACAAACATATCGTTTATTCGCAGGTCAGGAGGTCACCAATATAACTGCCATCACACATGAAGCTTGTATAAATAGGATAAAACAATTAGAAAACAAGACAGTCATTCAAATACAGCTAGATCGCGAACGACGGTTTCTGAATCATTTATCAGAGTTGTTCGAAATATACTCATTTGATCAAATAACCTCCGACGATATTCCTTATAAATTTGGAAATTCGTTTGGGGATATTTTTCGGGTCATGTTTGAACCTGTTCCACCCCTCGCCCATTCCATCAACATGACAATGTCAAAGTTAGGTCTCTTCCCCAATGACTATCGGAGTACTCATATTCGAGCTCGGTATCCAACGTTATCCTTGATGAAATTATCCCACAAAAGTTTAGGTTCGGACAAAGAGGGTGGGTTTCTCTTTCACCAAAATTTGAAATTACGAAATTATGCCTTTGGATTGTCCTCCTTAGCCATCCAATGTGTTTCAGGTGCTACGACAACCACCAACGATGGACCCATCTTTCTCTCCACCGACAGTAACGACACGGCGGCGTTGGTATTCCATCACCTGTCCCACACATATAAGGCACCCAATGTCACAGGGATCACTCGCACAAATGAACCCCTCCATTTTGATATCGATTCATTGGAGACATCTCATTCTTCTCCACAGGATTTTTATTCCTTGTTTGAAGATTTATTAATCATGGGGGGGAGTTCATGTGTCGGTTTTGGAGAAGGAAGTTTTGGTTCGTTGGGTGCGGCATTGATTGGAAATACATGCTTTGTGTATTACAAAGTGATTCAGGGACAGTTACATGTTTGCGAGAAACGCGTACATTGAATTCATACAAGCAATATATGTTTGGAATTTGTCAAAGTGAAATAAACGTTTATTTCTATTACTATATTTAGGTAAGTATGGAACAGTCCATTCAGTCCGAATGATACACTTGATTCACAAAGGAGATTACAGCATCGATAAAGGTTTCCGTATCATCCAAATACACTGGATGACCTCCCATCATTTCCATTACTTCCACATTCTTATTTTCATCAATCTCCTTCAATCTCTCCGATACCTGTTTTCCCATTGGGTCTTTATTTCCATAAATGGCCAACACTGGTAATTTCAATGCATTTATCTGCTGTAAATCCTCTTTCGGGGCTTGATCTATATATCCACAGGCCACCGGTATCCATCCATTCATCACCGTCGTGGCATAAGTAGGATCATCCTTGGATGCTCCTAACAAACCCACCACACTTCGTCCCGACGCCGACGGAGAGACAATGATGAGAGGATTTCCACTGGTGATTTTCGCGTGGGCCAGATTGTCAAAAAGTGTTTTTAATACGGACCCATTCGAGACCACCGGAAAATCCACCGATGTGACAGATAAGGATTTGTCAGATTGACAAAGTGTTGGGAGTATATTGGCTTCCACCCATGTATCCTTGGTAAATCTCGCACCGTGCAACAATACCAATTCCTTAGACTCAGAATCCGAGGAAGAGTCTGAGTACGTCGGTCCACAGTGAAGATATGCCACCGAGGGAAGATTACCCATGGAGATGAGACCCTCGGAAATTCCTTCGGAGATGGTTTCCATATCTTGCACTTGGGTCGTGAGGACAAAATTGGATACTGATGTTCCTGGAGTTTGGGAGGATTGGACCCTGTGATTCTTTGGAATCGCGATCAGAAGGATGATTGTGACGGTGGCAACTAATAGGACACCTAGGAGGGTCAACAACTTTGGGGACTTTTTTCCCATTGAGACACGCTGGATTGATCGACCGAATTGGGATCTTTTTGTTCGAATTCTCATGTTTGGAGAGAACCTATATAGCGGTCTACGCACCTCCGTCATCCTTAAGTAAGTATTTGGCACCTACACATCAATAGCCTATAATCTACTAGGAATATTATTATTTTATTATTATTTTATTATTAGTATTATTCTTCCGCCACCACCAAAGCCATTCCAATCCCTTCGCCGCAGTGGGGGGTCCAACGTTGGCACCCAAATTAAATCAAATCACAAACATGGAATGGATAATATCTCCCTTGGCATTCTCCTATGCCTTCCACCAGGTAAATCGAACCAATCTCTATGGATGTTATGTTATGTTATGTTATGTTATGTTATGTTATGTTATGTTTGGCATTCCTCCTCCTGTGATTTGATTTGATTTGATTCAAATTCAAATTCGAATGGTATGTACTTTATGTGCTTGCGTTCCTCACTCCGTCTCTCATTTCATGTAATGTATTATATGTCAGGTCGAACCTGGAAAAATCGTGGATAAAATAATTCAATTGGCAGTCGATGTTATGACTCCTGGGAGAGGGACTGGAGCATCTAGTTGGTGAGTTTAGTTGAGTTATATATGTTGCAACATGGAATACGAATAATCTAGCATTGCATGCGGCTGTTTCATTTCATGTCATTTACTTTACGTTACGTTAATTCCACATCAGGTGGATGAGAGGATTACGACAAATAGAACAACAGGCAGAACGAGCACAGCATGAACTTGACTTACGATCCAATTTACGACAATGGGATGATGAATATCCATTTCTTCATCATGAATTAATCCTTCGTTATGCGGCTGGTATTTTGGCATCGAATATTGTTTCCAGTATTTATCATACGATGCGGCGAAGTACTAGTCCTTCTCGCAAATAAATGAATGAACAGGAGGTAATCATCAATTCCATCAATACAGTAACATTATTGTAAGAAAACAACTAGATTTTGTGCGGCGTTGTGTTACTTTTGTTGTCATGACATTGCTAATGCTAATTTTAATATAGTTTGAATGTTTCTATATTATGATGGAATCGAAATGATGCAGGATGTCTTTGACACCATTGTGACTTTTCAAATGTCTATTTTTTATTGTCTATGTTTGATATGTTATAAGAACTTTCGAAATAAATTCCATTTGAAGGACAGGAATGATATCTTGAATGTTTTCCATATCATCTCTGTGGAACATACATTTCCATCCGTCTCACAACATCGGATACCACAACCTCCCCAAAGGACAATGACATAATGAAGGACAATGAAGGAAAGAATGGAAAGGTATCTTTTCGAGCGTTGGTTCCACTTGGAAGACATCATCGTCATCCATCCCCTCATAGATGACGTCACTTCCATTTCGAAATGTCCGTAGGGATAATAGGGGGAGATGTCGCACCGCACACCCGAACGGAAACTTCCACTTTGTCCAACTTCAACAAGATTATTCAACACAGTTCTCTTCCAAAACATCCATTGAAGGAACAATGGCACGACAAATAAGTAGTACCGCTGTGACTTTGTCACTCTTGTTCGCCAAGCATCCTCCTGTGGAAGCCTTTATGACTCCCCCTCGGGTCATGGCATCCTTTGGGGTCCCCACTATTCTTCATGATGAGACTCCATGGATCTCCCATCGTTTTTCGGGCACATCCTCCTTGCAAGCTCGAATCACCAATTTGAATCAAGATTTTTTGGAAGAGGATGATGATGAAGAAGAAGAAGAAGAGGAGGAGGATGTGTATCGAGAAATGGCATCCTCGGAATTCAATGGAGATTCGTCCACCACATCGATGGACTGGGGATCGGCATTAGGATCACTTCGCCAACGAGTCGGAGATATCGAAGGTGGAACCTCCCAAAACCCCTCCAATGTCTTATTTCGTCTCATGACGTCGGAATCTCCCAATATTGCCATTGGGAGTTTTGTCCGGGAAGCGAATCCTGAGATCTTATCGGCCATGTCGGGTGCGGTGTCGGGGTTATTAGGGGGCTTGTCCAATCCAACCACTGGGATAGATACCGTGGTCAAAGCGAATGGTGAAAAAGTCGCTAGTTTGTGTTTTCAACTTCAAATGACAGGATATATGTTCCGCAATGCTGAATATGTCGTCGCCTTGAAAGACTTGATGAAGATTCAACGAGGAGCGTCCATTGACGATTTTCAAGCGGCCTTTGATCGCATTGATACGGATGGTTCGGGATATATTGAGGCTGCGGAAATTGATGGTTTGTTGGCCGATGTGTATGATGGATCCGCTCCGGCGTTTGAGGTGAGGACGTTTTTACGATTTTTTGATTCGAATCGGGATGGGAAAATATCCTGGCCCGAATTTGAACGTGGATTGGGGGCTATGAATACGACGGCGGCCACGGCGCGAAAGAGTCTTCCACCTGGATTTGGTCACGACGAAGACGAAGAAGAGGAGGATGCTAACTCTCTGGGGGAACCCGAAGTATCAGGTACCATTGAGGTAGAAATGGAAGATGGAAAATTAATACAAGTGGAAGCCAAAGACTACATAGAAGGTTTGAAACAAGAAGCCCAGGCGTTAAAAGATGCGATTGCCCGTGAGCGTGGAGACCTTCCTTCGTCGTCGTCTCCGGAGGATAACAATCAGGACATTTCTCCGGGATCGATTCTCAGTGGTCCTGACAGCAACAGTCAAAGTCAAAGTGGTGGAGTCACGGCACTCATTGCGTCCTTAGGAGGGGATCTACGACAATTGACGGAAGGGATAAGTCCTGAAATTGTGGATACGATGAAGAGTCTGGTTGATTTTGTTCTGGAAGGGGGAGATAAAAAGAAAACCATAGATTTGCAAAAGGATATGGAATTGCCGGGATCGGCATTGCAACAGCTTGCTTTATGGCAGTTAGTGTTGGGATATCGATTGAGAGAGGCGGAGGCGACCGGGGATTATAAACGACTTCTTGATAACTAACTGAGGTACTTTTTTTATTTCAATATATTATAGTCACTCATTCATAGTGTCACGAAGCTACTTAATTAATTAGTTAGGAGAGAGTCATGTGGGAATAAGAAAATTACTATAATCCATTGAATTAATGATATACATTCCTTGTATTGATAATTGTTTTGGGACACTGATGTTTATCTCACGACCTGCAAGAACCATCCTACCATATTACCGTTTGCGACGAGCCACCACTACTCCAAGACCCAATACTATCGAAACACCCACTCCAGCATATATCCACTGATAATCTCGTTTCTGTCTCTCCCCAGCAGATGCAGATGTTTCCAACGATATCTCCATGTCGGCAGCTAACATCTTTGTCGCAATCGGATGGTAAAAGTCACTATTTGATAAAAACGTTTCTTTTGCCAAATCTTTGCCAGATTCGGATTGGTATAATGCTCGATATAAGGGACGCACAAATTTCATACGTCCTTGTGTCGTAATGAATTGGATGGCATTCGGGTAAATGCTGGTATCACCTACCAATCAAATAATCAAATAATCAAATAATCAAATCACAAGGAGCAACAGCCTCCACCAATGAGCAAATTTAATTTATCCAAACAAACACAAACACAAACACAAACACAAACACAAAAATAAGTTCGCGTTTATCACATACCTGCTTCGATGGCCAGCTGACAAAATCGGCTCAAAATTTCAGAGTTTCGACTCTCTCCCATCTTATAGATAGACGTCATGGCATGGATGGTATTGAGGTTCAGTGGTACTTTCCGTGTTTCACAATGTGTCATGAGTGCATCCAAGAAACATGTGATTTGCTGCGTATCCCAACCGTTCAAGCTGGTAGCGGGTGCATTCTTGGAAATATCAACAGAGTCTTCATTAGAATCAAACGTCATCCATTCTTCGGCTAGTTTCAAAGCGTCACTGGCCAAACTCTGATCAAACGATGGAGTTACTGGTGGCATACCCGGAGAATGAAGCCAAACGTCCCAATCAATTTCCTTTACTTGTTCATGTGCGTTGAAATGCGACATGAAAAAATCCTTAAACTCGTACGATGTAACTGTGGCCGATTTGAATTTATGTAAATAGGCTTTTGCAAACGCTTCAAACGCTTCTTTGCCAGTCAATCTCTCCAAATAGTACAATAGATTAAATCCTTTCTCATATGGAACACTGGAGAAAGCATCATCTGGATCGTCATCTCCAAGTTGGGGTATCATACTTGTGAATTTATCTGGAAATAACTCGACCGAGTCCTTCAGATCTTTCCATCCACCAATGGAATCAAACTCCAAAAACCGTTCATCGTTCTTGACTCGTGTCATAATTTTGCGTTGAAGCCAGACTGTCCAACCTTCATTCAACCAGAAGTGTTCCCACGTTTTATTTGTGACAAGATTTCCTGTCCAACTATGAGCAATTTCATGTGCGACAACATCCACTAAGCTTCCATCTCCCGCTAACAGTGTGGGTGTGACAAATGTGAGACAGGGATTCTCCATACCCCCATACGGAAAACTGGGCGGAAGACATAATAAATCATATCGTTTCCAAACATAATCAAAGGTCAAGTCTTCGGCAATTTTTAAAAAGGTTTCTGTTGAAGTAAACTCCTTGGCACATGCTGGTAAAATTTCTGGTTCGCTCCAAATTTGAACACGAGGAGAGATTGTATGTGAGGCAAGTTGACCTACCGCCATAGCCAACAAGTAGGATGATATTGGTACGGTTTGCTCAAACGTGAACGTGTTTGTTTCGTTGGTACTGACAGTATCGTGTTCCTTGGAGGTAGTGGAGATGGCTGACATCACACAGGTGGCCCAATCGGGTGTGGTAATCTCAGCTGTGTATGTCATTTTGACACCTGGACAGTCTTGACATGGTACTAATGATCTAGCATGGATAGCTTGGCATTGTGTGAACAGATAGGGGTAGACTTTTCCAGCAGTTTGAGCTGGTGGAAGCCATTGCAGTGCTGAACATCGGGATGTTGTTCCATATTCAATTGACACTTTGATTGCTTTCGGGTGTTTCGAGCTTACCGGAATTGTGAGGCATTGGCCCAAATGTTCTTTCTCCTTATTTAATTCCGACAAACTGTAGTTGGTGACAACTTCCTTTTCGACTGAAATGGAAGTGATGACAAGGTATTTAGTATCCAGTTTCAAACAGGTGACGCTATCTGATAGTAGCTCGACATCGTATGTGGCAGTGGCTTGTAGGGTGCACGTGTTGAAGTTGACGTTCACGACCCAATGCAAGTGTTTGAGAATGGCTTCGTTTGGGTTTGATAGGGATGATGGATCCATTTATGTATGATGTAGGATGTAGGATGTATGATATTGAAGAGAATGAATCTGTGGGTGTAGAAGGATGTATCAATGAACATACACAATTTGAAATTTATGCGATGGTACCTTCTCCAAGTGAAACTGTAACTTCTTACATGGCAATAAAATATACGAGAAACGATTCTACTGCTGCTGTTAAAATATATTTTTTAATTATTTGGAATAAAAAGAATTTCGGAATCCGTCACATTTCAATCTGATGTCAGAAGGGGTGAACTTCCTCTTCCTTTTGTATGACATTGAAATGAGTATATGTAATTTAAAAATGTTCTCCAGAGGTGATGAACTGAACTGATACTTTTGTTTCTTTGAAAGGGAACCATATTTTTTTTAAATTCCAAGGTTTCCATAAATTGGATAAAATGACATTTTATTACGCAATGGAACATCATTTTCAGGAATAGCAGGAAGAGTAACATTATTTTCGTGAAACACCTTTCACAAAATTTCTCTAGAGAATATCTTTGTTCGTTTGATGGAATAACAGGATAATGATGAAATGGGTTTCCCTAAAAACTTTCTCCATGTTGAAAAACAAAAAAACTCTCACACACATACACACATTATCAGCAATGGTAAATAACATTAACTATTAGCTTTCTTTGTCAAGTTGGGAGTCAGAGAAGGTTCTTGGATATTGTCAAGCTACAAGATATTTTTTGATGGATGGTAAGAATTATATTGGTTGCAAAGACAATATGATGTCTCAACTGTCCTTTCGATTGAATGAGAATATTGCGGGCGATATATATATACTGCAGTATAGTACTATAGGTGCACGTACATTAGAAAGAATAGAGGATGAGACTTTTTCGTGCAATCGTGATTAATTTAGTTCTTTTCTCGGTCATTGGGGGGGGTATCATTTTTTTCGATTCGGTAGAATTCATTAAGCTCAAACTACGGAAGAGGTACTGTCTTTGTGAGAGTCGTCGTATCTAGATCCCCTACCCACCAAAGTCAAAGACATAGTCTGTTTATGCCAAGTGTGTGATAGAATGACCCTCGACGATCAAAATTGAACACTTGATTAAGTTGAGAATTAAAGCATTGCACATTCAAAACTTGCTGCAATTCTGAGATACTGAAAGAGATCATTATCATGACAGAGAAAAGTGATAATTGGAAACCAAATAAAAATTCCATAGATTCCGAGAAAACTGAAAATTTGAGTAATAACATAGAAGAAGAAGTCCCTTCTTCTACATCAGCAAAACCACGGCATTATATGGACGAAGTTGTTCGTCTCAGTCGCCAATTCCCTGATCAAAAAGAAAAGATAGTTTCCCTTCGAAAAGAATTCCCAGAACTAAATCTATACGAGCTACGGGCTTTGTTAATCACAGAAATACAAGAAAGACCCTTCAACAGTACACTCAAAACAGACTCTCCACCTCGTAGATCAGCCACCACATCGCTGACAAGCTCCGCCAGCAAAGATAATCTTAGCAACAGTCATAGAACAAGACTTGTACAGTCACTTCGAACACCTCAAAAAGTTACGACTTCCTTTAACAAACTTGGCATACGACACCAGAAACAAATGTCACAAAATGCTGATGAAAACGATATTCATGACGCTGATGTATCCAAAGATCCATTGCATGATAATAATAATAATGAAACCACCATAGCTAATATTCCATCTATTTCTCTCACAGATGAATCGTTTCTAGATATGAATCAATCCATGGACATGGTCACGGATGATATACAAAAAGCATGTATACAAATGGTCAACCCAACAACTGGTCATCAAGAATGGAGACTCGTGGATGGCTTAGAACAAGAAATCATCAAAGAACACTTGGAGTTTGAAGAGCGGTATGGTAATGCATCCAATCAAAGCCATTTTGCCACTGATCAAATATGTACAAAAGTGTTCATTCGCGATCCTCATGTTGGATTGGGGATGACAATTCGTGAAAAGAATGGATCAATTTTTGTTCATGCATTAGTATGCCAAGACGGTGTGCGATATTATGGTAATGAAGAATCCTTTGAGCAATCGATTCGAAAGATTCAATCAAAAGGATCAGCAGGCCCTGCTCAAATTGCTGGGGTACGACCTGGAGATCGGATTTTAGGTCTTAACGGAAAAGCGTTTCTTCCCATTTCTAAGCAAAGTAATGATGCAAAAGATAATCAAACAGATAGTTCCTCCTCATCGTCGTCCGAGATTTTAAGACGAGCTGCTCAAGCAATTTTGAATACACCAGACCCTGTCGTTTTGCACGTTTGTCCTTCTTCAATTGACAATAGAAACTTAGAAATAGAGTTGGAACCTGATTATGTCGCTTTGACCAATTCCGACAATGAGCAATTTAAAGATGCAAGTACATCTGTACCGCCACAAAAACAGACTGTAAATAAGCATAAACATGGGGAAACAAAAGAAATTGATAGAAATAAAAAGAAATTAACAGTTTCTACAAATCTACTTCCCATTGCAGCAGTTCACCCCTTTGCTACAGCCTTGACCAAGAGAGGATTACTCCAATCAGGTAGTGATGAATCCATTGTAACAATGCAGATAAACAAATTCAGTTCACGCACTCGTCAATGGGAAAATACATCATTTCTTCGTGTGGATAGACTTAATAACAATAAAATACTACCTGAAAACCCCTTGGTCCATCCTCCACAGACAAAACACAATCGAACCCATGTTCTATTTACTCCATCTACCCCCGCAATACTACCATCTGATTCTTCCACTCCTAGATCTAAGCCATCACCTGCTGGTTCCTTTCCCGGACAAAATGCAATTCTTGATAATGGAATTTTTATACCCCTCACTGGCATTCGAAAAAGTCTTTGTGTACGAATTGTAAATGCCTTTGTGGCTGGTGATCGCACAGCTTACACGATATGGATCTATGACATCGAATTGGGTAAAGAATGGTACGCCCCTGTACGGTATTACCAAGATTTTAAGGATTTGCGTTCTGAAACTATGCGTATATGCTCCACCACTGTGGCACAAATTCCATTTCCAACAGATGGATGGAAAGTTTGGGGTGGTGGAAGCGAAGTGAATGAATCTGGAAGTGCCAGGGAAACCAGATGTAAACAACTGGAACGATTTTTGAGAACTTTATGTGGTATTGTGTATACTGGTAATCTTAATCCTAGATTGCAGGAAGTTGCGGTTCATTTGCAATCATTTCTAGGCTGTGATACTGGATTCAAAGATAATGATAGCAACACAATTATATTGGATAAACATGTTGCTGTAAATTCATCAAAGTTCATACGCAAAATGAAAGAAAATGTGAATCTCCATAGTGTCCAAAATGTTGGTCTACTTCTTTTGTTGAAACGATCTCTACAAAGATATACAAATCGAATATTTTTGTTACCAATAACCGATCAACTTGTGAGCCAATTTATTGACATGATGAAGTCTAACATGCCAACTTCGAGAAAAATGAATGCCATGAAGAAAAACAATAGATCCGCATTAAAGCAAAATGCACAATCCGACTTGAACAAGGTAAAAGACTTTCTTAATCAAATGCAAGATCTTATTTTGGATGGTTCTATTCCCGATTTTAATGAAATTTGTAGGCGCGACGAGTATGTGACGCTAACAGAATTTTTCAATTCTAACAATGAGACGGACAAAAGTACATTTTTCAGTGATTGTGTGAGAGAGCAAATAGAGATTGAAGTGTATTTGCCACTTCGCAGTTCTATATCAAAACATCTTGTTCATGGATGGAGAAATGATGACCTGGAAATGCAGTTCAAAATGCAAGAATTGAGAAAACGTCCTCAATCCTATTTTAAAATTCATCCTGACGATCAGAGTCCAACTAACTGGGATTCCGTGTCCAAGATTTTGAGCATGGGTGTTGGAATGAGTACATTGCCATGTGAGAAGCTACAGGCTATTGTCGATGCTGCAAAAGAAGTGGCTCGATTATATGACGATGAACACAATTCAAAAACGAAAAATTTAAAAGATGGTATGAATGATGACGAAAACGAAAAACAAAGTACAATTCCTCGAAATCTAAGTAGGTCTTCCTTTCAAAAGGAAAAAACTCTTAGTGCTGATGACTTTCTACCAATATTTATCTTTTGTGTTGTTAGGGCTGAGTTAGAGCGACCATGTGCATTATGTAAGTTTATTTTATTTATGAACCAATTCAATTGGATTTGTCAGGATACATCAATCTTTGTTCACTTATTTATTTTTGCTTTGTAAATGGGTTTAGGTGTCTTATTAAGGACACTTTGTGATCCCTCTAAACGAATTGGTGAAATGGGATATTATTTGGCTTCGTTCGAAGCCGCTATATCTCATATTGGAGATTGGGATTTGTCCGAAGATAACGGATTTTGCGAAAATCCGCCACTTTTATGATTAAAAATAGACGGTTGAAATAAAAGATCATAACCCTCTTTTTTCTTTTTGACTATTGAGCTAAGAAATTAAGCACAACCACGGTCAAGCTTTTATTGCATGATATTTTAAAGCGGTATTTATCAGGTGTGCGAGATGCCGGTCATGGGAAGATCCGATCCTATCAATAAAATAGCAAGAATTATTCAGAAGAAAAAGTCAATCAAAAATGAAATACATTACATGAATTTTGTGGTGAAAAATTGGAGCCTTAATTTTTTGCTGAGATCATAATTTATTCCCTAGATTTTTTTCTCTGATTACTTTGGAATCTGTTTTTTTGAAAAATTCACCTGTAAACTGTGGTAATTCTTTGTAGCTAAGCAATTCATATTTGTCTTGAGACTGTAAGCGCAAATATTGTGCTTGTTTAATAAGAAAATCTCGTATTTGTTGATCGGTGTATTTGAACGACGTCCTTTTTAAATTTTTAAGGAGTCCCAAGCTTTCTCTCGTATGGAATCCCCTCATATAGCGCTGTATTGTTTGTGCGGCAGCGGTTTCGACCTTAGTTCTCAATTCACGTTCCTTTTTAAGATTTTCCATAAAAGCTCTATGCTCAGAATGGAGTTTGTTGTTCAGCTTTAACCTTGCAGCTTCATCTTGTTTAGATTGTAGTAAAGTTAGATGCTTATCATTCCTGGAGTTTTTTGCTTTACTAATTTGCTTTTCCATGTAAGGATAATGACATTTATTTTTTGTCTTTTTTTCTTCCAGCTCCCAATCTTTTCTCGTGGTTGTAATAGTTGTGCACATAACATCACTATGAGTTAATCTGAAGCTAGGGATGGTTGCTGAAAAAATAATTGGTTCCAATTTTGAGCTGGAATGTATGGATTTAGATTCATCCAATTCCTTCATTCTCGACTGATTTTAATTCTCTGCCGAACTTTCAGAGACTTTTTTATTGAGCAGAACAGTAACTCAAATTCAACAGCTTTCTTCAAATGTTGAGTCCTATTCCATTCACCTGAGAATTTAACTTAACAGAAAATTCTTTTTTTATTTTTCGATTTGTGCAATCTTGAAATATGAGTCGAATATATTTGAACTTTGAAAAAAAAAATCTACCAAAATGAAAGTAACATAGTATAACATATGAGCTGAGTGATGAATGAGTCCATCTAAACTTTTTTTCTCTGATCAATTTGATGTTCATTATGTTGCGTTATCCTTTGTGTAATATTTTCAATGAAGAGAGAAATAACGAATTTTCTCTCCAGAAGATGATCTCATTTGATCTATATCGTAAATGAAAAGAAATATCACCATATCATCTTGCGGATACGACTTGTACTTTTACCTGCTGTCATCAAAATAGGTAATCTCTTCTCTTGATGGTTTTCATGAAGACACTAGAGACACTTTCACAACTGGTGAGTATCAGAGCTTAGGAATTGATTAAAAGAGTACACCTATGCAGCTCTGTGTCAATAATCAGAAGTTTAGTTTTTTGGCTATTTAAAGAAAAACATAATAACATTTGAAGTTATATAGAAGCTTATGTTTTAAATGAAATTTAAATCGTGACTAGCTTAGAAGTATACCATTTTATTTAATATATTGTTGATTTCTTTGAGCGAATTCTTCTTAAAAGTATTTCTGTTCTTGTAAAACCAATCTAACTCGATGAAGCCGTTGCTATTGTAATTCAATCAATTTTTGTGACAGGCACTTTTTTACATACTGTTATCTACAAGATAATCAATAGAGAAACGTTATACGAGAGAATGCAACTGAAATACTACCTTATTTACAATATATTCGTTCGTTAATTGTTTCTGTTTATATGTTCAATTCTATTTGATATGAATCATTTATACTCCTAAGTGACATGTATTAATTTTCTACTGTTATAGATTTTTAGAACTCATTTAACAGAAGCTTGAATTCAAAATCATGACAACCGGATCCAGAAGGCGACTCTCAAGATCAAGTAGCTAAATTTATGTAACTTCTTACTATAAAAACTGTTGAAACTCATACTGTTAATTTTTATCTTCATAAAACCTCCTTTTTCTGCAAGACTCTTGGAATAAATATTCCATCCAAGAGAAAGGACTAAGGCCATGAGCCAGCCTTCCCTAACCAATGAATCCTTTTCCATCTCTATAGGTGGAAGGGAGGAAGAATTGATTTCGAATCTAAGAAATCCTTGCGAAGACGATAGAAGTGAAACTTTGAATGTCTTTCAATCGAAAATGGAAAGGATCTCTATTATTAAAGATGCGTCCAGCTATGAGTTCAATGAATTATCAAGCTTCTTAAATTCCATGACTGCTACAGGAAACGAAAATACAAGAAATGAAATGGACCATAACAATGAAAATTGTCTTCATACTGATGCTGATATTAAGAATTATAGGAGTTTGGAAGGTTTAATTTCCAACGAGGAAAACCTTGACGTAGAAAAATTCCATAGTTTGATGGACCCCAAAAAAGAATATTTGCAAATGAAGAAAAGTCCATCTGACATAAGTGCTTTTAGTGCTGACATAAGCTGTGCGTCTACTGTTGCTGTGGGGAACCGAAAAATAGATTCGGTGAATGCAACTACATTGGCAGTTCGTTCTCATCACTGTGTTGTTGATGAAGA
>Ga0209092_10001961_pt1 | contig 19457 bp, 18 predicted proteins | sample FraStrMetagenome_FD_187446 | JGI IMG/M metagenome (GOLD analysis project Ga0209092, IMG submission 187446) | Marine eukaryotic phytoplankton communities from Arctic Ocean - Fram Strait ARC3M Metagenome (SPAdes) (version 2) | ecosystem: Environmental > Aquatic > Marine > Oceanic | place: Fram...
CGAAACCCCCAACGTGCACGCCAAGCGAAGTTTACGAGTACTTGAATTACAAACTACCTTTGCCGTGGAAAAAAAATTCCTAATGATGAGAATTTTTGCTCATATGATGATACTGTTGCTTTGCTGAAAGATGGCAAGAAATTAGATGAGCGGTATTTTCCATCTGAAGGTACTTCTCGTCATTTTGAAGCAAGTACAAAAGGTCAAGAAGAAGACAGAATCATCAATAGGAAGTTACCAACGTCACTTTTCACACACAAAAATTTAATCGGTGAAGTGTACTGCTAACTGTGCTCGAAACCGAGATTAGTTTATCGAAATCGACTTGTAACTTTTGTGAACCATGAATCAGATAAACTACTGATGAAAAGTTTACAGAGATACACAGAAACAGTAATGTCGTATCAATGTGGGTTTGATGTAGTTGTAGATGGTGATGAAAATCCATTGAAAGAAGCTGTCTACGTGAAGAAAGAAAACCGTTGTGGAACATTACTTGAGAAAAATTATTTCAGCGCGACCTATCAAAGAAAAAACAAGAATTGGATTGAGAGGTGCATTTATTGTGGTACGATTGATGATTTGGAGGAGCCCAATGGAGCGAAGCATCTTATTAGGCGTGCTCGTAAGGTTTGTCCAGAATGTAATACGAATCAGTGTTCGAATATGGGAGTTCGCATATCCTCGAATGAGAACCACCGCATATTCTCGAATGAGAACCATCTACGTGCAAGTGTACGTTGACGTGCAAGTACGCATGTAGAGGGAAAGGGTTTGAACTTTAATCATGACAACATATCCCTAAAAGATACCTTTGAGAGGATACCTTTACTCCTTGACACCTTTTTAGTATTGAAGATCACAATTAACCAACTACTATATAAAATAAACAATTTACTTTTAATACCTCTCGATACTAGACTGTACCAAGCTTTCGGTACAGCATACAAATTGAAGAGCCACTGAAGATAAGTTGTACCAACCTCGGTGCAATCTTCAGCATTAATAACATCAACCATCTTACACCAGTACCGGTAGATTTACGAGAAACATAACATGCACGACGAAGAGTGCATTGTTTGTTATATATTTATTTTTTTAAAGTGTATGCTTTTATTTTATTAACTTCTACTCTTGTACCAGGTATAAATTACTTTGTAGTTACAACTCATCCTCTTCATCAGTTGCAGGTTCGGAAGAGGAGTAGTAGCAGTTGTTATATGATCGAAACATATAATACGCGTCATCGTTTTCCCTGTTATTGAACCATGAGTTCCCATATTCTGAATGGTATGTGACGAAAACCTTGAGTCGCGAAAAATAATTTCAATAAAGATCCACATTTTAATGTCTTTAAAATTTGATTGGAGAATAAAAGGGGTGCCCACCAAAAGTGGTTCCGACACTTTATCTATTGACATCCTAGTTACTGTGATAAAAGCGTCGTAGCTACCTCACAAAAGCACACTTTCTTACAATTTGCCTGATGTCTTTCGTTCCTGATACTCTGCCAGACTTATGCCTTTACGTATCTGATTTTTGAATACATAAACATCGCTCTCAGCATCACCAGTCATCGAACTTGAAATGCGATTCACCCATGCTTCTTCATCTATAGCAAAATCCACATTCGTTTTTCTTGAGATATTCTGAAAAAAAGGTTTCTTCACTTCCAACTCCTTGTTTTTATTTACAGCTGTGCTGTCATGTGCTTCCTCTTTTGCGAGTTGTTCCCCTTGTGCTTCAGGTTCCTCTTTTTTCTCGTCATCATCTCTGCCACCAACTTCCCACAACAGCTGTGGTTTCACCCTTCTTCGTGCGTAAGGATCAAACTCAGGATTCTTCGCCTTCGCTGCCGCCTCCATCTGGCGTTGTTTGTAAGACTCAAAATCAGCTGCTCTATTTTCTTGTTTAGCCAGTTCGTTGACTTTTTCCCAATTTTGAGCCTTTGAACTTTTTGATATAGCGACGCGTCTTCTCTCTTCCGCAAGAGTAATTTTTTCTTTTTCATTTAACCTGGTCTGTAGCTTTTCTTCTGCTTTCTGTAGAGCATTCCGAGCGGCACGAACGATGTCGCTTTCCTCATCAACATCAAGCATACCATCGTTTTCAGATTCCTTTATCGCTTTATCCAACTTCACGGTACATTCATTTACAATCGCACGTGCCGCATTAATATCTGCTTCGATCTTCGTCTTTGCAAGACCAATATTGGTAACGCCCTTTCTCTTCTTCTTCTCTTCAACAAGGTTGTCGATATCTTCTTTGGTGTATTGATAATTTTCTGAGATTGCTCTCATGTGTTTACGTATCTTTGCAGCCTCGCGTTTAGACAACACTTTCGTCCCGCGTCCTTCGTCCATTTTCACCTTCAATAGAAAAATATTAGTTGTAAGAATCGTTTACTATCATTTTAGAAAAAGTTTAAACTCACTTGGTTGATGTATCGATCTACATCACCTTGCTCAATCTTGCCATCCGAAACAAGGATCATTCGAAATGATCGTTTTGACTTGCCGAAAGATAGGAGGAGATATTTGTTCGTAGCAATCTTCAAGAGTGCAAATATCAGCGAAGGAACCGAACATTAGACTTCCTTGAAAGAATCGCTACTTACCTGCTTCTTCTTGTCCTTAGCAGGAAACTTGTACTCGCTGTTGCGAACTTCAACTCCTTCAATTTTACACAGACGATAACAATTCTTTTCGGTCCTTGCATCAATACCGACTAAAATAGAGCAAGGTTACAGCAAATGCAAGAACTTTCACCATACACGCCCAAAAACTTACTTGAAATTCGTACGTATGCTCCGACGACAACGTTCTCAAAAAATGGTTCGTTGCACCAAATCGACAATCTATGACGTGAAATTGTTACCTTTCTAAAATCTTCTAATCCAGCTTCCTCATAATTCTTGGTATGTTGATCATCTTCCTCGTCGCTACTAGAAACGTTCGCTTTCGCAGTTTCCTTCGAAGCTGTGCCCCAACGATCTTTCCCGGTTCCCTCAGCAACATACTCTTCGTCACTATCCTCTTCGCTCCCGTAGTCAGTCTCTGAGTCACTGTCGGCTGCCTTCTTTAGCTGAGCTTCCTTCTGTTGTCGTAGTTTTGCCAAAGCACCTGCCTTCTTTGCTTTATTTCCATCTGCATCACGGTTCCTTGTCGATCGATTAAGAGAAGCTGCCGCTTCTTTAATTGCAGGCGCGTTAGATTTTGTGGTAGATGCCTCAGGCTTCCTTCCTCGCTTCTTGCCCGGAGCTGCTTTAGCAGCATTTTGTCTCCTACAAAAAAGTGAGACAAAGAGGTTAGTATTGGGTATGAGTAGTCAAACAATCTTGACATCAGGAACTCACTTCGACTCGTTCAACGCTTTACGCAAAGCTATTTCTCGTTTTTTTTCCTCAAAACGATCTGCCAAAATCTTCTCACGCTCCATCTCATTCAACGAATCTAAATATTCCTGATCTGCCTTATCTTTCACGAGGATACTTTGATCAAAATTATCCAAGTCAATATCCTCTAAATTATCATCCTCTTCCTCCTCATCCGCATAACCTTCTTTTTCGTCATCATCCTCATCCTCATCCTCACCTACAAACTCCTCTTCTTCCTTTGCAGGTTCTTCTTCTTCTTCCTCTTCCTCTTCCTCCTCCTCTTCTTCACTACTCGAACTGGATTCATCATCTTCGGCCTGCATAGGACGTAACATTTTCCCACCGTATCTCATACCACCACCTCCACTACTACCCTGAACTGGCGCAGGCGCCTCCTCCTCCGCCTCCTCCTCCTCACTGCTACTGCTACTACTCGACGAGTCCTCATTCTGCGGAGGATGATAACGAAGCATCTTTCCACCGCCATGGTGCATCACACGAGCAGGAGCTTCTGCCTCACTTCCACTCTCATCCGAATTTTGAATCCTTGGTAAATGTCGTTGCAACACCAGGATGTTAGAAATAATATTGGAGGTTTCATCCTGATAATATTTATACATGATAAGGACAAACTTACGATAATCGAAGCTGTTTGCCTCCTCCTGCACCACCTCGCACGGTATAAGAATAATTCTGTTCCTCTTCGTCGGAGGAGGAGCTCTCGTCGTCACTGGGAGGGGGACGGTATAGGCGTTTGGACATGTTAAAAATGGTTAGTAATAGGATTTGGATTATATGTGTGTGTGTGTGTGTGTGTGTTGGATGGGTGGGTGTTTGTTTGTTTGTTTGTTTGTTGGAGAGTGTCTCTGTCTCTATCTAAAATCTCAGGTATTTAATACATGTATTTAATACATGTATTTTGGAGAGAGAGATATGGTGCACCCAGCACCTCCATGAAAGTTCGCGAATGAGCATTTCCCGATTTTCATTTACAGGATAAAAAATTACCGGAATCGCGTGGTTTCAAATCAGGTTTTCGTACAAATACCGGTACGTGTTCATGTATATGTATACGTATGCACTCGTACATGTGCAATGTAATATGCGTCATACATACAGGTAGCCAATCGAGTGTCGATATAACGGATTGTCTCTATTTTCGGACCCTGTTGGTCTATACGTCTAATTTGGATCATGCATTCATCGCGCAAAGCTTCGCGCAATTAAAATGTCTTTATCACATTTATATATCGTGTATGTACACATGGTACACGTATGCATGTACGAAATATAAAATTGTCGTAATGTCTCAAATGGATCCCGTAAACGGGTCTCCAAAAAGAAATGACACTTCATTCCCTATTTTTCTCAAATTCCAAACCCTTACAGCAAAAAGACCAATCTTTCTCACACATTGAACACATCCATACCTAGTGACCACACCTGCACTAATAACCAGTTTTTACTGCTAATTTTCCTTGGTATGTAGACAGTTATGTATATTTGAGCTCTAATCAAAAAAGGAAATGAGCACATCGTTTCATCAATATTTTCACCTTGCTGCGACAGCGGGGATTTGACTACAAGAAAATGCGAAGTTTAGCTTATGGCTGGTGGGACTTAAAAGGAAAATTGATCTTCCATATCATGGAACTTCCTTCTTGATCCCATAATACTCTCAAAACTAGAATGACTTATTTTTTTCGAAATTTAGAAAAGATAACAATGGAAGCTTTATCAAGAGACAAACCGAGCGTGAAAGAATCAATTGCATTCAAGAAAGAAGCAGATTTTGGTGCCTTAGACGAGAATCGAATTACTGAGAAAAGACGTTATGTTATTCAAGGTCAATTTGATGACGCCTCAGACAGTGACGATGTTGATAAAGGAAATCCTAAGAAAGCTAAGAAGGTTGAAGGAGGGTCAACTGTAATGGTGCGCGCTTCAGCAATGTCACCGTTGAATGCAAGTATAAGTGAGTGTGATGCAATAGGAGATATTCCACTGCAAGTGACAATGGCAGCCAATCAACAGACAAGTCTTTTACCCATGATTGCAGCTAATTCACTTGACATATCATCCATTAAGTCCCCGAATGATTCTTTGGAAATGATTGATATTGCAACTCCACATCGAACGGATGATGTGTTATTTGGAAGAGGAGGCGGAACAAACTTTCATCCGGGAAATCTTAGATTGAGGAGAATGACTGAAAAATATAAGAACGTTTATGAGTCTAGTTCGCGTAAAGAGAAACCGATTATAGCATTGTTAATGGTCAAACAAGTACGCAAGTGGGGAGGAAGGTTCCTTCAAAAAAATAAGGAAACTGGGCTTTGGTTTGATGTTGGCGATGATCGCGCCAAGGAGAAAGTATGTCAACTTTTCCGTGAGAAGTAAGTTTCTTTTCTAGCCAAGCACGTATACTCGTATTGTAGAATTTGAGAAATCTAATCTTTGCGCTGTAATTTGTGTTCTTAACTTAGAGGGCAACTCTCTTCGAATGATTTGAAATCTCGAATGCGCACCTCAGCTTTTGTTGAAAGCCTCAAAGTATTAGATGTTGAATTAGATCCGCTTCGGGAAAAGCCTGGCGGGGATAACTTGCCAACTTGACATACTTAGTACCAGAGAGAGAGAGAGATTGAAGCCAGTGCTCCACTTCGTTTGCATATAGTCTTCTGTTGGATAAGTTAGCTTTTAAATTATAGACATTTCCTCAAATTTTCAAATTTTTTTGGTCCTGATATTCCACTATTTCACACTACTTTTGAAAAAAAAATGGCAATATTTGAATTCCTCGCTGATATCTTTACCTTGGAGAAGTTAATGAGATTTATCAAGATGCAAATCTGGCGACATCTGTGAGTATTCCAAGATACAAAACATGATGGGGATTAAGCCCCTTACCCAATCTTTTGACGCAAGGCCTTGCCTACTGTTATGACCCTGAGCAACGCATGGTTACAGAAAAGAGAAGTTCTGTATGATTCAGTGCACTACTTACGCCGTTTCACATAGATCATAAGGAGACCATTGGATCCCAAATCTCTTTGAAATATTTGAAGTCGTGTTGAACGTCACGTTAATGTTAAAATTTTATTTTCTACGACTTTTATTCCTCCATTACTAGAAGTTTGTGTCCCGTTGGTCCGTACAAATCGTGATATTCACTCTGTGCCAGCGCCAAACTCTTCGCAAGTGGAGAGTTCATTTTTTGCAATGGATCCCAAGCAATCCCAGATGATTCAACTGATGAAGGTATCTTCTCTATAGTAGCAGGAGGGGGCGGTGTAGACGCGACGGTGACAGGAGGAGGCGGTGCTTCAACCTTCACTTCTTGCACAGGTTCAGGTGCAGGAGGCGCTGCCTCAGCTACAACTGGTGATTCTTTTTCTTCCACCGCAGCAACGGGTTCATCATCACCCGCAATATCTGCCAGTGTAAAATCCTTAAACGCTTCGACTTGATCCTCTTCTTCTACCGTAATCATGATCGGTTTACCAACGGCAACCTCAACTCCCGGTTCAATCAAGTACTTCGCTACAAAACCATCATCCTGTGCCTCAAAGTCGATACTCGCCTTATCCGTCTCAATCTCGGCCAAACTATCTCCAGCAGCAAAGTCAGCACCTTCTTCCACCTTCCAAGCTAAAAATAAAAATTACAAAATAAATTAAACTAGAATCCAAATTATTTTCATAATGACCCATTATACATGAATGTTACTCCTCATCGTTAGCACTGCAATCATCATAACCCTTTCAAACAATCATTTCACAATCATCTGTTCCAACATGTCTCCACATAACTCTAATCAACACAAAACACTCCTCTTCAAACTCCTATCCATTTCTTCACATACGAATGCGCATGAACACTTCAAACTCCTTCTTACCGGACAATGTACCACTTTCCATCGTAGGACTCAACGCTGGCATACCGACCACTAAATGATAAGGCAACGATGAACTCATCGCTCGAATATTCTCCTTTAGTAATAAAACCCTGTTGGCGTGGCGACTGCCGTGGGATAAGGCAATACGGAGCATCATCTTTGTTGGTGCATTAGTGGATTAATAATGTTATGTTAGATGTTGGTGGTGGTGTTGGTGTTGGGGTTGGGGCGAAAGGTGCAGCATCGCATCGTGAATGCGGCGGTGAACATTTGTAAATATAATATAGCATTTTGACGTTACTAGAGGATACGCTGTGTCTGGAGTCTGGACAGATTTTTGGTTATTTACATGTCAAGTTGTTGGTGCTTATCGTTTCATTGTTGACGTGTGTTTGTTTGCAGTACCGGTATACATATATTCATATCGAACGAAGAACTATCAAAAATATCTATATGTTAATAAGCTTGTTGGAGTAGAGTAGAATCGTATATTCGTTGTGAGTGATGTGTGATTGTATTTTGTATATTTTTTATTTTGGTTTGGTTTTATGTATCAAGTCTCTCGTACGTTGTTCTGATGGATCTAACTAGTACTCAACAATCTATTTTCATCTATATAAGTATTAATGACAGGATTTTGCAATGGATAACGGTAATTTACTAATGAGAGTTGGTAACTTCCTTCAAGAAATAAAAGAAGCAAATGAAAGTAAGTTAAGACATCTTTTGATGATTTATTTTTGTAGTACGTAGTACGTCGACCTAACATGCGCTGGAAAAAAAAGAACTTAACGAAGGTGATCGCATCGATGCCGTTTTGGAGCCAGTTTTACCTCCAAATGATGTCGGAAGTACTGACTCAAAATTAAAGGTTGTTGAGGTGAAGAACGATTCCGGGAATTTTAAATCTGGTAGATCCGCTAAGAAAATGAGAAAAGAGGTACAGCTGCCAGAAGAATCTTCATGCACTTCCACTAATGAAGATCAAGTGGAAATGACTTTTGCTCTAGGTAACTTTGATGAAAGCAATATTGTCAAGCTGACAAATCTAACGGAAAAAGAGGAGGATGTAAATGAATCCATAGACGAAAATCCATATACTGCGGAAAGTGAAGCAGAAGTTCATGTACAGAATCTTCTTGGCAACAGCACTCCTAAGATGAAAACTAATATCGTCACAGAAGTGATCGACAAATAATTTATCTTACAAATGGAACTTGATATTACTTGGCCATTTGTTTACATCGATATTCTTTTTCGAAACTTGCAAGAACGTCCATGTAAGGTATTCACATACGTCTAATGATTAATTATAACAGATCACTTCTGCAGTGATATGAGAATTGCCTAAGGTGCGATCATATGCAGATCTCAGTTGAAACAAAAAATTTCACCAATACGCTCACTACCCTGCTCACACATGAAGAACCTCAAGGGATGACAGCGAAACCTCAGACTACTATCGAGCACCTCGTCTTCCGAAAAGGCTTATTTCCAGTCGTCTCGATGGATATTTACTTGAGATAGCATTGAATCATTTTCGTATCTCTATATTCGTTATGTGCATTTATTTCAAACAATGATTAGAAATCATTCTGCTCGCCCCTTCAAAGAACCTGCGGCTCCACCGCCAAACATTCCTTCTTCTTTCCCTTTGTACTTAGTTTTCCCGAAACTTATTGGAATATATTTGTATTTATACATATGCATAATTTGTCTCTTCATTGTCATAAAAAACAACATTAAGAAATACAATAGAAGTATTGGCCAAAACACAGGGATGTCGAAAATACTGAAGAAAGTCATCACTATACTGTTCATAACACCCTTCGTACAACTCCACCAAAACTTGAACTCAGGCACTCGCCTTGCAAACGGTCTATATTCGGCGTCTGACTTTGTCGTTGGTAAAGTAAGCCCATCGTCTACATCACCAGCAGGATCTTCTAACGGTGATAGAAATCCAATAAAGTTATTCAAAAGAAATATTCCCAACCCATATGCGATAATAAAAAACCCGTCAGTAACGTAGACTCTCAAGAGAAATAATCCAACTAACACAACGAAAAATATCCATCGCGGTAAAACATGAATCGTACTTCTATCCAACCAGTGCTGAAGCATTCTGGAGCCTAAACATTACAAAAGAAAAGTTAACGGTTATTATTAAATTTAGATAAACAAAGCAAGTTCCAGTTCATTGCAATGAAATAATTTGTTCCATCACTCCGATAAAGTTTGCGGTACGAATGACAACTCCTACCTTTAATTGTCATCTTCTCGAACGATGATGTTTCAAATCCTTGATCGTCATTGGCACCTTCCATCATTTTTCTTTAGTTTGAAAACGCGCTTTTAACGCGTGTTTTTGTTTGTTTTATGTTTAACTTTTTCATAAATCGCGATGTTGAAATTAGAAAACATGCACAATATGAATCTGAGCGAAAGTGGCCTGATTCAAACATAGTGCTTGAACGGGATTTCATATATTCTACATATATCTACATTAGAGTATGTAAATAAATTGGCGAGCCCGCGCGTTCAAAAGGAAAAGTGGGCGTATGTGCGAACCCTGACGGCCTCTCTCTTGCAGTTGTGGGTTTCATCAACGCTTGGTTGAGAATTGCTAATTACAGGTTTGCCAATCTATATACATATATTGAAAAGATCGTTGCAAATGAAATGCTGGCTCAGCTATCTCACCTAATTGTAGGTGTGGTCGTCTGCATCTGGTGATCCCCTATTACGGGTCTAACAGTGCCACTTCTACCGGTAGTAAAATGCATTTATTGAAAGGTAGGAGAAAGGCGTTTTCCATACAAAAATGTGACAAGTTACCTGTAACTTAAGTGATCGAGTGAATAAATGATATAAGAAAAAGTGTATTTTCGGTTTAGGGCCTTTTCCACCTCCGTAGCACATTATTTTAGTGTCTCTAGCCTAAGTTAGGACGCTAAACGTGGTGGCCTTTCTCCGATCGCCAAATCATCGTAAATTTTGAATTGTTCATAAACTTAATTTGAACGCTGGCTATCTTTCCAAATAACGCACCATCTGCTTCCACTGCACATTTTTCGAAGACTACTCTTCTAGTTATGTCTTGTCATTCAAAGTAAGTGAAAGCTTTTAGACGAAAGTGTTCATCACTCCGGCGTACTACACTTCAGTTGGAATTTTTCCGGAAAGCAAGTAGAGTCCAAACAGGGTTGAAACAAAAACTGCCGCTACTTTCGGGATAGAGGCGAATAATAAAACTGCAGCGAAACCTTGTGCTGCAGTGGAAGAATTGAATGAATTCACTTTTTCGAGGAGTGCATATGCTACAGTCGGATCCTCAATTTTGGACATGCCGTTACCGTCGACATCCTAAGCAGTATACAATAATTTATTAGAAACGCAACTCAGATGAACTACGAATGTTCTTCCAAAGACCTTACCCACATCCCCGACTGTGCTATATTTCATAAACCTTCTTTCGCACTCTGCTTGTAACCATAGCCCAACGAAAAAAACGGAAACACAGAGAAGCGCATTAAGTGACCAGCAAAATCCCCTTGATCAACAAAAATTGTCAAGTAAAGGGCGAACACTGCTGTAATCGCATAAATCACGCTACCAGCTCGATCACGACGATCACGTTCTTCTTCATCAATATTGGTCAAATTTTGAGCCGCTTCTTCTCTTAATTTCGAAGCAATATCCTCTGGTACTTTTTCTCCAACTTCTTCAGTGAGAACACCCCACACAATCTTCTTTCCTTCCGTGATGCCTCCAACACCCAAAGCTTCTTCCATAAATGAGAACGGGCCATCATTTTTAAATTCTGTCGAAGAAAATACTGCTGACTGAGAGCCGGATATACGAGCTATGAAGCTATGTCGACGATCCAATCCAATAGAAAACGCGTTGGTTTCAGATGAAGCAAGACGTGCCAACAAAATTGTGAAAGATGAAGATAAATTCATTTGGAAAAGGTTTTCTTTAGAATTAGCCTTTTACTGTCAAAGAAAGGGTAGAGAGAAAACAGTCAAACCCCTTCTATATAGAGAGCTACAGATTCGCCAACTATGGTGAGATGAGATTGAGAGTTGAGCAGGGATTAATCATTCATCAACACCGAAGAATATCTCAAGTACTTGATAATGAAAATGACACGATGAAGGAATGATGATGATGACGACGAAATATTGGTTGAGAGTTGAGAGTTGAGAGTTGAGAGTTGAGAGTTGAGAGTTGAGAGTTGATGACCACGAGTCACGAGTACACCGATAGAATTTCAACGTCTATAACTAATTTAGATAATATCCCATACTAGATTTTGTGCTTTGAGCTTGCTCCTTGCGCCTCACATGTTACATGTCAAATCTAATAGTTCACACACATATTGTGTGAAATAACCACACAACTCATACAACAACGTCCGTTCGATTCCGTTGTCCCGTAAACGATCCCGTTACAGCATACCACTTTATTCTGAGTGAAAATGATGAATTATGCAACGAGAGCATTATATCTCACACCGCGGCTGGGAAGTTACAGCAACAGAATCGCGCGTATGAACATGGGCCTAAACATGAATCTGGGCATGGCCTCCGTGGTAAATGGTGCATGGTCGAAGTTCGCAAAGTCGCTCCGGTTTAGGATACAAGGGGAAGGGTCTATGCTGAATTCCATGTCTATGAGTGTCATTCCGATGCAGCCAGTTATTTCGATACCCAGTTTTTTGGATGGTTTGGTGAACAGGGCTATCTTGTACATTAAGCGAACGTTCCAGCCTTCTCTGGTGAAACGTAAGAGGAAGCATGGGTTCTTAAAGAGGAAAAAGTCAGTCGGAGGAAGGAGAGTATTAAATCGAAGATTGCGGAAGAACAGAAAACGTTTGGCGTGCTAATTAAATCAATTTTTTGTTTTACAAAAGTAAAGAGATGTGGTGAGAGGAACTGTATCCTGTCTTTTTAAGTCTTTTGGCGTTTATTCTGCTTCTCTATCATGTTTTGAATCTCTTCGATCGTTCTTCGATCTCTCTTCACAGTATTGAGTGTGGCTAGTTCGTTTTCGTACAGAGAGTTCACAACATTACCAAATGTTTCTTTGTCGCGTATCATTTCTTTGCGTGCAGACTCTTTTTCTGCCATCGCTACCATTGCCCTCTGCTGCGCTTTAATTTCTGAAGGGATTTCACCCTTATTAACTTCTTCGAGAACTTCTGGTGGGGCTTGGCCTTCCTTGTAGACTGTTATATTGCACTCGTCCATAAACTCACTGGGCTCTTTGAAGGCAATCCATTTATCTTCTCCAATTTCGTCCACACTTTCATAAACAAGATAGCGCAAAATTTCCATAGTAAGCTCATCTGGTGAATTACTTTTATCAATTCTGTTTTCACGAAGAATCTCCGCCATATTGACAGGTATTGAACAAAACGGCATAGAGTGATCAGATAGGAATTTATTTAGTATATCTTCGACTTTCGCCCTGAAATTATTCATTACTTCAAGCTTAGCACTTTCTTTGCTCATGCTCTTGTTCGTTGCAGCCTGTATCACTGCTGACTTTGGAACCTCCGCAAGAGCCGCCCCAGTCCGACTTGATGCACCAAGAAGTCTCCCCATCAAACCTGTGTTTTTCCCTGAGTAAGAAGATGATTTCTTTGTAGGTGGGCGTTGATTCATAGGTGGCTGTTTCGGCTTGGGTGGTTGTCGAGCAGAAAGAGAGGCTTTTGAAGGCACAGTACCGTTAGCTGTGCTTCTTCGAGGCGCCAACATCGATCTATCTTTTAAAACTTTACATTGAAATTGCACTTGTTCGTCGTTATTATCTACAATTTTAAGCTTTTGATCAAATGGTACAACAAAGCATCCCCTTTCACCAGTAGTAGTTTCACCATCGTCGTCATCATCACCGAGTATAATGGAACATTTTCCAATCGCACTCTTCTTTCGTTCTGAAAGATAATTCATAAATCCTTTAATCTTCTTCGAGCTTCTAGCGTCTTTGGTGGTTATCGTAATGGTCCGCCAAGGAACTTGTATCTGTATCTGTTGCTGTTGCTGTGTTTGAGTGGCCAAACATGACCATTTCTCTCGTGTATAATTATCAAGCGTGATTTCAAATGGTAAGATTCCACAATCGTTCTCGGTTGGCACAATGGTTGCCAAGAATTCAGGCTTTGCACCTGGAGTTGGTGCGAGTTGTAACTCCGTCTCTTCTGCCATGGTGAATAAATCTTATATCTGTAAGTATATGCATGTTTACTATTCATGAGTGTTGGTGCTATATTAGTAATGAGCGTTATCTTATTTCAAGTCAAACAGGATGTGTTGACATAGTAATCCACACGCGAGGTAGATACGGATTCCGGCATAAGATATCAGTTTTCCGCTACACCACAAATTGTTTGCTTACCTCATTGTCTTCCTCTAAGTCCATGGTATCAAATTGGGTATTAAGCCAAGCCGATCACAAGTCAACGCCATGACCACCTTCGAATTTACTAACATAGGCGTCGAACGCCACTATTCGGATACCGAAGCTTTTAGTGTGGCTTAGGTCACGTGTGTTCAGGGTGATAGTCATACCCATATCAGGGTCTTTGACGTTGATGGCTTTGACTAAGAGAGTTCCGTCGCACTTATCGTCGCTTGTACGGTAGTCGTTAATACTCCAGGGGGGGGGGAACTTGGTTGAGCGGAAACTAATATCTTGATGAGGGATGGAGGGCTTGGAGGAAGGAGTATAAAGAACAATAATATTACTATGCAGTACGTTGTTTGCTAAAGAACGTTCATGACAACATTTCGAAATTCTATGTTTAAAACGAAATGAATTAAAGCTGCTGAAGAAGCGAGGCCATGTCTGCCGCAGTCGATCGGATCTTCCGAGGTAGTCAGATCTGACAACTTGAATTGCTTTCTTATTCTGATTTAACTAGAGCGTTATCTATTCATTAGGCTCCGTGAGGCATTGCAAAGAACGATAGATATAATTGAGAAAGAAGCTTGGGACCCGATCCGAACTTACAAGCAGCATCGCTTACTTCTGGAAAGTGAATATATATCATTCATGCTAGATTTTGCTCTCTATTGCAGATATTCCCGAGTTCAAACGTAAAATCTCTTGAGAAGGGCCCTAGCCACAATCATCTTTCTGAAGGAGAGATGGAAGCATCAAATCGCGAACGTGCGCCAACGGGGCACGCCAACATGAAAATAAACCAAAGGAAGACGCGTCATTGCCTACTGTCATGAAAGATGCAGTGATCCTTACTGCATGCATCGATGCATGGCAAATGCGCGATGTAGCAGCCGGTTGATCTGCCAGGAGTGTCTCTACATACGGTCATAGACGGAAAAGGTATCGTTACAATGAGAGGAGTTATCTGTGATCTCATGGTTAAAGTTACGCCGAAAGCATGTGGCGAAAGGGCGGCCTATCGCCTATCATGCATGTGCAACTCTATACAAGTATGTACGGTCTACTCCGATCAGGTATACTATTTTACAGGAAGCTTCGAAAGGAACTCGATGAGTATGGCATGAATATCACTGACATACTTAAAGCTTTGCCCTTTATTTCTTTGCATACAAATGGATTTCTAAAATCAAAAAAAGTTGGAAGCAAGCCGAAATAAAGTCTGTCAAAAATTGTGACATATTAAATGCCTCGAGGAACAAGCACAAATATTAGATTATTTTATGATTTGTTCTCCGGAAAGATCTCAAATACAACTAACAAGGTAGCGACTAAAAGCTTTTGCAGTTGGAATATTCGATCACTTAATTATCCTAGTAAATCTTTGATGTCGGTATCGTTGAAACTCACGCTACTGATTGATGAGCCCTTTGATTGTTGGCTATCGGGACGTTCCTGTGTCTCTCTCCATGTTCTGTTTCTTAGCAAACATACATTGCTCTTTTCTTCACTACTTGAATTATCAATCATTGTCCGTGAATCCTTTGAAGTCTGAATATCTCTATATCGCTCTTCGAGGCCAGGTAAACAAGGTTTGTCAAGTTCCTTGCAGATATCAATTAGATAACGCATGCAGTCAGTATCATCTGGAAAATTATCATGGACTTCAATCAGCATCTCATAGGCTTTATTCTCGCGACCTAGTTTTTTGTGAAGGTTTGCCACCATAAGCATCCATTTGATCTCTTTAGGCTGTATTTGACTTGCCAATTCAAAGTATATGAAGCTTTGCTCAAAATATTTGTTCTTGGCATACCAAGATCCCAACCAAATGATAACATTTACATCAGGGAACCGGCGAAAACTTTCAACTTGATAATGAACACTTTGTGGTGAGTCCTGAAATTCAGTATAGATTTTGCTTATTTTTGATAGTGTACCAGGGTCATTCGGATGCCTTGCTATTAATACATTATACCATTTTAAAGCTTCGTCAACGTCATTATGGACTTCATAAAGATTCGCGATTTGAAAGTAAACTTGTGCATTATTAGGGAGGAGTGAATGCAATTTTTCGAATGCACGAAGGGCGTCCCGAGGTAGATCTAGACGTAAATTGGCTAATCCAAGGTTGTAAATAGCTTCAACACAATCTGCTTTCACTCCGATAGCTTCAACAAAAGCTTCTTTTGCGTTTTGAAATTCTCCAGCGGTAAAAAGCAAGTTTCCTCTTCCAACCAAAGCATTTGAGTTGTATCGATTTATCTCAAAAGCGGCGTTTGCATGCTTTTTGGCGCTTTTCATATCTCCATTCAAAAATGACAGCACAGATAAGTTGGTACAAACTGAATCTCTTGATTGACTCTTCCGCGCCAATATTTCGTTCAGAGCAGTGGTTGCCTGATCAATGTCACCATTTAGGAGAAATTTATTAGCGTTCAATAATCGAAGAGTCCCTTCTATATGATCGTGTTGATTAGAAAGAAGTTGCGAACAGACCCATTCAAATTTATTTGGGATATTATAGTCGCTTTTTCTGACGGATAATATAAGCTCTGCTGCGGTTGATATCAGCCGTTCTCCTTCAGTGAGGGCATACCGCGATGTCTGATCGTCATCACATTTTTTTTCTTCTGCTGGGAACCGATTAATGTCGTCAAGAATGGGCAATTCAAGCATTTTTTGGAATACTTGGCGCGCCTCTTCGAATCTTCCCACATAGTGTAAACAAAGAATAAGGTTTAAGGACGACCGCATATTAGGACCATTTGTGACTACTTCATTAAGACTTTGAAGGGCTCGACGAAAATCTCCCATCTTTACAAAAGTATTTCCAATGTTACCGCACACTTTGTAACCTAATTGCTTCTTGGACTGAGGAATAAGATCCAAGGCCATTCGATACATTTTAATCGCGTCGTTATACTGTCCCTTATTATGATAAGCATTACCCATATTGATCCGTATTATCTCAGGAGATGAAATTTGCTTTTTCTTCACGAGAAATGAATACGCATGAATGGCCTCATCGAGCAGACCATTTTTCTCGTAAGTGAGAGCAAGATGAAACCAAACAGCACAAGTTAAGCTAATATTGCTAGGAAAGGAATGTTCTTCACCATACTTCACATATTGGCGTTCTTTTTTTCCTGATTCTTTCGCTTTTTGGAGAGCGGACTCTAAATTTCCTCCTTCCAGCAACTCTACTGAATCTTCGATCAACTTGTGAATTTTCGCTTCCATCTCATTCATAACTTCTTTGACGGTTTTATCAGCTTTGCCATGCTTAGCTTGTGACGAGGAAGTTTTTAGCGGATCGAAGAGAGCGTGTTCCTCGTTCCTATTTCCTGGTAAAAGAAAATTTCCTGAGAACATGTCAAAAATTTGAGAGCCTTATTTCTTGCATACCTTTGGAAGTTGAGAAACCAGCACTAGATACTGCCGTCATAGGTCTAACAACAGTATTAGCAGTTGTAGCTCTAGCAGAGTTTAAACCGCTCCGACTTTGTTGATCGAAACCATTCCGATCGTGTTCGTTATATGATGAAAAAGGGCGCAAAGTACTCCCTGCCGTATGAAGACGTTTCTGTGTACCCTCACTTTACAAAAATACGAGAAAAAAAATCTTGTTTGAATTCTGTATCATTACTCAAATCTAAAATGAAACTACGTCATTATTTCCTTACCTTATATCGAAGTTATACGCGTCATTTTCAATGGATTCACGAGATATCTCCGCAATGCCATTGAACATATTTTCTACAAGCAGGTACACAATTTTTCTCAACAAAGTATGATGAATAATGAGCAATTCGAAGCCTCTCCTTATATTTTCAAAAAACTGTTTCTACATGTCAAAAAAATTTCTTATGATTACATTCCATTTGATTATTAACAATCAATCTCCAATCTTAAACCTGAAATGCCAAAAGACGTATGAGATATTTCCAAAATCTACTTTATTAAGTTCGTTACTTGAATGGGAACCTCGATTGTAATGATCGAGATCAGGATACGGGTAGACCATGAAATCTATCTAGAAGGCAACCCCATTATTTATCATGCTACACATAGCATAACAACGAATGCGTCTGCTTAAGATTTGGATACAGCTGAAGCAACCTGTTCATTAACAACGAACGTATAAAAGAAGTACATGTTTTAGATATCAGTTGTTGCTAATGATTGTCGATTCAGCAGCTTTGGAATAATTTTGGGCTTACATCACCACATGACAATATATTCGTTCGCCGTACTGGTCTCTTCTCAATAAATACGAAGGTTGCTAGAGATGAACAAACACTAGTAAACTTTTATTAAAACGAACAGAATCTTAGTATTTAATATGACAATAATCTCAGTAATGAAAAAGTAATCAATGCAAATGACTGTTCACCACCATGAATGGAAACCCTGGCTCCAAACTCATAAGTTTACGTATCGCACGAAGCATCCAATTATTTCCAAATACTGCGTATTCAAGATATCTTTCATCATTGTTTGGGTTTCAAATTTCAAAGGAACGGGTAAATCTCGTCTAATTAGGAAAAGTCAAGCGAGATACACGAGTTGTTAAAAACATGACATTTCTGAAAAGTTTTGATTCTTTCCAACAAATTTGAAGATGCTCCTTACGTGGTGATTGATTTATGGAATTGTTCATAAAAGAGAAAACAAACCTGCGATGCATACATGTCAATGCAATCATCCATTTAACGAGGAAAGAAAGTTCATCAGTTTACTCTTCTTCTTTTTTTCTGCAGGAACCTTTTTTCGTTTCCGCTTCGTTGTAAGCGTGGTCGCGGTAACCTTACCTCTGGATGAGTTGTCCAGAGAAATGAAGTCGAGAGACCCATCCATACCATTCGGATTATCACAAATAGATTTCGACGTTCCAACAACATCGATTTTCATTTTATTTCTTGACTTGAACTCATCCGAAAATTGAAACCGCGAATCTTTGCTCGATCGAATGGACATGGGAGAATTTGAGTGAACTCTATTATTTCTCTTCAAACCCCGCTTTTGATTCGACATAAATCCTGTCACGGTACGTTTCACCGAAACACCCGCAAAGCGAGAACACGCTCCACACTGCAAACATCGATACTCCACAACATTCGAACAATCCACCGCGTGTTTACCGAAAGAAGACGACTCATCTTCGTCATCATTATTACCCATAGAATCTCCTCTTCTCTTTGCTGCTGCAAACCTCGTTTGTTTCAACATTCGAACCTTTTTCTCCCGCGAGGCCCGTCGTCGCAGGGTACGACTACGCCGAATGGATTTCACCCGCACGGTACATCTACCAGGATTGAGGATATTACCACATTGGCACAGGATACTTGCAGGGTTGGATATAGGAATGTTCTCCTCCTTCTCCTCTTTCTCCTTCTTCTTCTTCTCGGTGATGGTGGATGCCTGTAATATCGGACGTCCGATGCGGAAGGATGCCTCTGGATTGATATCATCGCGGAATATCGCAGCTACTTTTATTCGATATTCGTTTGTGAGGTGGTTCAATGCAGCAGCATCGTTGTTGTTGGGTTTGGATTTCTTTTTCATGGTGTGGGATGGTGTGCTTGACTTTTTTCTTTTATATATTTGGAAAGAAAATGTGAGTGAGATTTTGGTGGAGGAGGTCCAGTTTCTGTCAAAAGTCAAAAGTCAAAAGTCAAAAGTCAAAAGTCAAAAGTCAAAAGTCAAAAGTCAAAAGTCAAAAGTCAAAAGTCAAAAGTCAAAAGTCAAAAGTCAAAAGTCAAAAGTCAA
>Ga0209092_10001963_pt1 | contig 19438 bp, 19 predicted proteins | sample FraStrMetagenome_FD_187446 | JGI IMG/M metagenome (GOLD analysis project Ga0209092, IMG submission 187446) | Marine eukaryotic phytoplankton communities from Arctic Ocean - Fram Strait ARC3M Metagenome (SPAdes) (version 2) | ecosystem: Environmental > Aquatic > Marine > Oceanic | place: Fram...
TAATTTTGTGCGGAGACATCCGAATATATTTTGCTACTGCTTTTACTGATTGCGAGTTGGCCATAGTAAGTTAATTAATACATGTATTTCTAGTTTATAAAAGTAACTTTCTTTTCGAAAAATCTAAGGTTACCATAAAGGTTCAGGTTTTTTAACCGGAAGTTTAGTTGTATACAAGAATTTAATTGTTATATAACTAAATGGTTCTAAATTTGGAATATTTTTTGCTAAAAATTTATTTGTTTTAGATTCTTGGTGAATGTAAATTTCATCAATCCAAATATCAAAAAAATCGATAGAAAAATTATTTTGTAAATAAAGAACAGGTGAGTAAATAATAGCTAATAGATTATCCCGTTGAATAGATTTTGATTTTAAAGAATACATAATATCATCCATAACGTGATACAAATACTTATTCTGAAAATTATTCAACATAATTTTATGAACTACTGATAATTCCTGATCATATTTTATGTAAAACGTTTTTGATTTAATCTCATTTAAATTAGGATAGGAATGCGTCCATCGCGTGAATAATTGTCTACCTTCATAAGGTAACTTTAATTTTTCATTAAGCTCAATACGCTCCAAATCGGTAAAACTTTTGTTATCCAAAGATAAGGATATCCATTCACTCACCGCAGTTTCATTTTGGAGATAGATATCATTTTTAGTTTCTTTTTTTCTATCGTTCTGTTTATTGTAAATTGAAGATTCTTCCATCCCTTGATGATTCGATAGGGGTTTTGGAGTTGTTGAATCTCCAATGACTTGGATAAGATAACGAAATAGATTCCAATTCATTAGTTTTAAATAATTAACGTTGTGCTTTTCTATCAGCTTTAATATGAGTTTTGAAATTTCTTGTTGAGACAAATTCACCCAATTTATGTCCGACTAATTGATCCGAAATGAAAATTGGGACATGCTGTTTTCCATTGTAAACTGCAATTGTAAACCCAATCATATTTGGTAAAATTGTTGAAGATCTTGACCAAGTAGTAATTGTATCTTTTTTATTTGCTTCAGTCATTTTATCAATTTTTTTTGATAAATGATAAGCAACAAAGGGACTTTTTTTTAATGATCGTGCCATTTTTTAAATCTTTTTGTTAATAATCGTAAATAATTCTACTAAACAACACGTCGACGAAGAATATAGTTATCACTTAATTTCTTCTTTTTTCGTGTTTTCATACCTAGGGCAGGTTTACCCCATGGAGTTAATGGGCGTGCTCGTCCAATTGGTGCTCGACCTTCACCACCACCATGTGGGTGATCACATGGATTCATTACAGAACCACGAACGGTTGGACGTTTACCAAGCCAACGAGTTCGACCCGCTTTTCCACTTCGGACTAAAAATACATCATTGTTACTAATTTCACCAATTGTGGCAAAACATTCTTTTCGTAATAATCGAATTTCTTTCGATGGTAAACGCAAAGTAATGTAATCACCTTCTTTGGCTAAAATTTTTGCAGATGTACCTGCTGCACGAACAAGTTGTCCTCCTTTATTTGGAATTAATTCAAGATTATGAACCGATGTACCTAAAGGAATTTCACTCAAGGGTAAAGTATTTCCAACAGTGAATGCTGATCCTGATCCAGATAAAATGGTATCACCAATGTTTAAACCCTTTGGGTGTAAAATGTAACGTTTTTCACCATCGCTATAACAAATTAATGCAATTCTTGCATTTCGGTTTGGATCATACTCAATGGTTGTTACAGTTCCATTAATTCCATATTTGCTTCGATTAAAATCAATTAAACGGTAGCGGCGTTTATGTCCACCACCACGATGTCGAATAGTAATAACACCTCTGTTATTACGTCCTTTCTTACGGTGGTTTTTTCGAATTAAACTTTTTTCTGGTGTAGCTTTTGTAATTTCGGTAAAAGCTGAAAGAGCACGGTGCCGTGTTCCGGGTGTATATGATTTATAAAGACGGATACTCATAAACGTTTCTTTTTATATTTATTAATTTTCGGTAAATAAGTCTATTACATCACCTTCAGCTAAAGTTACAATTGCTTTTTTATATTGTGCTTTCCACCCAATATATTTTCCTACACGTTTCTTTTTACGTGGAAGACGGCAACTATTCACTTTGGTAACTTTTACATCAAATAAAAATTCAATTGTATTTTTAATCGTAATCTTATCAGACTCGCGATCTACAATAAAAGTATATTGATTGTTTTCTAAAAGCCTTGTTGCTTTGTCAGTTATAAGAGGATATTTAATAATACTTGCGTTCGTAAGAGTTGAAGAATTAATCACAATAAGTTTCCTTTATATCAGTTATTGACAATGAGCTTAATATAATTTGCTTCGCTTTTAATAAACTAAGAGTATTTAGATTTGAGGCTAAAATTAATTCTACATTCTTAAGATTTTTCGTTGCTAATTTTAATGCAAGTGTTTTTTTTGAAACAACTAATAAAACCTTTTGATTCGAATTAATACTACAGTTATCACACATTTTGACAAAACTTTTTGTTTTTGATTCGGTCATTGTGTTCTCTAAATCTTCGATAACGATAACATTATTTTTTTTGTTGTATAACAAAGTTTGCAAAGCTAATTGACGTTCTTTTTTATTTAACTTTAAGGTAACGATTTTTGGTTTTGGACCAAAAATTACACCACCACCTTTCCATAATGGTGATCTACTTGAACCCGCTCGCGCTCGTCCAGTTCCTTTTTGTTGCCAAGGTTTTCGACCTCCACCTCGAACTTCACTTCGAGTCTTGGTTGACACTGTACCTTGTCGTTTCGAATTTAAATGTCTTACAATATCTTTATGTAACACATAATTTCCTGATTTATCAAGAATATTTAATGTTAATTCATGAGTCGAATTCAACGGTTTTCCAGCTATATCGACTGGAGTATATTTTATAAATTTTTGGACAGTCATACTTAATTTTGCTACTATAATTTTCTTAATTAGAAGGAGTAATACTTAATAAATTTCCTGGTTTTCCAGGAACTGACCCTTTGATAATTAAAATATTTTCTTCTGAACTTAATTGAATAACTTTAAGCTTTTTAATAGTTGTCAATTTATTTCCCATTTGGCCAGGCATTTTTTTACCTGGTAAAACACGTCCGGGTGTTGTACCCATACCAATCGAACCAGGTGCTCGATGATTTTTTGAACCGTGTGTCATCGGACCACGTGTAAAGTTGTAACGTTTTTGTAACCCAGAAAATCCTTTACCAACGGTTTTTCCTTTGATGTTTACTAATTGATTAACAGATAGTAAATCAACATTTAAAACTTGACCTACTTCAAATTCATCCACAGTATCTACTCGAAATTCTTTCAAATACTTTAATGGTTGAATATTTGACTTTTGCAAATGACCTAATTCTGGTTGTGTTAACGATTTATTGGATGTATTACTATATCCAACTTGAATAGCATTATAACCATCTTTCATTTCTGTCTTAATTTGCGTTATGATACAAGGTCCAACTTTTAGAATTGTAACAGGAATGATATTCCCTGACTCATCAAAAATTTGTGTCATACCAATTTTATTACCTAATAAACCTATACTCACGATAGTCCTCCCAATATTTTATTATGTTTGATTCACACAGCGTCACTTCAAAAGTAGAATACAATAAACTAATTAAAATTAGTAAATTATAATTACAGTTTAAAAGCGCACTGATTATTTTGTCTATATAAGGTATATAAACACTATTATTTTATAAAAAACAGTTATAGTTACAAAAAAGCTTTGAAACGCCTTCAAAAAGTGATAAACAAATTTGAAAGAATGAATTTTCATTAGTATTTTTGAAACATTATCATCTTTCGATAGGAATTGTTGCAAACTTTTCTAAATAGGTATTAGTGGTATATTAACACTCTTATTAAAAAATAATTACTACGGATATTCCTCTTTCGAAACTAGAGGAAACCGTTTATAATTATAGGTAAAGTAGATATTTAAAGAATTTTTAGGAGAAAAAACTATGTCAAAAGTTGTTGGAATTGATTTAGGTACAACAAATTCAGTTGTTGCGGCAATTGAAGGTGGACAACCAAGTGTTATTATTAATAGTGAAGGATTACGTACAACACCTTCGATTGTAGCTTATACAAAAAAACAGGAATTACTAGTAGGTCAAATTGCAAAACGACAAGCTGTTATTAATCCAGAAAATACATTCTTTTCAGTAAAACGATTTATTGGTTCCAAAGAAACAGAAGTTTCAGCAGAAGCAAGACAGTTACCGTATTCAATTACAAATGATTCAAACGATAATATTAAGGTAAAGTGTCCAGCATTAGGAAAAGAATTTAGCCCGGAAGAAGTTTCAGCTCAAATTTTACGAAAATTAATTAACGATGCATCAGAATATTTAAAGCAAGACGTAAAACAAGCTGTTATTACAGTGCCCGCTTATTTTAATGATTCGCAGCGTCAAGCAACAATGGATGCCGGAAAAATCGCAGGGGTTGAAGTTTTACGAATTTTAAATGAGCCAACTGCGGCATCATTAGCCTATGGATTAGATAAAAAACAAAATGAAACTATTTTAGTATTTGATTTAGGTGGTGGAACCTTTGATGTTTCAATTTTAGAAGTTGGTGATGGAATTTTTGAAGTATTATCAACAGCAGGTGATACTAAATTAGGTGGTGATGATTTTGATAAGGTATTAGTAAATTGGTTAATCAAAAACTTTAACGAAAAAGAAGGTATTGATTTATCGACAGACATTCAAGCACTACAACGTTTAACAGAAGCCGCTGAAAAAGCGAAAATGGAATTATCAACGGTAGAGGAAACAAAAATTTCGTTACCATTTATTACTGCTGATGCGGCTGGACCCAAACACATTGATCAAGAATTAACACGTGATGTTTTTGAACAATTATGTGAAGAGTTAATCGAACGTTGCCGAATCCCAGTTGAAAAATCAATCACTGATGCTCGATTAGATAAATCGGATATTGATGAGATCGTATTAGTTGGAGGTTCAACACGTATTCCAGCGATTCAAAATTTAGTTGAATCATTAACAGGTAGAAAGCCAAATCAGTCAGTGAATCCAGATGAAGTAGTTGCAATTGGAGCTGCAGTTCAAGCAGGTATTTTAGCTGGTGAAATTAAAGATATTTTATTATTAGATGTTACACCACTTTCATTAGGTGTCGAAACTCTTGGTGGCGTAATGACAAAGATTATTGCACGAAATACAACAATTCCTGTAAAAAAATCAGAAATGTTCTCAACAGCAGTAGATAATCAAACCAATGTTGAAATCCACATTTTACAGGGTGAAAGAGAATTAGTATCCGCAAATAAGAGTCTTGGAAACTTCAGATTAGATGGTATTCCTGCTGGGAACCGAGGAGTTCCACAAATTGAAGTAACCTTCGATATCGATGTAGATGGAATTCTATCTGTAACGGCAAAAGAAAAAGAAACCGGTGTAGAACAATTTGTAACAATTCAAGGTGCTTCAACATTAAGTGAAACTGAAGTTCAAACAATGTTAGAGGAAGCTGAAAAGAATGCGGCCGCTGATAAAGTTAAACGAGAAAATATTGATTTAAAAAATCAAGCTGATTTATTATGTTCCGAAGTTGAAAAAGAACTTGAAAATTCGACTCTTTCAGAGGATGAACAACAAGAAATTACTAAATTAATTGGGGACATCAAACAAACGATCCAAGATGATAATATTGATAGCTTAAAATTATTAATCGAAGATCTAAAAGAAAAATTAAACGGAATGAAATCAAGCGATACGGTAAATACATAAAAAATAAAAAAATGTAACGTCATTGATAACTTTATTAATGACGTTATAGTTTAGCTTCATTGAAATCCTTTTAAAGTCAACCTCTGTATTTTTAGTTTGTCGCAAAAGCTTGTTAATAGAACCTTAGCCTTTTGCAACAAATTATTCGTTAATAGAAAATTGTAATAGTTAAAAACAAAGATTATACTCAGTTTGAGTTATCTAAGAAACCCAACCATAGCTATGTAAACCTTTGCCTAAAAAATTCACGCCTAAGTAACAGATCCAAATCACGAAAAAACCCAAACCACCTAAAAGAGCAGTCTTCTTTCCTTCCCAGCCTTTTGTAATACGAGCATGAAGATAGCTTGCAAAAATTAACCAAGTAATTAATGCCCATGTTTCTTTTGGATCCCAACTCCAGTAAGAACCCCAGGCTTCATTCGCCCAAACCCCACCAGAAATAATCCCAATGGTTAAAAAAGGAAATCCTAATCCGATGATTCGGTAGCTCCAGTTATCAATACTTTGGAGTAATTTTAATTTTCCGAAATCAGAAGCTTCAGTGGACGGAGCGATTACCTTTGCTTCATAGTAATCCAACATAACATTATACAAAGCCGATGACGAAGTATCCGTTGATTTTAAATCAACATCTTTATAACCTGATATCACTAAAAATAAGATGCACAATAATGAACCCAGAATTAAGGTTCCATAACTTAGTAACATCATACTTACATGCATCATTAACCAATTTGATTGTAAAGCAGGAACTAATGGACTTGATTTTTGCATTTCAGGAGAAAGTGTCAAATTTGCAAATCCGCTAATTAACAACGTAATTGGAACAACAATAGCGCCAATTAGGCGGCTATTTGTTTTTGTTTCAATATACAAATAAGCTGCTAACAAGATCCAAGTTAAAAAAAGTAAAGATTCGTATAAGTTACTTAAGGGGAAATACCCTGCTACTACCCAGCGAGAACAAAGAATAACAAATAGAAACAAAGTAGCAATACTTGTACTTATACGACCAAAAGTAGACAAGTATGATTTATCATTGAAGAATAATAAATTAACCCAATAGGTTATCATTGCAATAAGTAAAATACCAAAAACAGCGTTTGATAAAACGTTTTGAATTTCATTCCAATCCATGAAATTTCTCCAATAAATTTTTTTTTGTATAAATTGTAATACACTTTATTATTATACTAAAAATGATCAAATTATAATGAAGTATAAACACCCATGATAATTTAGTAAAATCCTGGAAAATTGTGATGAAATAGAATTAGTTTTCATTCCACTACAATTTACGTTGACATTCATTTCGATATATCGTTATTATCATTTTACTCTTAATTAAAATTATTATCTTATGGCAGTTCAAAGAGACTATGAAATCATGATTCTTCTAACCGAAGAATTTAATGACAGTGAATTAAAAACTTGGGTGTTTAATTATGCAAAGAATTTAAAAAAGTTTAATGTATCAGATATATCAGTAATTTCACGTGGAAAGCATAATCTAGCTTACTCAATCGTGAATAAAACAAAAGGTAACTACGTTCAATTGAATTTTTCAAGTATGCCGAAATATATAAGTAATTTCTCAAATACCTTAAAATTAGATTCCCATGTTTTAAGATTTTTAATATTTAAAAAAGAAAGCAATTGATAAAATCCTAATTTTATCAATTGCTTTCTTTCAAACCACAACAGTAAAACACATAAATACTTTAAAAAAATTTGTTTATTTTTGAAAGCTATGGTATAGTAAGGATATACATAATATCCTCAGTAGCTCAGTGGTAGAGCAATCGGCTGTTAACTGATTGGTCGTAGGTTCAAGTCCTACCTGGGGAGTAGTAAATACTAAATAATATATGGAACACAATTCTGATAAATTAATAATTGGTAATAAAACCTTTACCTCACGGTTAATGTTAGGAACAGGAAAATATAAAACAACAAAAGATGGCATAGATAGTATTAACAGTAGTGACTGTGAAATTGTTACAGTGGCAATTCGACGTTTACCTACTAATTTAAAACATGATACAACAAACTTTTTAAATAATTTAGATTGGAACAAACATTGGTTACTACCAAATACGGCTGGATCTCAAACAGCCGATGAGGCTATTCGCATGGCATTTTTAGGTCATGAACTAGCTTGTCGAATTGGTCAAGAAGATAATTTTTTTGTCAAATTAGAAGTTATTTCGGATCCAAAATATTTATTACCCGATCCAATTGGAACTTTAAAAGCCGCTGAATTTTTAATAAAAAAAGGTTTTACAGTTTTACCATACATAAATGCTGACCCAATGTTAGCTTTACATTTAGAAGATTTAGGTTGCGCAACGGTTATGCCTTTAGGATCACCTATTGGGTCAGGACAAGGGTTAACGAATTTAACAAATATTAAAATTATTGTAGAAAATGCACAGATTCCAGTAATTGTGGATGCTGGAATTGGAACAACTAGTGAAGCAACGATGGCAATGGAATTAGGTGTGGATGGAGTTTTATTAAATACAGCCGTAGCCCAATCCAAAAATCCAGCCCAGATGGCCTATGCAATGAATTTAGGAGTCAAAGCTGGTCGATTAACGTATTTAGCTGGTCGTATGGAAAAGAAATATTACGCGAATGCAAGCTCTCCTCTAGATGATATTAGTACATTAATATAAAAAGTTGTGTACAATACTATTGTAGATTAGATACTCTCTAGTGTATCTATCTCTAAAAATAAGTGAATAGAAACTACTAAAATTTTTAAAAGAACAATAGCTAAGTAATTATTATGTTTGAAAAATTTACAGAAGGTGCAATTAAGGTAATCATGTTGTCGCAAGAAGAGGCACGTCGAATGGGACATAACTTTGTTGGAACGGAACAACTTTTATTAGGTGTCATAGGACAAAGACATGGTATTGGTGCACGCGCCTTAAAAAAAATCAAAATTACCTTAAAAAAAGCTCGAAAAGAAATTGAGTTGTATATCGGACGAGGAACAGGCTTTGTTGCCTCAGAGATTCCTTTCACACCGAGAGCAAAACGAGTTCTAGAAATGGCTGTTCATGAAGGAAAAGATTTAGGTCAAAATTTTGTTGGAACAGAACATATCTTATTAGCTCTTATTGCTGAATCAGATGGTGTTGCAATGCGTACATTAGACAAATTACACGTAAATATTCCACAACTAAAAAACTTAATTTTAGCATATATTGAAGAGACACAAGAAGAAATTTTACGACCATTAACACAAGCTGAAAAATTCTTGCTGGAACGAGAAAGAAAAGGAAGCCCAACACCAACGTTAGATGAGTATGCAGAAAATATTACAAAAGAAGCAATCGATGGAAATTTAGATCCAGTTATTGGGCGTGAAAAAGAAATCGATGATGTAATTGCTGTTCTAGCTCGTCGAACAAAAAATAATCCAGTTTTAATTGGTGAACCCGGGGTAGGAAAAACAGCTGTTGCAGAAGGTTTAGCACAATTAGTTTTAACAGAAAAAGTTCCACACTTTTTAGATGGTAGCTTAATTATGGCCTTAGATTTAGGTTCAATTTTAGCTGGTACTAAATATCGTGGTGAATTTGAGGAACGATTAAAAAGAATTGTTGAAGAAGCTCAAAATGATACTGCTGTGATTGTAGTCATTGATGAAATTCATACATTGGTCGGAGCTGGAGCTGCGGAAGGTGCAGTAGATGCTGCAAACATTTTAAAACCTGCCTTAGCACGTGGTAAATTCCGTTGTATTGGAGCAACAACAAATGATGAATATCGTAAATATATTGAGCGTGATCCAGCTTTAGAACGTCGTTTCCAACCTGTTCGTGTTGAAGAACCAAGTGTTGGAGTAACTATTGAAATTTTACGTGGTTTACGGTCAAAGTTTGAACAACACCATACATTAAGTTATCATGATAAAGCATTAGAACAAGCAGCTATTCTTTCAGATAAATATGTTGCCGATCGTTATTTACCAGATAAAGCGATTGATGTTTTAGATGAAGCTGGGGCTCGTGTTCGCTTAGAAAATAGACGACTACCGTCTGGTTTACAAAGCTTAATGAAAGAATTACAAGATACGATCAAAGATAAAGATGAATGTATCAAAGAACATGATTTCGAAGCTGCGAAACAATTAGTGGACCATGAAATGGAAGTTCGAACTCATATTCGTATCATGAAACAATCTGCTTTAACAAAGAAAAAACGTGGATTCGTTCGAGAAGACGTTGATATGGTTACAGAAAAGGACATCTCAGATGTAGTTTCAAATTGGACTGGTATTCCTGTGACTAAACTTACAGGATCAGAATCAGCACGATTAATGAAGATGGAAGAAACTATTCATGAGCGAATCATTGGTCAACGACATGCTGTTACATCTGTATCGAAAGCAATTCGTCGAGCACGAGTAGGGTTACGAAATCCAAGTCGTCCAATTGCCAGTTTTATTTTTTCGGGACCAACTGGTGTTGGTAAAACAGAATTAACAAAAGCTTTATCAGATTACATGTTTAGTACGGAAGAAAGTATGATCCGATTAGATATGTCTGAATTTATGGAGAAACATACTGTAGCAAAATTAATTGGTTCACCCCCCGGTTACGTTGGATACAATGAAGGTGGTCAGTTAACAGAAGCAGTTCGATCAAAGCCATACTCTGTAGTCTTATTTGATGAAGTTGAAAAAGCACATCCCGATGTTTTTAACTTACTATTACAAATTCTAGATGATGGACGTTTATCAGATTCAAAAGGTCGTGTAATTGATTTCACAAATACATTAATCGTGATGACAACTAATTTAGGATCAAAAATTATTGAACGAGAAAGTGGGATTAAATCTAAATCAGAACAAGGCGATCGAGGATTTAAAATCACACCTGATGCAGTTTTAGGTTGGGAACCTACTCCAGAACCAATTTCAGATCCTAAGCTTTTTGAACGAACATCTGGATTAGTACATGAAGAACTTAAAAACTTCTTCCGTCCAGAGTTCTTAAATCGTATTGATGAAATCATTGTTTTTAATCATTTAACACGTATCGATATTTGGCAAATTTGTTCTTTAATGGTCAAACAAGTTAAAAACCGATTAAAAGAAAAAGATATCAACCTAGTCGTTGACTTATCTGTTCAAGCATTTTTAACAGACGAAGGTTATGATCCAATTTATGGTGCTCGACCATTACGACGTGCTATTATGAAATATTTGGAAGATAGTTTAGCAGAACAATGTTTATCAAAAACTTTATATCCAGGCACAAAAATCACTGTGAGTCGGAAAAAAGTCGAAGGAACATTATTAACCTATACAAATGAACTACAAGTAGACGTTAGTTTTGACGAAGTTGATCCAAGTTTGTTACAAGAGGTAAATGAAATGGCAATGAATTCAAGTGAAATCGTAACAGATTCTTCTACAAATGAATCACCAGTCCCAATGGTTGGAGACGACCAACCTGACGAAACAGATTCAAAAAAATCAAAACGTCGACTTTCACGCTTCTTTAACAAAACAAAAAGCTAAATCGTAACGTGGATTCACAGAGTGAAATTTGAGGAGTTACGATAAAAAACTAAATTAGTTCCAATTTTCTAGTAAATTCCAAACATTAATTTAAGGATTTGCTAGAAAATTGAAAATATTTCGAAAAACACTCCTATTAAAATTTGACTTTTGAAACAAAATAATATATTTTCTATACGAAGTATATTCCTATAAAAAATAAAAATGGCTGTACCTAAAAAAAGAACATCAAAAGCAAAAAAAAATGCTCGTAAGGCAAACTGGAAAAGAAAAGGAGCTAAAGCAGCTCAAAAATCTTTCTCTTTAGCTAAATCAATGTTACGAGGAAAACCAACAAGTTTTGTATATAGTGTATATGTAGATGAAAACGAATAAATCTTAAAAGCTCCTTTAAAGATTTATTTTTAATAATTATAGAAATTTAATAATTCTATTTTAATTAGCGGATGTGGCGAAATTGGTATACGCGCTGGTTTTAGGTACCAGTGACTTAGGTCGTGAGAGTTCGAGTCTCTCCATCCGCAATCAGTGTTTCTAATTCATTTTTTATTTATTTCAATACTTATTAATTAAATTTAATATGCTCCCTTTTACTCTTCAACAACTTCGAATTTTAAAAGCAATTGCAACCGAAAAGAACTTTACTCGCGCTGCGGCTAGTCTATATATTTCCCAACCCTCATTAAGTAAACAAATTAAGATATTGGAAGAAAATTTAGATACAATATTAATTAACCGTGAGAGAAATAATATATCCTTAACGGAAAGTGGTATAATTTTTCTGCAATATTCAGAACGAATACTAATTCTTTGTGAAGAAAGTTGTCGTGCTTTAATTGATTTAAAAAAAGGAGATCGAGGAAATTTAAAAGTTGGAGCTAGCCAAACGATTGGTACCTACTTAATGCCTCGAATTCTAGCATTGTTTGCTCAAAATTACCCTCAAATTGATCTAAAAGTACAAGTGGATTCTACTCGAAGTATATCTAACAGTATCATTAAACGTGAAATTGATATAGCTATTGTAGGAGGTGAGATATCCAAGAAGCTAAAAAAAAAATTAACAATTCAACCATTTGTATACGATGAATTGAGTCTAATTATTTCCAAATCACACCCTTTTGCTTTAAAACAAATCATCAAAAAAGAAGATTTATATTGTTTAGATTTTATAACTTTGCATTCTACTTCAACGATTAAAAAATTTATTGATAATACGTTAATTCAAAATAAGATTCAAACAAACGAGTTACGTACAATCTTACAATTAAATTCTATTGAAGGAATCAAAACAGCTGTCAGTTTGGGATTAGGAGCAGCTTTTGTTTCATCCTCATCCATTGAAAAAGAAATCCAATTAAAACAAATTAAAATATTAAAGATCGAGAGCCTTAATATTAACCGTCAATTATCTATTATTAGTAATCCAGAATGCTATAAATCCAAGGCTTTTCATCTGTTTTATAAAGAACTAATAAGATTAAAAACAAAAAGTAAAACCTAAAATATATTTTTAAAAAAGTTGACGGTTTAAAAAAATTTCTAGTACTATTAAAAGTACGTAAAAATAAATTAATTTAGATTATGAAATATGCAATTGTCGAAATTAGTGGAAGACAATTTTGGATTGAAGCAGGAAAATACTACGATTTTAACCGAATTCCAACAGAATTAGGAAAACAAATTACATTAAATCGAATTCTATTATTAAATAATGAAGGAGATGTATTAATCGGACAACCTTATTTAGAAAGTGTTAAAATCAAAGGAAAAATCTTAGAACACTTCCGAGGCAAAAAAACCATTGTTTACAAAATGCGACCAAAGAAAAAAACTCGCAAAAAACAAGGTCATCGTCAAGAACTAACACGTGTTTTTATCGAAGATATTATTATGAATTAATTATAAACTATAGGAATTTAAAATTATGGCACACAAAAAAGGTGCAGGAAGTACAAAAAATGGTCGTGATTCTAATGCGAAGCGATTAGGAGTAAAAAAATTCGGCGGTGAAACAGTAAAAGCGGGAAATATTTTAATTCGCCAACGAGGCATGAAATTTAAACCCGGTGTTAATGTTGGGTGTGGAAAAGATTTTACTTTATTCGCTTTAACAGAAGGAACTGTTACATTTGATTATCAAGAAGGAAAAAAGAAACGTATAAATATTATTGTTTAAAAATTTTTAAATAATTTTGGATGCAAAAAAATTCTATTACAAAAAAATATCAAAACTTAGTTGCCCAAATAAATAATTTGGAAGACAAGTTTCAGAGTCTTACAGACAATGATCTACGTGCTCAAAGTTTCAAATTAAAAAAACAATATCAAAAATCAAAAGATTTAGATTCATTAATTAGTGAATCATTCGCATTAACTAGAGAAGCTAGTTTACGAACTCTGGGATTAAGACATTTTGATGTTCAATTAATTGGAGGATTGACTCTTAACAATCAAAAAATCGCAGAAATGAAAACTGGTGAAGGAAAAACACTAGTAGCAACACTTGCGGCTTCGTTAAATGCCTTAACTGGGAACGGTGTTCATATTATTACAATTAATGATTATTTAGCAAGTCGTGATCATGCCTCAATGGGTCAAATTTATAGCTTACTAGGTTTGAATACCGGACTCATTCAAGATGATATGTCAAAACCAGAGCGAAAGAAAAATTATAACGCAGATATTACATATGTTACAAATTATGAAGTAACATTTGATTTTTTACGTGATAATATGGCATTAAATTTAAATGAGCTAACACTACGCCCATTTAATTATTGTATCATTGATGAAGTTGATTCGGTACTAATCGATGAAGCCCAAACACCATTAATTCTTTCTGATAATATTGAAACACCAGTTGATAAATATATAATTGCAGCTGAAATTACACAATATCTCAAACGTAATATTCATTACACAGTTGATGAAAAAAATAAAAACATCATTGTACTGGACAAAGGAAGTAAACAAATTGAAAACATTTTACAGGTTAAAGATTTGTATGATACCCGTGATCCATGGATCCCATATGTACTAAATGCGATTAAAGCGGATTCATTATTCACGAATAATGTTCATTATATTATTCAAAATAATCGAGTTGTGATTGTCGATGAATTTACCGGTAGAATTATGCCTGACCGACGTTGGGGAGATGGTCTTCATCAAGCAATCGAAGCAAAAGAACAATTACCAATTCGTCAAAAATCAGAAACACAAGCTGAGATAACTTATCAAAATTTTTTTTTACTTTATCCCAAACTGTCTGGCATGACTGGAACTGGTAAAACAGCTGAAATTGAATTTGAGAAAATCTATAAATTATCAGTTGATGAAATTCCAACAGACCGTCCAGCATTACGAAAAGATTTATCTGATCTAGTTTATAAAGACCAATTTTTAAAATGGAATGCCATTTCGAAAACTTGCAACGAAGTTTCTCAAACTGGTCAACCAATTTTGATTGGAACGACAACTATTGAAAAATCAGAAATGTTAGCAGAATTGCTGAATGAATATAAATTATCTTATCAGCTTTTAAATGCGAAACCAGAGAATGTTCGCCGTGAATCAGAAATTGTGGCTCAAGCTGGAAAACGTGGAGCAATTACAATTGCAACGAATATGGCCGGGCGTGGTACGGATATTATTCTTGGTGGAAATATTACATTTAATGTTCAAAAAGAACTATATGATATTTTAACATTTTCACGGAACTATATTAGTTCTAAAGGTCAAAATCTCTTCCAATCATCTCTGAAAAATCAATTAAAATCGTATTCGCAAAACTTTTTAAGTGTTCTTTTTTCAATATTGAATGATCCATTATTTTTGGAATTATCTGATATCGGAGTTTTACGAGCATTACGCGAGAGTGATCAAAATCTAATTCCAAATATATCTTACCAATGTTCTCTTAAATTTTTAATTGACGAGTTAAAACAACATTACAATAAAAATCAAAAACAAGAAAATCAAATTGTAAAAAATCTTGGTGGGTTATATATTGTCGGAACTGAACGAAATGATTCAAGACGAGTAGATAATCAGTTACGTGGACGGTGTGGTCGTCAAGGGGATCCAGGAACTTCACAATTTTTCTTAAGTTTAGATGATAACTTATTACGTTTATTTGGTGGGTCAAAAATTCAAACCTTCCTTCAATCTCAAATGTTAGACGATTCTCCATTAGAATCGGATATTTTGACACGAAGCTTAGATTCCGCTCAACAAAAGGTGGAAGAACGTGCTTATCAACAACGAAAAAATTTATTTGAGTACGATGAAATTTTAAATAAACAACGAAAGATTGTTTATCTAGAACGGTCAGTAATTTTAAACAAAGAATCTCTGCAAAAGACTATTCTTGCCTATGGTGAACAAATGATTACAGCTCTTTCATTAAAAGTGAAGTTTGAAAATTCATCGACAAAGCAAATTATATCGTTGTTTGAGAATCTATTTGGTAAAAATTTAGTCATAAATTCGAAAGCGAGTGCTATTGATTTTCAACAACATTTATTTAATGAGTTCTGGCTAGCTTACCAAGCAAAAATTAATGAACTGAACGTTCATGGAGATGGTACTTGTGCAAGCTTAGAACGAAGCATTAGTTTACTAAACATTGATCTCATTTGGCGGGCACATTTACAAGAAATGACACTACTCCGTGAAGCTGTGAGCTGGCGTGGTTATGGACAACAAAATCCATTGTATGAGTACAAAAAAGATGCATTGCAGTTTTTCAATCAACAAGCAGCAATCTTAAGACAATTAGTAGTCTATGAATTATTAAGATCGTCTGTTTTATAAAAAAATTTATTTTTCATTTAATTCAAATATGGCAAAACGCACACTTTCAAATAAAAGCCGGTATTCAGTTTTAAAAGTATCTGGTTTTAGAGCACGTATGGCTACTCCACAAGGCCGTAAGACGATCAAAAATCGTCGTAAAAAAGGCAGAAAATTATTAACGATTGCTCGTTAATTTCGTCTTTTCATTATTAGAGTGAGTTCTTACACTCACTTTAATCCTAATAAACAATTTTTTAGTTAAGATTACTCGCTTATTAACTTAGCAAATTAATTTTTGAAGAAACATTTTATGAAATTTACTAGTGAGTTAGCTCTTTTTTTAAAAGCTCGTTATCCAATCATTTACATTAATACGATTGAAGAAGATCGAGTGGAATATATTATTCGAAAAAATATAAAAACAAATTTAAATCGTAGTATCTATAGTTGGGATTTTGTCGATGGTTACACAAATAATCCAAATAATGAAGGGTTTGCAAAGAAAAATCCGTTACAAGCCTTAGAACTGGTCGAACGAATAAATTCTGAAACTCCTGCGTTATTTTTATTAAAAGATTTTAACCGATTTTTAACAGATCTTTCCATCTCACGCAAGCTTCGAAATATTAGTCGAATCCTCAAATTACAACCGAAAACAATAATTATTATTGGATCAGATTTATCTATACCAAAAGAATTACAAGAATTGATTACTATTTTAGAATTTCAATTACCTTTAGAAGAAGAAATTAATCAAGAATTAACACGATTGGTTACATCTTTAAATATTCAAGTAGATCCAGAATTATTTGAAAATTTAACACGTGCTTGTCAAGGATTATCGTTAGAAAGAATTCGACGTGTTTTATCGAAAATTATTGCAACGTATAAGACAATTGACACGAACAGTATTAACGTCCTATTGAGCGAAAAAAAGCAAATAATTGGTCAGACAGAAATTTTAGAATATTGCTCAGTAAACGAAGAGATTAGTAATTTAGGAGGATTGAACAATTTAAAAGATTGGTTAACCAAACGGAAAACTGCTTTTAGTATTCAAGCTTCAAATTATGGATTACCAACACCTCGAGGTTTATTACTTATCGGGATTCAAGGAACTGGAAAATCATTGGCCGCCAAAGCAATTGCAAGTGATTGGCAATTACCCCTCTTAAAATTAGACGTTGGTAAATTATTTGGTGGAATCGTAGGTGAATCCGAATCTCGTTTACGACAAATGATTACTGTTTCTGAAACAATCTCACCATGTATCTTATGGATTGACGAAATTGATAAAGCATTTACAAATACCGATAGTCAAGGTGATAGTGGGACTAGTAATCGGGTATTAGCAACATTTATTAGTTGGTTATCAGAGAAAACAAAACCTGTTTTTGTAATTTCAACTGCTAATAATATTGATTTATTACCATTAGAAATTATCCGGAAAGGACGATTTGATGAAATTTTTTTTTTAGATTTACCAAAACTATCGGAACGGGAAGAAATTTTTAAAATTCACATTCAAGAATTTAGGCCAAATAGTTGGGAACTATTTAATTGCAAAAAATTAGCCCAATTATCGGATTCATTTTCAGGAGCTGAAATTCGACAGAGTGTCATTGAGGGTATGTATCAAGCGTTTTATGAAAAACGTGAAGTTACGACAGAAGATATTTCTCTCGCTTTAAAAGAATGTATCCCATTAGCTAATTTAGAAAGTAAGCAGATGTCAAAATTAAAAAATTGGGCAACTTCTGGACAAATTCGTTTAGCATCTTCCGAACCTATATATATTTAAGTTAAAATTTTTATTTTTAATGCGACAAAAAATTTTTCGATTATTTGCTGATTTACGGTTTTCAATTTTCACACTCTTATTAATTAGTGTATGTAGTATTATTGGAACAGTAATTGAGCAAGATCAATCTATTGAAATGTATAAAATAAATTATCCTCTAACGAATCCCGTATTTGGATTCTTATCATGGGATAAAATTCTTTATTTTGGATTTGACCATGTTTATAAAACATGGTGGTTTTTATTATTAATTTTCGTGTTTGGTTGTAGTTTAGTTCTCTGTAGTTTTTTACAACAATTACCATCGTTAAAAATTGCACGCCGATGTCAATTTTTTAGAACAAACCGTGCCTTTTACAAATTAAATAATTACACAATTTTAACAACACCTTCGTTTTCTAAACTTTTAGCTGGTATCCAAATGGAACACTATTCTATTTTTCAACAAAAAAATATAGTATATTCCTACAAAGGGTTAATTGGTAGAATTGCACCAATTATTGTTCATTTTAGTATGATTTTAGTTTTAGTAGGGACAGTTGTAAGTTCATTATTTGGTTTTAAAGCCCAAGAGATTGTTCCAAAAACAGAGAATTTTCACATCCAGAATATTGTCTCCAATGGGCGATTCACAGTAATCCCTCAAAATTCAGCCCGTGTCAATGATTTTTGGATAACTTACACAAAAAACAAAACTATTTCTCAATTTTATTCTGATATTTCTATTTTAAATAACAATGGAAATGAAATAAAACGAAAAACTATTTCTGTAAATTACCCATTAGTTGACAAAGGAGTTTACTATTATCAAACCGATTGGAATTTAGTAGGTTTACGATTTAAAACGAATACAAATCAAATCATTGAATATCCATTAGTCAATGTTTTCCCTAACCAAGAAAAAATTTGGCTAACCTGGATCTCGAACAATCAATTGACACAAAATGGAATCATTTTATTGATTGATAATCTTGAAGGCTATTGTTCTATTTATAGCGATACAGGACAATTTTTGGGAAACATGGAACTAAATGAATCAGTAAACTTCAACCAAAATATTACATTATTAGAAATTTTGAGCTCCACTGGCTTACAAATTAAAATCGATCCAGGTATTCCATTAATTTATTTAGGATTTTTCTTTTTAATGATAAGTACACTAATGAGTTACATTACTTATTCTCAAGTTTGGGTATTCCAAAAAGAGCAACAACTGTTTATAGGTGGTAATACAAATAGAGCATTGTTTGATTTTGAGCTAGAATTTTTAAAATTAGTTAAAAATTATTAACAAGTAAATTGATTAAAGGATTTCTAAAGTTGTATAATTGTAGATAACAAACTAAACATTTGGGAAGATTTATAATAAATAAAATTTTTTATGACAGCAACTTTAGAAAGACGTGAAAGCGTTTCTGTATGGGAACGTTTCTCTGCTTGGATTACTAGTACTGAAAACCGTTTATACATCGGTTGGTTTGGTTGTTTAATGT
>Ga0209092_10001964_pt1 | contig 19434 bp, 4 predicted proteins | sample FraStrMetagenome_FD_187446 | JGI IMG/M metagenome (GOLD analysis project Ga0209092, IMG submission 187446) | Marine eukaryotic phytoplankton communities from Arctic Ocean - Fram Strait ARC3M Metagenome (SPAdes) (version 2) | ecosystem: Environmental > Aquatic > Marine > Oceanic | place: Fram...
GAACTAGCATTAGAAAAAGCTGGTGGGTCATACGACAGAAATGACATCGACAATGCAGTACACATCTCCGTTGGCCCAGGCGCATATTACGTTGAAGAGCCTATTGCACTTCCAGATGATTGCTCATTGACTTCTACAGCAGGTCAGTACGCTACTGTTATCAGGAAATCTCCAGGATACGAAAGAACAAATGGTATCTTGGTTGGTTCTGGTTGTTATGTCCAAGGTTTCGGTTACATGAACTTTGAGGTTGATAACTTCGATTATCCAGAAGGTGGTTTCGCTATTGCTTACCGCCCAGGTGCGTTGCTAAGACGTTCACCATATATTCGTGACTCCTCACAGCTTTCTAACTTTAACCGTCTTGATGTTGAACCAACATTGAACCCATTCAACTCTAAGGGTGGTATTCTCGACCTTGGACAAGAATTCTATTTGGTTGCAGGTCATTCAGCACAGTCACAGTTTGAAATTGATGATGAAGTAACATTCTCATCTGGTGCTACTGGTTTTGTATCATACATCACAGACATTGACTCAGCAAGACAAATCTACGTTCGTAACCTTAAAGGTAATGTAGAAGTTGGAGATATTCTTTACGCCCAACGTGGCGGTACTGGTACTATCGAAAGCATCGGCATTGACGATTTCCCTAACAGGGCAGTTGGTCGTGGTGGTGGTTGTTTGCTTGCAGACAGAGCATTGCTAGACACAGACTCACTTTACACATACGTTCTTTGTTTTGGTTTCACGCCTCGTACACAAAACGGTACAGGTTATGTTGCTAAAAACGGTGCTGGTGTTAACGGTATTGGTTCCTTGTCAATCTTTACACGCCAAGCGTTCTTTGCGCTTAATGGTGGTCAGATGACTTTGAACAACTCTGGTACACAGTTTGGCGACATCTCAATGAGAGCAAAGGGGTCTACTACAATTATTAGACCAGCAGAAGGTGATGATAATCTATTCTTCGCTAACACTGCATTCTCTGAATTGATTATGTCTAAGAAAGACGATATTCTTGACAATATGGTAGACTTCCTAACAGCTAACACAACTACAGGTTTTGAAGGTGGTGCTGGGCTAGGATACCAAGGTTACAATGCAGACAAATGTTTCCGTGACACAGGAATTATCATTGACAATACAGGATTTGATGTTGCTACAGGTAGTAACTATTGGGGTCGTTTAAGTGGTATCTCGTATAGCTCTCCTATCTCACAGGTAGTTAAAGCTGAACAACTTACTGAAACAGTAGGTTCTATTCAGCATCTTAAAGAGGGTATCCTTGACATCTTTGCAAACGCATCTTCTGATGTAACAAATCGTGTCAACGCATCTATTAACGAGACTATCAACATTCTTGAGAATGGTGAAGAAGCCGCTAATCCAATTATCTGGACAGATTATAACGATGACGTAAACAAATCAAAAGAAAATGCTCGTATTCTAATTCAAGACAACAAAGACCTTATCATTGATGGTATGGTTGATTGGATCGACAACAACGATGAATTCTTTGCATACGATAGCGGAAAGTGCGCTCGTGACATCGAAGAATACATCTTGCCAGCGGTTAAATGGGATTCTATCCTAGATACGAACTACAACTCTGTAACAGCGGGACAGGCTTACTACTTCAAGCAAGCTTCTGCTGTAATCGGAAATCAAAGAAATGAAACAGTTGCGGCGTTCTCAAGATTACGCAAAACAACTGACGATCTAGTACAAGCCAACTCTGCACTAGGTGCATCAAGAGCATATACTAAGTTCAATACAATTGTTGATATTCTTGGAAATAACGGTCAAAAGTTCACACCTACTGGTGCTTCTTACATTCCTGGTACTGGCGTATTTACAATCACTATGGTTGGGCATGGCTTGACTGCTGGCACAATGGTTACTCTTTCAGATGAATCATTCGCGTTTACTTGTGTAGCAGATGGCAACAAAGTTGCATCCTCTTACCCAAGACCAACTGACCCAGCATACAGATCAGCAATTCCTGTCCTTAGCGTAACATTAGATACGATCACAGTAAATATCGGAGCATCTGGTTATACTGGCGCTCACACTTTTGTAAGTAATACACGCAATGCAGTGACTGTTGTTGGTGAAGCAATTACATTCAGCAACGATGCAAGTATCCCACTGAACCAAAGAAACGCACGTATTCAGTTGCAAGCTAACAAAACATTCATCCAAGATTACATGATGGATTGGGCAGACAGTAACTTCTACATGTACGACAGTATTAAATGCCAACGTGACACAAACGAGTACATCATTCCAGCTATCCAACGTGATATGCTAACTGGTTCAAATTTCATGACAGTTGCTGCTGGTAAAGCTTATCGTGGTAAAACAGGCGATTTCTTAATTGAAAATCAGCTACCACAAACACTAGGCGCGTTCGAAAACTTAAAAGTTGATACAGCGGCTATCCTTTCAGATGCGGCTTCAATTAAACGTTCCAATGACTCATTCGATGAGTTCATGGGCATCATGCAAACTGAAGGTAAGCAATATTCACCTACAGATGCATCATACGATCCAGTAACAGGTGTATTCACTGCAACTATCGCAAACCACTCTTTCGAAATTGGTGATCAAGTTATCCTTATGAAAGAAGCATTCACATTCTCTTGTGAATTTAATGGTGTTGTTGGCTTTGCTGATTACCCAAGAGCAACTGATCCAGCATACAGAACACCACAGACAATTACGAATGTGGTAGGCGACACAATTACTATGAATGTTGGAAATGGTGGAACATATACAGGCGCACATACATTTATTAGAGCGAAGGCAGGTTCTGTACAAGAAGTTGCAGTTCTTAATGGTACATTCACACCATCAACATCTACATATGACCCAGTAACTGGTATCACAGAAATCACTATCGGCGCACATGAATTTGTAATCGGTGATAAGATCATGATTGAAGAGGGTGGCATTACATTCTCTTGCACATTCAATGGCACACCAGGTGAAGCGGCTTATCCAAGAGCAACAGACCCAGCATTTAATAAAGCATTGACAATTTCCTCAGTAACTGCTACAAGCATTACAGTTAATGTTGGAGACGGTGGAACATACACTGGCGCTCACACTTTCGTAAGTGCATTACCAAACTGCATCAAAACAGCTACTATGTACAATGGTCTAGTAACACCAACAGATGTTGCTTATAACCCAACAAGTGGTGACATGACATTGACAATTGGTTTGCACAGCCTTCCAGAAGGTAAGTGGATTACAATTGCTCCTAAGTCAATCACGTTGTCTTGTGCAAACACAGACGCTGGAACAACAGTAGAAATCAGCCATCCAAGAGAAGGTGAGCCTTGCTTCAAGTCTCCTGTAAGAATTACAGGCGTAACTGGATCAACAATCACTGTAAATGTTGGCAATGCTGGTGGTTATTCAGCGGCACACACATTTGTAAGTGCAGATGTTGATTGTATCGACACTAACGGTCTTTATTGGACTGACCCAGCTAAGAAGCCAGAAATTGTTTCAGTAACAAGTGCAACATACAATCCTAATGACGGTGCGTTTGTTGTAACAGCTACTGCACACGATCTTGCTACTGGCGATCACGTACAACTTAAGCCTCATAGCTTCAAGTTCTCTTGTGACAATGGCGGTGTTGCAGAAGCTACTTATCCAAGAATTGGTGATCCAGCATACGATCTACCATTGGAAATCACAGTAACTGACGCAGATACATTCTCTATTAATGTTGGTGACGGTGGAACATATACAGGCGTACACACATTCATTAGTGCTGAAGCTGACTGTCTTGTTAAAGTCACTGCGACTACACAAGGTGAATATGCGGCACGTCAACTAGCGGCTAACAAAACATTCATCCAGAATGATCTTGACGCATGGTTGAGAAACGAATACTTTGTTTACAATAAAGAACTATGCCAACGTGACACTGGATTTATCGCAAGTGCGGTAGCAAGAGACATCTTAACTGGTTCAAACGTCAATGCTGTAAACTCAGGTATGGCATATCGTATTGGTCTAGCATCTGCTGACTCATTAATTGCTAATGAATTGACTGAAACAGTCGCGGCGTTCACTTGGCTAAAAGGTGAAGTTGCTGGTGACATTTCTGACGCAACTTCGATTACTCGCTCAAATGCGGCGTTTGACGAAATCATCGACATCATGAATAATGGTTTGGGCAATGCTGATACTCTCAGCTTTGGTTCAACTTATGTGTCTGATGAAGCATATGAAGCAAGAGCAACACTACAAGCCAACAAAGCATTCATCCAAGATGAAGTTACAGCATGGCTTGCGGCGAACCACCCTAACCATAACTATGACGTTGCTAAATGCGAACGTGATGTTGGTACTTTTGTTGATACTATCTCATGGGATATTCAGCACGGTTCAAATGCCTCAACGGCTCTTAACTCAAGACTTTATTTCAATGCGGCTGTAGGTATTCTTCCAGAAGATCAAAGAACACCATCAGCAGAATCATTTGAATTTATTGGTAAGATTGCTGGTCAAATCGTAAGAAACGAAGTTGTTACACCACTACAAGTGGTTACAACTCAAGTAAGAGAAAATACTACATCATACACCCCAACAGATGTTGCTTATGCACACATGTCTGGTGTTATGGAAGTTACAATTGGTACTCACTCTTATGTTGTTGGCGACAGAGTTACTATTGTAGAAAATGGCATCACACTTAGCTGTCCAAGCAATGGTGGCGGTAACTTGGCACACCCAAGACCATCTGATCCAATCTACAACAAGCCAGTGACTATTGATGCAGTTACATCAACTACTATCACTTTGCAAGTTGGTGTTGCTAATGTTGATGCGGTACATACTTTTGTAAGTGCATTGCCTAATGCAATCCAAACTGCAATGAACCAACCTGTTTACACACCTACAGATGCATCATACGATCCAGTTGGCGGTGAATTTACAGTAACAGTCGGTACGCACAGATTGGTTGTTGGAGATTACATCATTGTTGACCAAGAAGGTATTACATTCTCTTGCCTAGACGATACTGATACAGTTATCAATATCTCACACCCAAGAACAACTGATCCTTGGTTCAACACACCAATGGAAATCTTAGAAGTAACAGCTACTACAATCACTATGAACGCAGGTAATGCAAATGGTTATGCTAGACCACACACATTTGTGAGTGCTACAGCAAATTCATTCAGAAAAGCTTCTATCCCATCAGTATCTGGTAAGGTACAAGAACTTTGGAGCATAGTATCAGACGTTATTCGTTCGAATGACATCACTACATTGCCAACTATTGTTGAGCCAAGTTACACAGATAATGCGGCTATCAATGCAGACTACCAAACAATTCGTGGTACAATACCAAAGTATCAGCAAGAAATTACAGACTTCCTAAGAGAAGAATATAATGCTCTTGGTTACGATACAGCACTATGCTACCGTGACACAGGCTATGTAATTGATGCAGTCGCAGAAGACTTGAAGTACGGTGGTAATGCTGGTACAATCAATGCGGCTTCCTACTATTGGGATGCGGCTCTTAACATCTTGCCATACGATCAGCGTATGCCTACAAGATTGGCATATCTACATCTTGCTGATGTTGTTGAAGACATCATTGAAGAAACAGTTGTTCTTCCAGTATTTGGTGCAACATTCACACCAACTGATGCTACATATGACCCAACAACTGGTGTCTTTGTTGCAACAATTGGAGCGCACACATTAACTTCTGATGATCACATCTGGTTCACACCATCTGGTATTACATTCTCATGTGATAACGGTAGTGGCGTACAAAATGATGCGGCTCCACAAGCAGGGCATCCATTCTTTAACAAAGCATGTCCAATTACTTCTGTAACTGGAACTACCATCACATTGCAAGTTGGTGTGGCAGGGTCTTATACAGGCGCACACACTTTCGTAAGCGCACTAGCAGATGCTATTAAAGAAGTCAAGGGAAATATCCTACCTCAAAATCTCTCAAATGTTGCAGGTAATGCGACGATAGCGGCTGCTGGTAAAGCACTTGTTACTATCGTAGCTGACTTGGTTGACGATGAGCCAGAGATTGAAGGTCTACTAGGTTCTAAAGACGATGTTCTTAAGAAGCGTAAAGAATTGCCAGTAGTATCTGGTAATCCTATTATGTCTCCATCAAGAACATTTGCTAGAGAAGCACTACAACGTAATAGAACATTCATCCAAGACGAAGTTGTTGCTTTTGTCGAAGACGAATTCTACACATTCGATGAAGCCAAATGCGCAAGAGATGCAGGGTTCATTATTGATGCTGTAAGAAGAGATGTTCAAACAGGTTCCACATACAATTCAAAGTATGCTGGTAAGGCATATCGTAACGGTATGGCTGGCGCTCAAGAAGTAATTGAGGAACAGCTTGCTGAAACGATAGAAGGAATCCGCTATATACAAAAAGACATCGAAGCAAAGCTAAGCGGTGTAGCACTCACTAGAGCAAACGGTTCCTTCACTAATATCATCAACGTGATGACAAATGACTTCACGGCTGATGGCACTAACTACAACTACGGTATCGGTCAATTCGAAGCCTTCGCTAAGAATGCGGCTGATGGTATGAACGTTAACAGAGCTTTCTTACAGGCTGAAGCTACAGCTTGGGTAAATGTTAACTATCCATCATTAGTGTATACAGAAGCTAAATGTCAAAGAGACACAGGCTTCATGGTTGATGCTGTAACTTACGACATTCAACATAACACAAACACAGCTATGATTGATGTTGCTAAGATTTATTTTGAAAACGGACTTTCAGCGTTGTCAACAGCACAAAGAGCGCCAACCGTAGCACTATACACACACTTGGCTACAGTAACAAGAGCATTGCTTCTTAAACAGCCAGTTACAGCTACTACAGGTAACGCAGTTGTGCAAAGCGCAGTATTCGGTAACGTTAACGCTCTTACAGCGACAGCGGCACAAGAGCTATGGTCAGTTGTATCAGACTTGATTGTTGATAACTCTCTAATCAATCTTCCAACAGCAATTGAAGTAGTTGATGGTGTAGGCGAAAACTATGATTACAACACTGAAGCTACTTTGATCGGTGACTCAAAAGCGACACTTGCCGCATCTATCACTACTTACCTTAAGACTAGGTTCTCTTATCTTGAGTATAGCAGAGAAAGATGTCATCGTGATGCAGGTCACATGGTTGACGCAATCAGCCACGATGTTCAATACGGTGGTAACAGCGCAATCTGGAACAATTCTCAAATTCACTTTAAAGATGGCGTAAATGTATTGCCTATCCAACAAAGAGAATCTTCGAAAAGAGCATTCACACACATGGCACAAGTTGTTCATGATGTGATCCGTCAGATCGAAGTTCCATTGAGAATAGGTAGAAAGTACACACCAAGCACAGTAACTTACGATGCTCTTAATGGAGCTATGGTTATCACTCTTAGTGGTGGACATGACTTTAAAGTTGGAGATCACGTTGTGTTCCCAACCAACTCCTTCACATTCTCTTGCTTAGATGCAAGTGGTGCGGCGGTTGAAATCAGCCACCCAAGAACTACTGATCCATTGCACAATAGCCCAGTAAGAATTAATGCAATTTCTGGTACAACTATTACTGTAAATGCTGGATCAGGTGGTACAGGAGCGCAGAAGGCACATACATTCGTAAGTGCAACTAAAGGCGCAGTACAAGAAGTTATTGGTGCAACTATCAGACAAGACAAGACTTCTCTTGTAGCTAGACGCTACATTGCTAAAGAAGCTAAAGACTTGTGCCTAGTAGTAGCAAACGTTGTTGCTCAAACTAACCCAACTAACTTGCCAGTTCTTATCGAACCAAACCGTGAGTGGATGGCTGGATCAGCAATCGAAACTAGCATTGATACCATTAACACAAACAAAGCAACTCTTGCAACTAACTTGATTAGCTTTATTTCGAGAACATATAATGGTCTAAGCTATCCTAAGCAGAAATGTCGTAGAGATGTTGGCGGTATCGTTGATGCTCTATCACATGACGTTCAGTATGGTACAAACTATGGTACGTTGTTAAATGCCAACTTGTATTTCGACAATGCCACAAGTGTCCTACCATTCGATCAAAGAAGTCAAACTGCTGATTTCTTCTACGAAATGGGTCAGTTGGTTGAGAAGGTTGTGCAAGAAACTGCAAGCGGTCAAGATGTTGCTGGAACCCCAGCGACTGCAACTGAAGGTACTACAGTTCAAAACCTAGTAAGAATTATCGAAATGGCAATTCGTCGCAATGGCTTGGACGGTGTTCCTGATATTCAAGAGCCAGATACTTCTTGGGTAGATGCTTCTCTAATTTGGATGGGCAATGAAATTGATGATAATCTTGACAATCTAAGTGATGACATCACAACATGGATTAACAAAGAATTCAACGTTCTTGATTACAACAAAGCTAAGTGTCGCAGAGACAGTGTTTACATCTTGGATGCATTCAGCTATGACCTTAACTACGGTGGTAACTCAGCTTCCAGATGGAATGCAGATTTCTACTTCTGGAACAACGAACTAAGAGTACCAGAAGATCAGCGTGTTGCAACTGCTAAAGCATACCGTAAGATTGGTGAGCTTGCTAAACTGGCAGTTCAAGGTAATCTACCAGGTCAGGTCATTAGACAGGGCGTTGGTGGTGATGCTGAAGCAAATCAAGCATACGATCTAGGTTTGATCTTCTACAATGCACTATTCAACAACTCCGTGTTAGACCTCGGACCTCTTACTGAGCCTAACTATGTTATCGGAACAGATAAAGAATATAGCTTTGCCAAGGACATTCTTGCTAATAATAGAACATTCTTGCAACGTGAAACTCAGCGTTTCATTACTTCAGAGTACAAATTCATTGACCTACCTAAGACTTATCGTGACGGTGGAAACTTGCTACAGATTATTGCAAATGACTTTGCCTTTATCGATCCAGCAAACGGTGTTGAAGGTACAGACAGAGCAATGAGATCATTTGCGGCGGCGTTGTTTAATATCAACCAACAGCATGTGTTCCCAGTGTTTAACGCACCAAGAACATTTACTGATTGGAGAAAACTACGCTTTAAAGGCACAGTTGCTTCCGTACCAGCTAGAGATGCGTTGACAGGCATGAAGCGTTGGGATGCATACATCATTCCAACAACTGGTGCTGGCAATCCAGACAACAATAACTATCTTGGAACGATCTATCATTGGAACGGTACTGCATGGATTACTGTTGGTGCTAATAACTCCGATCTGCTTTATTCTTTCTATAAGGCTTGGGAACAAATGAAAACTTATATAAATACTAATATCGCTCCAGATCAAGCACACAGGAACATGGTGACAGAATTGCTAGACAACGTACTTACAAAAAGTGTATTGACACCAGACTTCCTAGTCTTTGGTTCGCTCGTTGAATCTATTGCTCACCAGTTTAACGGTGCATCAGCAGGTGTTAACAGAAACGCACTTCCGCTGAACTTTAGAAACATCGGCGCGGCTATCGGTGCTACTGCATCTGTTCTCTCAGAGGACGGTGGTAGAATTAGATGGTCTGGATCAGACGAATTAAACAACCAGTATTTCGCAAGAGGGTTGAAAATTAACGGTAGAACAGGTCGTATTGAAGGACGTCCATTCACATCGTCAGTTAGAAAACTCGCTCGAAGGGCTTCAAATTCAAGGGCATCTCTATAATGGCTATAAATACACTCACAACAACACAAGCGCCTGATGCTAAACCAGTCGCTAAGTCTTTCACATTATCTACCAACTGGCAGACAATGATTGAAGTACCAAATTATGAAGTCCCAGAGCTAGTCTTTGGGGGTTCAACTACTATTGAACCAGGCGTTGGTGAAGTTATTTCACCTCTGATCTTGTGTAATATCACAGCGGCTACAGTAACGTGTGATGTGAGAACGCATAGAGAAGATGTTAACGCTGAATTCTATCTAATAAGAAACTTACAAATCCCAGCATATGATACTATCCCATTACCGCTTAACGGTCAATTCTTTAAGTCAGGTGATCTGCTAGAATTAAAATGTTCAGACAACTTAGCAGTACATGCAACTCTATCATTTACACTAGGTCAAGCTGAAGAGGATGATGTATAATGCCGTTTAAATCTATAAGTGGAAGTAGGATAATTGGTCAGGGTCAGCCACAAGCAGTCCCTATCCAACTTGATCCAGCCCCATACACAGGTGCTATAGCTTATGGTAGCGATGGTAACATTTACGTATCAAACGGCTCAGCATGGGCTGATGTTGGTTCTGGTGCTACAGGCGCACAGGGTACACAAGGTGTGCAAGGCGTTCAAGGTGTGCAAGGCACATATGGGCCAGGATTTGACGTAATTGGATCAGTTCCAGACGTTGATAGTGGTGGCGATCCTCAAGCAACTCTTAATACTGCATTTGCATCTGCTACTACAGGGCAAGCGGCTATTGATGAGGCTGACGATGAGCTTTGGGTCTATGATGGAGCTAACTGGGTTAATGTTGGTTCTTTCAGAGGTGTCCAAGGTTTTGATGGTAATCAGGGCGTCCAAGGCGTACAGGGTACAATCGGTCAAGAAGGTATCCAAGGTTCTCGTGGTTTCCGTGGTAATCAGGGCGTACAGGGCTACCAAGGTACAACTGGTATCCAAGGGGTGCAAGGCATCCAAGGAATCCAAGGCACACAAGGAACTCAGGGTATCCAAGGGGTGCAAGGCATCCAAGGAATCCAAGGACTTCAAGGAGATCAAGGCGTTCAAGGTGTACAAGGACCTCAAGCGTTTCAAGGTATACAAGGTGACTATGGTTTCCAAGGTTTCTCAGGCGATGACTCAGGGATGGTTGTTCAATATAATGTAGGACACACATTTGCAGAACCAAGTTCGGCTACTTCTGGATTTATGGTATTCAATTCTCCAGCAGCCGATACTGGCGCATTAACTGGTGCAACTAAACTTTGGATTGCTGATAGCGATACATTTAATATTGATTTAACAGCTTACTTTAACGCTATAGGTTCATCTAGCTCTACTAATAAAGGTTATATGAAATTCACATTACGTGATAATCCTAGTAAGTATGCGATATTCTCAATACAGGGACTTACTGATGATGGCAATTACTTTGATTTAGATGTTACTTATTTAAGTGGTAATGGTCTAAAAGAAGATTTCGTTGCTGAGGATTTACCTTCTAACCCAGGTACATATATTTCACTACCATGTATCGTAGCATTTGATATATCAGGTGATCGTGGTTTCCAAGGTATCCAAGGAACACAGGGGCTTCAAGGCGCAACTGGTATCCAAGGTGATATCGGTTTCCAAGGTGTGCAAGGTGCGCAGTCGATCCAAGGTACACAAGGCATTCAAGGTTTACAAGGAATTTTAGGCTTTCAAGGTACTCAAGGTGTGCAAGGCTTGCAAGGTTTGCAAGGCACTCAATCAGTACAAGGTCTACAAGGAACACAGGGTCTACAAGGTGGAACTGGTGTTCAAGGTGTTCAAGGCATTCAGTCGGTTCAAGGTATTCAAGGCGTACAAGGTGGTTCTGGTTTACAAGGTGTCCAAGGTATTCAAGGAGATCAAGGTACACAAGGCGTACAAGGCGCTGTTGGTCACTACGGTGGTTTAACTCACGAGTGGAGTTACTTAAACGACTCGACTCCTTCTACAGCCCCAGGAACTAGTAACTGGAAAGTAAACAACGCTGATGTAACATTGGCTACTGTTTTGACACTTGACGATGTTCCTTTAGATAACTACACAAACGATATTGATGAAACCTTTGATTGGTTAGCCGCAATTCCAGGTGGCTCTGGCTCTAAAGGCTTAATCATTGTTGAATCATTTGACGATGGTAATGGTCCGTCTGGTCACCACCAACTTGTGTACGAATTTACAAACTTTACATGGGATGGCGTAGGCAAAACATTTGGTTGGTTCGACGTTACTTATGTTGGTCAATATGGATTGCCAAACAATTCATGGCAAACAGATGTTATCGCAACAGGTCATGGCGCTAAAACTCTTATCAACTTTGTCCCTCGTGGTGAAGCTGGTACACAGGGTGTTCAAGGCGTTCAAGGACTTCAAGGTTTACAGGGTCTTGGTGGTTTGCAAGGATCACAGGGTACTCAAGGTGTCCAAGGCTTGCAAGGCGTACAAGGTATGCAAGGCGTCCAAGGTAACGAAGGTGCTAGAGAATTTATCGTAACAAACAACGGTACTGCCGATTTTATTGTTGACGGTGTAAATGATCCAATTATCCACCTAATCCGTGGATTTACATACGTATTTGATGTTAATGCAAGTGGGCATCCATTTACTATTAGACAATCTAATGGTGGTGCTGACTATACAACTGGCGTAACAAATAACGGTGTGGAAGTTGGAAGACTTATCTTCAGAGTTCCATACGATGCACCTCTTACATTGTATTACCAATGTGCTAACCATGCGGGAATGGGTAATGTAATTAACGTGTCTGACTTCGGACCTCAAGGTACACAAGGTGTCCAAGGTTTACAGGGTCTACAAGGTACTCAATCTATTCAAGGTCTACAGGGCGAAACAGGTGCTGGTACTCAAGGCGCACAAGGTACGTTTGGTATCCAAGGTGATCTTGGTGTTCAAGGATTTCCTGGCCCAATCGGACCGCAAGGAACACAGGGTACGTTTGGCTTCCAAGGTACTGATGGATTACAGGGTCAAACTGGTAGTTTTGGTGGTATCACATTCGACTATACATTTAGCACGAATGTAGCGGCAACTGACCCAGGAGTTGGTACTCTTAAATTTAACAACGCAAGTCTATCTAGTGCTTCACTATTGTTCATGGATGATAGAGATGACAACTTTACAGATATTCAACCGTTCTTAAGAACTATTGATGACTCAACAGCTACTATTAAAGGTCACTTTAAAGTATCTGAAAATGGAGAACCACAAAACTTTGCAATCTTTACGATTGATGGCTTAACAGAATCTGCTGGCTACTTTGTAGTTGACTCTTCTTATGTATCTGGTTCAATTGGTGGAACATTCGCTGATGGTGCAGATGTTGTAATTACATTTGCCAGAACTGGTGATGTCGGACCTATTGGTAGCCAAGGTGTTCAAGGCGTACAAGGCGATCTTGGTATTCAAGGTATTTCTGGATTTGTAGGTTCTGTCGGTTCTCAGGGTGCGCAAGGTGTCCAAGGTGTACAGGGTCTTCAAGGCGTACAAGGCTTTAATGGAGCGCAAGGTATCCAAGGTGGCTCTGGTATACAGGGTGCTGATGGACAAGAAGGTGACGAAGGTGAAGTCGGTGGAGATGGGGCGCAGGGTGTCCAAGGTAGCTTTGGTTTACAAGGCGGTGATGGCTTCCAAGGTGTCCAAGGCGAAACTGGTACACAAGGTATAGGTGGTGTTGGTGCAAGTGGTATCCAAGGTAACGATGGTATCCAAGGTATTCAAGGCTCTCAAGCCGCACAAGGTATCCAAGGTGATACTGGTGGCATCGGTATTGGTATCCAAGGCTTGCAAGGCGAAAAAGGTTTCCAAGGTGATAATGGTTTCCAAGGCTTTGGTGGTTTACAAGGTATTAGCGGCGAAGGTAATCAAGGTACACAAGGTACTAATGGTTTCCAAGGTTTCCAAGGTGATAATGGTTTCCAAGGCTCGACTGGTGCTGGTAATCAAGGTACACAAGGCTTCCAAGGTGCTGCTGGTATCGGTGATGAAGGTCTACAGGGTATTGGCGGTTTCCAAGGTATACAAGGTTTAGTTGGTGGTGATGGTGGAACTGGTTTACAAGGCTTCAGTGGTTTCCAAGGCGCACAAGGCTTCCAAGGTTTAGTTGGTGGCACTGGTAACGGTGGTGCGCAAGGTACACAGGGTGTTCAAGGCGACTTGGGCGAAACTGGTGCGCAAGGTATTACTGGACAAGGCGTACAAGGCATGCAAGGCATCCAAGGCGTTCAAGGTGACTTAGGTTTCCAAGGTGCTATCGGTGGTGGTGTACAGGGCTTCCAAGGTACAACTGGTACTCAAGGTGACTATGGTTTCCAAGGTACGCAAGGTGTACAGGGGCCAGGTAACGAAGGTGGTGTAGGTAACTTACAGAACATTCACACATCTCCTTTACAAGACACAGCATTGTTCATCCCATTCTTTGAAGCGGGTGCAGATCAAAGACAGCTACTTGCTACATTAGGACCTAACCCAGGTGGTGAGCAAAACTTCTTCTATACATCTGATGTTGATGAACTTAGCGTTGAAAACATTGCTGTAGCAGGTAACCTTGATGTTGGTGGTGCTTTAACAGCTACCTCATTAACTGGTGTTACATCTGATATGAGCTTGCCAAGTGACGTTTACTTTGGCTTCGGTCTAAACCAAGCGACAAAACTAGGATATGATTCTACTGCTGCTGGAACATTCAATATTGATGTTGACACAACTGCTGTCACAGCAGTATTGATTGAGAACAGATCAAGTGGGCTTCCAATCTTTACGTTTGATACAGCGGCTGGTAACTTTACTGCAACTGGCGATGTCACAACAAACTCTGACGCAAGACTGAAAGAGAACATTGAAGTTGTTGACGAAGCACTTGCTAAAGTAATCGGCATGAGAGGTGTTTACTTCAATAAGAAAGACGCACCTGGTGTTAGAAAAATTGGTTTGATTGCTCAAGAAGTCGAAGCTATCATTCCAGAAGCAGTCTTTTCTGACAATACAGAAGAACAAATCAAATCTGTTTCTTATGGTTCATTGATTGGTTTGTTAATTGAAGCAGTCAAGGACTTGAACGATAAAGTAGAAGATAACAAAGTCCAGTAAGATTTTTTTATCTACGTATGAAAAAGGGGGGTCTAAGCTTTTAGTACCCCCCTATTTTTTATAAATAGAATAAAGCCAATACATAAAGAGATTGAAAATGGGATCAAAAGCAAATATTTACATAGATCAAGGGACTGACTTCCGTATTTCGTTAGAGTTGTTTGACGGTGACGATGACGATTTGGTAATTAGCACTTTCAGCTTTTTTGCTGACCTAAGAAAAATGTACTCTTCCAAGAGAACAGCAGAGTTTACAATAGAGAAGAACGAAAACGATATCACTCTCGTTTTAGAAGCAGACGTAACTGCTAATCTAAGACCTGGAAAATATGAATATGATGTACTGATGAGAAAATCAAGTGGTGAGATGTCTAAAATAGTTGAAGGTTTAGCTATTGTTATTCCAACCATCACGGAGGTATAACTTGTGAGTATTAAAGTTAAAGTTGGTCAGACTAAGAACATTCGAATAGTCGCGGCGGCTGAGAAAAAACCACTCATTGTTCCTGATTCAATTACACTGGGAATAGACACAGTAGGTAAATACGTAGCACAAGTTGATGCTGGCGTAGGAATCGTTGTATCCCCAGAGAGTAATATAGAGACAGCAAACCTTGTAATTAGTCACGCAGATACTTCTACTGAAGTAAGTTCTAATAATGCTGGGTTGACTTTTGCTGGTAATGTTGATATAGATACGTTTGGTCACGTTACTCAGTTTTATAACAACTCATTTAACCCAACAAATTTCAGTTCTGCTAACAGCATAATCTCATCAGATGACATTACGTTTGGTAATACTGCAATCACTTTGGGTGGCTCAACAACTGAGATTTTGGGTCTAGCAAAGCTTGATGCTGGTGGATTAACACTAGAAACAAATACTATCACAAGTTTAGGTGATGTAAAGCTACAGCCAGCGGCTAACAATGTCGTGGACGCAAGCAACTCAAGAATGATTCAAGTTGCTGATCCTATTGATGGTAAAGATGCTATCAACAAAAGCTATCTCGAATTTGAATTAATTCGTGTTGAGAACACAGTTAAGGTTATTGAAGACCCAATTTTACCATCTGACGCAACCAATAAACGGTATGTTGACAATTTGGTTCAAGGTTTCGTTGTTAGACCACAGGCACTTGCGGCTACAACCGCAGATTTGGGAGCTACGTTTGATGCTGGTAATACTACAGTAACAGCAACTCTTAGTATTCCACCAGTTAACTTCTTATACGTTGATGACGTTACTACTTGGGCAATTGGCAAAAACCTTCTTGTTAAAGACCAAACAAATGCTCGTGAAAACGGTTCATACGATCTTATCCAAGTTGGTTCTGCCAACACTGAATGGGTATTCCAAAGAAGTAACTTCTCGACAAATGCTGAACTTCCAGGTTCATATGAGTTTGTAACAGACGGTACTGTCAATGGTGGGTCAGGTTGGGTTTCTACTGTTGATGATGCTTCAAGCTATCAAGTCAACACAGACCCACTGAACTGGGTACAGTTCCAAGGTGAAGGTACTTTTACTGCTGGGGCTGGTTTAACTCTTAATGGCACACAATTTAATGTTAATCAAATATTACCACTGTCACAGATCAATCCAATTGCGGATACTCTTACAGTAAGTGGTACAGGCTCTTTGGTACTTCCCCAAGGCGAAACCGCTGACAGACCAACAGATGCTACAGGTTCTATTAGATTTAATTCAGATGATGGTCAATTCGAAGGATATGATGGGCTTGCATGGGCTGGTCTTGGTGGTGTTATTGATGTTGATCAAAACACAAAGATTACTGCTGAAGATACCCCAGGTTCAGATAACAACCAACTTAAATTCTTTACTGGTGGTTCTATTGCCGCTATGTTCGATCTATCTAACCAAGCAAACTTTTATGGCAATCTTAATATTGACTTTGGTAATCTTTCTGTAAGTAAAGTAGCTAGTAATTTATCACCAACAGCATCTAATACACACAATCTTGGTACAACTGCAAATAATTGGAAGAAGCTATTTGTTGATAATATCGGTTCTGATGACAATGTAGTTAAGTTTGACACTACTGGTGCTATTGTTCTTCCATCTGGTACTGAGGCTCAAAGACCTACACAACAGATGGGTATGTTGAGATTTAACAGTGAAGATGCTAGGTTTGAAGGATATGATGGTACAGCATGGGCTGGACTAGCAGGCTCTGTTATTGACCTTGATAGAAACACTTACATCATTGCTGAAACAGCATCTGGTGATGATAACAATGATCTTGATTTCTTTACTTCTGGTACTCAGAGATTACAGATTAATCAAGATGGTAATCTATTATATGGTAATAACCTTACTGCTCTTAAAATCGATTATAACACAGGAAATTTAACTGTCAATGGTAAAGTGACATCTGATGGGAATTTATTTCTTGACGCTGTTGGTAATATCAATGTAAGTAACAATACAATCACAGATGTTGCATCTCCTGTTAATCCAAGAGACGCAGTTAACCTTGAATATCTGAATACACAGTTCTCATCTAAGATGATTGTTGTTGATAACGCTAACACATATCCAACATCTATCGATCTACTCCAAAACCCAACACTATCAATTGGTCGTGGTCTTGAAGTACAAGATATTGATACCGCAAACAACGAATTAAAGATTGGTCTTGATGTTACTGGTGTTGAAGCGACAATGTATGGTACTGATGGATTTACTCCTCGTATACGTGTTACTGAAGATGGTAGAATTGATTTTGCTACAGACATTCCATTAGAATTACAAGCCAACGCGATTCCAAACTTTACTGAAACATCACGTGATATTATTGGTCTTATGTTTGTAGACGGTAATGCTAATAACGAAGGTATTATTGCAGTAAACGACGATGCTAACGATGTAATGAACCTCAAGGTTCGTAACTTTAATATCGAATTGGGTGGTGATCTTGCAGGTGTTGCTGAAGTAACAAGAGCAAGTAATACAACTATTCAAGCTGAAATTACTGCACAGTATGTACGTTATATCTATCCTGATGGTATTACATCTGGCGTAAGTATTACACAGCCAAACGGTGCAAGTGCAAACGTTGCTATTGGATTGGATTACTCACATCTTGATACAGTTTATGCTGAACTTGAAGGTGCTACATTCGCTGGTAACGTATTTGCTCCAAGATACTTTGATAGTGATAATAACGATTACTACGGTGATTTTGGTGGCGAAACAAGACTTAACAATTTAAGGGTTGGTTACGGTTTAACATTCTCACAAATTGGCTTTGCTGATGGGCCAGGTAGTCAGTCCACATTATACGCAAGCCAAGGCAGAATTGGTTTCCTTGACAATACGTTTAACTATGCGTCTTATTCCGAAAGATCAACTGGTAATTGGGTTGTTCAAAATGGTGACGTATTAGCTGAAAGATTTGTAGATAACGACTCCACTTCATACTTCTTGCACCCAGGTGGTACAGATTCTTATCTAAGAGCTTTAGAAATTGACGAAAACTTTAAAGTCGATAAAGTCAACATTGCTGGACGAACTATTTCAACATTGGCTAGTTCTGGATTTGATCTCACGTTTGATTCAGATACGAATGAAATAGATGTAAGTCAAAACATTATTAAAAATGTTGCTGATCCTGTAAATAGCCAAGATGCGACAAATAAACAGTACGTTGACGGTGTTGCACAGGGGCTTAGAGTTATCCCAGCAGCACTTGCGGCTACAACTTCTGATCTTGGTGCTTCTTACAACAATGGTTTGGGTACACTCACAATTAACGCAATGCCAACACTTAATATTGATGGAGTCACATCTTGGGCGTCTGGTTACAGACTTCTTGTCAAAGATCAAACAAACTCACTTGAGAACGGTTCGTATTTACTAACCCAAGTTGGCAATCTGAATACTGCATGGGTATTTACTCGTGGTGATTATTTCAATGAATCTTCAGAAATTGCAGGTTCGTTCCAATTCGTAACTGATGGAACGACAAACAACGGAACTGGTTTCGTTGCGACAGTAACAGACGCTGAGACTTTTGCTCTTGGCACAGACGATATAATTTGGCAACAATTCTCTGGCGCGGGTACATACTCCGTTGGACAAGGGCTAACATTAACAGGTACTGAATTCTCTATCACCAACCCAAATATTTTGTTTGGCGCTGACAATGGTACGACTGATACCGTTGTATTGGGCGAAACAATTACTATAGCTGGGGGCGAAGGTGTCGATACAACAGTGTCTGATAATAACATCTCAATTGCTGTTAATGAATTAGACGGTGGAACATTCTAAACCTACATAGGTTTTACATAGAGAGGGCATAGATATGTCAACAACAATTAAACTACGCCGTAGTGCTGTAGCTGGTCGTATACCTACGATTGCCCAACTTGAATTGGGTGAAATTGCAATTAACACGCAAGATGGTAAGTTGTACTTCAAAAAGTATGATGCCAGTGCAAATACCGAATCTATTGTTGATATTTCTGCTGATTTGGATGCAAACGCTATCCTCACTCTTATTAAAGGGGTTGATGGAGCAACATCTGGACTAGATGCTGACTTGCTT
>Ga0209092_10001965_pt1 | contig 19420 bp, 8 predicted proteins | sample FraStrMetagenome_FD_187446 | JGI IMG/M metagenome (GOLD analysis project Ga0209092, IMG submission 187446) | Marine eukaryotic phytoplankton communities from Arctic Ocean - Fram Strait ARC3M Metagenome (SPAdes) (version 2) | ecosystem: Environmental > Aquatic > Marine > Oceanic | place: Fram...
AATAAAAAATAGTTTGAATTTTGATAATTTCAGTTACCTCGTAAGGTAAAAATGTCAAATGCAGAAATCTCGTTTGGAAGGGTCAAAATGCAATTAAAAATCGGTGCAATTATGATGCTAGCTACGGTAAATGGAAAGTAAAGTTTACATTTTATACGTTGTTACATTTTCGTGATTGTTAACTAGTCCCGGAATCACAAATGAAAATAAGTACTAATTGATGGGTATTTTTTTATATTTCGATGTCCTACATTCTCATCAATAAGTAAGTAAATAGGAATTGTACTGTACTATCTGGACGTACAATAAAAATATGCATCACCTTTTTCCGCCGTAGATACACTTTTTAAACCATCGATGCACCGATTCTTGTCAAGTCTTTCTACTAACTGAAGAGAGAGATTCCAACTTCATTCGTGATTCTCTCTAGAGAATTTCGTAAGAGTTAGTATGTGCTCACGCTACATACGGCGACTCCCTTTTGCAATTGAAGCCATTTATTTTTTCATTAGGTTTGTTTGTTTGTTTTTTTGAATCTCCAATGAAAAATCTCATGCATGTACATATATGGTTTTAATGTTTTTCATACATAAGTACAATTGGTATGAGAATCATCAGAATGCATTAGAAATAACCTCTAAGTAATCACGATGAACAAAACGTATTTTTGTCTAAAGAGTTTTTGGTCCACGTATGCTCGGCAAATATCGTGGTTGAAATTATTGAAGTCCACGTCTTCCCAGTCCTGCTCTCTCGAAAAGAAAATTGTTCTTCTGAACTGCACTTCACTTCCATAATTAGAACTAATTATCAAAAAGGCATTACACCAGTCAAACCTTTGGTTACTATAACTTACTCCACCATTTTCCCTCTTCACGAAAACTTTAATCAGCAAACATGTCATCCACCAGAAAATTTATGAAAAAATCCACCAACAATACTGTAGTATCCGAATCTATGACGACATGCCGCCCTACTCTTCCACCACTCTACTTGGAGGATAAATTAAACGATAACAACAATGGGATCTTCCAATCAATACTCCCCTCCGAACTCACTATGAAATGTCTCGTTGATTATGCAAATTGGGGCGATTTGGCGAAATTATCCACGGTGCAATCCGTATTTCAAACCGTGTTGAGAGATGCTGCTGAGTTTGGCGGAAAAGAACACAAATGGGAATTGGCACAAGCATTGTTAGAGGGAAGAGAAGGACTTGCACAAAACCCTACTTTGGCAGTGAATTATTTATTAGAATTGGCACTAGGTGAAAACGAAAAAGGATTGAGCGAGGAAGTGATTCTTCACCTGTCGAATGAGAAATCGGAAGCAAAGACAGATCTGTACACTCCTGCTATGCGAAAACTGGCCCAATGTTATCTCAAAGGAGAGGGAGTAGAAAAAGATTTAGAAAAAGGAATTGCTTGGATGAAATATGCCGCTATATCTGGCAATGATATTGATGCTGCTCATGAAGTTGCTCTTATCTATGAATACTCATTGCATGGAGTAGAACCAGATGTCGTTCTTGCAGCTGACTGGTTTCTCAAAGCTGCTGAAACAGGCCATGTCGAAGCCATGGCAGAATATGCTATGTGTTGTGAATTAGGATGTGGTCGTGAGCAAAGCGATACAGAAGCTTTGGAATGGTATACTCGTGCTGCCAATATGGGACATGTGGAATCGAATTTTTCCGTAGGAGAAGCATTTGAAGAAGCAAAAGGAGTACCTCAAAGCGACGAGGAGGCAGTCATGTGGTATTACAAGGCAGCTGTCATGGGCGATGAAGATTCTAAAAAAGCCTTGAAACGCTTGGAGGATATTGCTAGGATTTTAGTACCAGGCTGGAGGGACGCTTTACGCTGCTAAATGCGTGGGGATCGCGCTACAAAGAAAAGTTGGTGTTTCCAACGTTTTGATGAATTTTGTAAAATATGGCATTGTCCTGCCTTTTCATTTGCTGCTAGAAAAAAAGATTGCTGACATTGCATCAGTTCCTTTTAATATTACTTCATAAGATCCTATAACAAATAATCCATTTTGAATAGACTAACAATCTTAAAAAACCTCGTATCACTCATAGTCATACATTTGTACTTGTGTCTTGTAAGACATATTTCAATTTAATTACTGATTTTATTGCACTGAAGTACTTCTTATATTTGTTTTGATTTTGTTACTTGAAAGGAGGAACTCGATTGAATTGTTCTATTGAATGAAGGGACAAATGGTCTCATTTTTGAGTTTGAACATCTATGTTCTGTATTTTATAATTTTGAACAAGCTTTGATGTGTCAGAGAATTCTCCATTAGCTCAGTTGGTAGAGCGCGAGACTGTTAATCTTGAGGCCGTTGGTTCAATCCCAACATGGAGAGAAACTTTTCCTCCTTACACATCAACATCCTTTACTTCAGGCGATACACAAAACTTTTTTAATCTATTTTTTCATCTTTAGTGTGACAGCCATGACGATTATTTTCATGATATATTTAGAGTGCATCAAATAGTTGTGTGTCTTCTCTCTCTATGTCAGGGCGTATTTTAACATTGCCTCCATTTATCTCCTACGTATATTCGTTTGCATGTCTCTAAAATGTTGTCTACGGTGTTCTCCATAGACAGTGGACAATTGAGGCACTCTTACCAAATGAAATATCATGCGATCTCGAAGAAGTTTATGAAGAGTATTTATTATAAACATTGATTAATCTCAAAATTATCTTAATATTTGTTGCCGCAAAAAAACTAAGTTATTCTATTCAAGCCGATATCTCAGTGTTCCATTCCATATTCTGTTTGGAATGGTGGTGCTGAATTTATATTTTTTCCCAACACCTACCAAGATACTTAAATGCTTGCTATCAGCGGCCAAATCATGCGTTCTTCCGCCGAGATTATTTGAATAAAGCATAAGTCTATCATCTATTGTTACATAAAGTGCCGATTTGACTCCCTTTTTTAAATTCATTTCATCAAATCCAGTGACTGTCGTTCTCATTCCCGCACCTTTTCCTTTCACTGTTGTTTTCCCCCTGTATGTCCAGTCTTCAGATTTCCTTTCTGAGCCATCCAATGACCCAGTTTTACTCCATATTTCAACGTTTATTGAGTCCGTGGATGACGTATGGATATCCATACTATGAATTGAAAGATCTTGTTTTGGTACAACGTCAAACATTACACCAGCCTGTCCATTGCCACCGTCGAAGAATGTGGATACTTCTGTTGACAAATTGTCTTGTTTTGATAACCGAAACGTCATGATATCACTTGAAGTACTTATTTCACTAATTATATGACCTGTTGGAGCAACTTTTCCATCTTGGTAACAATTAGTATTTGGAAAAGCTTTTCCAGTTGAAGTCCCTGTTGGACCAATACTATGAACTCCGTCAGCATGGAATGCATCTTTTGAATCTCCATGATCATTCCCTTGCTCCAAGTCATACCCACCATCAGCTTGAAGCAGTGCAACTTTATAGTGATTTCCGTTTTGTGGCCAACCTATCTGGTCTGGAAATCCTTCTCTTTCTGTATCAGCTTTCTCGTCAACATGCCATATGAGAATACCGCCCTGGGGCATTTTTTGATCATGAAGTTTGGGTTGACGATTTTCAATTAGTAAATATTCTCCTTCTGGAAAACCCTCTTCAATTTTATATACAATCGGGTTGTCTGCAGAAGAAGGGATAGTGTACTTCTTGCTTTCGGATATAACTATCGGCTCTAACCACCCCAATTTAATTTTATTATATGGTGACATGATGGGTGGATACTCTTGAGAAAAGTCAAAGCCCCATGCATTTCCCATGAGACCATAATTGGCAATTCCTACACCTACTTTTCCGTCATCTGTAAATTCAAAATACAAAAATTATAATGAGTTAATTAGCGTCACAGTCTCTGAATACCCAATTTGATTCGACAATTTACTTACAATGATCCTCAAGACCAAGAAAGTGACCTATCTCATGAGCTATTACACCGATGCGAGTTATTTTATTTCCGCAAGTTCCCCACTTTGCAGGTGATATATGATATCTTGTAACACTCACTTGACTATTGTTTCTCTTCAGCTGAGAGTTCCATCTAGTCATTGACCATTTGTGTGACCAAACTCGACCAGTCTCAGTTTTTCCATGACAATCTACACCTCCAAACTCAGCACCAAATCCGGAATGTAAAAATGTAATGGAATCTATATTACCATCTCGATTTTGATCGAATTCTGAAAAATCAAAACCATTTTTGTCCATCATATCCAAAGCTTCTTCCATAGCTTCGTGGAGCCGGGTGCTGAGGCCAGAGTTTCCATTTGTGTAGTAGCTCTCCGGTTTACTAACTTTTATCCATGGATGAACATGGCTTTCGATTTTCAATTTTCCGTACGAAGATGTGAGCATTACATCCTTGATACTTCCTGTTCTTGCTATTTGAACATTGTTTGCATTTCGTAAATCGTCGACTCCTTCCGAATTGAATAATATATCGAAGTCCTTCTGTGATGGCTGACTACTAATATCGTGATCATCAAAGCAAATAAGAATGACAAGATTATTTAAGACCCCGTTTTTTGTGCTTTCCATCAAGTTTCTTCTTTGTTCTTGGTGGTCCTCCAATGGTTCTTGACAAAATTCACCACAAGATTCCTCGATCATCTTTCTTGACGGTAATAATTTCTTTTGTATGCCTAATTTGGAAGGGTGAACTTTTCCTACCCGTTTACCTGTTGACTCTAATTTACCTGTTTCTTCGTTTTTTTTAGCATAAACAATGTATCCTTTTTCTTTTGTGACAGTGTACCCATTTTCATCTGTCAAATAATGAAATTCTGCATCCCCGTGTGCTCTCACTCGAACCCATTCCCCGTTTGGTTGTTCTAATCTAAATGGTCTTGGATCTGCTGGCATGTTCGCAAAAGCAGACGGTATCATAGTGTTCAAGACCAAACAGATCACAAAATAAAGTCGTTGGCACATAAGTCTATCTATCATCATTGCGAATAACTTTGGATTCAGCAATGCTATTTGAAAGAAAATTGTGTGATGACTGCTATTTTGTTTTCAAATAGATTGCAAGTTGATTCAATGCAATAGAAAGTTATGGTAGCGCACAAATTTTAAGCCGTCTTATTTGTACTCCTACCATACTTTATGAAAGGGGGGAAGAAACAATCCGTGAAACAAATGATGAGAGGATTTGTTTTGTTGCGATAGTATTTAAACTTTCGATCGGATGAGCCCAATTAGACAATAGAAATATGTCATTAGGAGAAATCAAGCGAAGAAACAACATAATAAATATATTACTTACGCAAATTAAATTTTGTAGATCGGAGGATATGGCGAAATTGATAAATATAAAGTGACTGAAAATCTATTTGAAAGATGAATTCAAATTCATTGGACTGTCATTTAGGTATGAAAATGGCTAATTTAACGACAAATTTTGAGTCTTATATATGCTTGTCTAAATATGGCTTTTTTCACATGGGATTTTTGTTGCATCCGTTCTTCTAATGGGAGTTTCATTTCGATGCAGAACCGAAAAAGAAGGATGGAAATGAAGATGAAAACAAATATTTAGCTTGCTTCAAGAGTTTTTGAGGATGGATGATTAAAAAGTCGTATTAATTCAATTGTTACAGATGAAAAATAGCGTTAAAATTTATGTAGATACTTTAATATTTTATATTAATTTTACTTCATTATCGCAAAGCTTATCTAATTAAATATTTGTCTGGAAGACTTCCAACGCCAGCAAAACTTTCTTTATTTCTGTTACTATGGAACATAATCGGGATACCAACGATTAATGCGGTTTGGGACTGATGAAATTAGTCTTATTTCTTGGACAATTTTTTCGTTGCAGAGTTCATTTCTGTTTCAATTTCCGTTCTTAGCCGTGGAAATATCTTCTTGACAAGACTTGACAACTTTTATCTCCGTTCTCAATAGCTACAATCCGTTCGTTTTGTAAACCATTTCTGAAATCTTTTCTATATATTATTATTGAAAACCGTTGCCATAGAAAGATATCAGCAGAAACGATTTCTGAGAACTTTCTTAGCTGGAGAATCAAATCCGGTTCATGTCTATGTTTATATCCATTTTTGATTTAGGACATTTCATCTAGCACCGACATAGGTTGCTTTGAGCAAGCCTTGGATATTTTACTACTAACGTTTCGTTTAAACATTCTCTTGAATGTGAGAGGAATGCGTGGGACTCTTTGTGAGATATCTATTTCCGCTAATTTAATATGATTTATTTCTACAACACTCAAATAAAGTCTGACGGTACGAAAGGTTCAGTTCTTTGTGAGAAAAAAAATACGTTTCACATAGCGCACCTTACTAGTATTTTCTATGAAAGAGATAGACAATATTCTTTCAAACCTTTCGTCTCTTGTGCCTCTCTTTTAATCTTTGTTATATCATAAATTTGAGTGATGTTGACGCAATTGATTTTCGTAGTTTCCCCAATTATTCCACATAAAAATACATGAAAAAAGCTGCAGTCATTATGTTTCATGAATTCAATTCATTCAAAGAGTAGCCCCTAATTTACATCAATTCAAACAAATCGAACATTAATCAAGGGTGATGAAAATAATGAAGTTGACTTCATTGACCGTTTCTGTTTCAGAAAAACACATTTTTTGGTACATTCTTGTTACCAATATACCAACACAAATTTCAATGCTGTCTTGTAGGATTAGGTATATGTTGAACGATGATTCATGTACGTAATGTACAGCAGATGTCAGAATTTTGGAAAAGAATACACTTATTCATATTTAACACCACACAAGTAGTGTCATCACATATGAACGTCGATTCTAGTTCGAGTGACCATTACCTTAAGACAAAACAAAAGGGATCATGGATAAACAATCCGAAAAAACAGATGAAATAGTAGATTCTGTTCCTAGGAAGCGATCGAGATACGAAGACACGGAAAACAAGGATGTGGAAGACGATTTTAGTATGGAGGATAAAATTGATGAAGAAATGATTCCAATGGGAGTGGGAGATATGAAGGTTCTGCAGGATCAAAATTCCAGCATCTTTTCAACAACCAAGAAGCGTCCACCAGAGACAACTCTAACAGAAAATAGATTAGATAAAAAACGATTACGAATCAGCGAAGTTTCAACAGAAAACAAAAAAGAAGAGCTTTCCATTGCAAATGATGTATCTATTCCTATCGTCAACAATGCTATAAATGGTAACAAAGGAGTGGATGAAGCACAACAGCTCTCGTCAAAAATCGAGAGTGGCCTACATTTGAACACAAGCCTGAAACCTGATGCGTCCCAGTTGAAGGCAGAATGTATTTCCAACTTAATGGAAAAGCTACCACCTTCAGAAAAATTAATATGGCAGCCCCAAATTGTGAATGAGACTGCACCGCCCACTAAAAAAATCGAACATGATTCAAAAACTAATTACATTCATCCTCTTTCAAAACCAAAAATTTCTCTTTTTGATATTAGACATGAAAGTACAACCATTGAAACAGAAGAGTCCCATATAGCACAACCTTCTAAAAAAAAACATGGTTTTGATAATGTTGATGACATTAAGAAACCTTCAACTTCAGTTTCTTTGGAAAAAGAAACGAATCAAAAGCCGCACTTGTCGAAAAATTGTGATGAGTACGAAGAAGATGATTTCGTTGATAAGAAAATTTACTTGCCGGCCAATGTGGCACAGATCATTTTATTTGTTTTCTTAATGGTCGAATTTATCATTTTATTCTACTCCTTCGATCTCTTTAAGACACATATAACTTCATCAATACCAATACCACAAAATAAAGTTAATTCACCCTTGCTCGTCCCACCATCCAATACTGCAGCAGAAATTGCGAATATCACGCTTAGAGAATATCTCACGCATCCTGATGGATTTCACCTTGGTATGGCTCCGGCATTCTTTGGTTTCTACGCTTATTTTGGAGCTCTCATTATCTTTGATGAAGAACTTCAGCTTTTGCCAAATTCTCCCAAATCTAATAATCTTTTAAAATCTGTTGCTGGAGCGAGTGCCGGGGCAATGTCAGCATCCCTCATAGGTATTGGATTATCTCCACGCCATGCCGCAGAATATGTATCCTCGTTTAATCTTGCTAGCTTTGCAGACCCACCAGGTCTTCTAGGCTTATTGCGAGGAGAGAAATTTGAAGAAATCCTTCGGGATTATATGAAGGAAAAACATGGTATCCACTCGAGAAAGTATGATGAATCATCATCAATAAAAGTAGAAGAATCATTAATTCCCTTATCTGTAACTGGATTTGATCTTTTGACGTGGAAAGGAATGGTGATTCGGAAAGGAGATTTGGCACAGGCGACTAGAGCAAGCGCAACATTTCCTGGTTTATTTCAGCCTGTTTTCGTTTGGGAAGAGAACTCGTCACAAATTTTCCCTTCCGCAATTCTTATTGATGGAGGAATACACGATCAATATGGAGTCAAAGGCCTGCTTTCTTCAGGTGTCGAAAAAAACCCTGATTTGACTCCTAAGCGTATTGTTAATCTGTCTGTGGGTTCACTAACTCTGAACCCAAAAAATCCACCACCTGGTCCATTAGATTTTGAAATCGAATCGGATGAAAACGTAGATTCGGTACTTTCGATTACTCTCATGAATACACCTAATTGTGGTCCATTAAAAATGGAAAATGGACCTCTTGCAGTAGAGGCAGCCAGAAAAGCAATTGAGGCCGTTCTGGACGTACCAATGTACAAAGGCAAAGATCCTGGGCATTATGAAGTTCATATTGATACTTCTTTCTTGTAATTGTTCCTTTTTTAGGATGCATTTTAGTTAATACCTACTCAATTTTAACTGTTTGTGAGACTCTTATACTGCAGTGTTCATACGCTTTAAATTGTTTATTGATTGGAGTTGAGGAACCTGTTGTACGTTGAATGAGAACCCAATATTACTTGTCGTTAAGTGAAAATACGAAAAATGGCCTATAGGACTATAATATAATTGATGAGAATGTCTAAAATTGTATAGGAGTACCGTAACTAGTTTATTCTTTTTGCAATGATTTCATCTAAGTTTTGAATTTGATGCAGCGTACCTTCGTTTCACTTCTCATTCTTACATAAAAAGAATTCGAATACTTACTGAAGGTCGATCGTAGAGGAGACGTGGATACTTGACATTTGGAAGCCCTTCCTAGTTAGCGCATCCGTGCGGGTTGAGTCTTCTCTGTAATATGAAATATGTCACATTGAACGCCGCTCGATGGCGTAAATAGACGAGAGAACATTATGTACAAATACGTGAAGAAGTAGGAGAATGAAATGAAGAGAGAACCAAACTACTTCTTCTCACTTTCTTTTGGATTTGCAGATCCAAAGAAGCTTTATGAATGCACCATAAGCAGTACATCAGGTTAAATTTTTAACGTTAAAATGATATATATGTGTGTGTCTGCTGTATTCTTTGTACAGGAACACGAATTTGTAACTTTGACAGCAGTACTCATGAACAGTACTTGTTAAAATGATATGTACTCTTAAATAATAGGGAGTTGATTTTTAATTATAATTATTTGAGTCTTGGGTGAAAGTTCGTTTTTGTAAGAAGTTAAAGCGGTACATAAAAATCATTTCAATGATCAGCAGTACGTATTCATTTTGAGAACAAGAATCATTTATTTTAACTACTGATTATTCGTGTCCGTCCATAAAATGCAAGTATTCCATACAGTTTTGCGTTCAGATCCCTGTATCTGTTGTTTGTTTTTAACTGAATTTATTATACGTACCGTACTATCATGTGTGTTTATATTTACTTTTAAGTTATTTTTGTAGCCTTTTCCTTGGGCTTAACTTCAAAGGGGTCAAAATATCTAGAGACATATCTATGGAGTCACGAAAAAATTCTTATTGACGAATTCTAATTTGTTGGTGAAACCGTCTAACATACAAAAAATCTTCTAATACCTTCTTTCTCCAATAAATGTAGAAAGCATATTCGTGTATCAGCTTATATCTCTTTTGCTATATAGATTTTTGGTTATAAAATGTTTTTTGTTTGGCTAAGAGAAATGACTGGTTGTTATGTAATTAGGAAGAAAGCAAAAAAAATAACCCGAAGTAATATTATTACATTAAGCAGTGGAATGTAAATATGTGCTGGCTGGGACGGTTACTTTAACAAATGAAATGTCAATGAGAATTGTATTTCTTAGCTTTACTTCTTGAATACGATTTCGAATTCGAGGCCATTCTTAAAGTGTGTATCCTTTTTTGCATTAAGTAAATAATGTAGTTTTTGGGAGCAACAAAATTTAAAATCGTTTTTTTACGCTTAATTCTTCCCTTCATGCAGCAACTCATAGCGGCATAAAATTTCTTGCAGGTATCCACCTAGTTCTAATCGATTATGACAGACGTCGAAATGTGTCTTTCGAAAGCTACGAATGATTTACAGCGTCGCTTTATCCAAGCTCTTCGAGATGAAGATGCTATGACTGCACTCCGTGCATATAAATGTTCGATGGAAGGTCTACAGCAATGGGAACAAGAGGAGAAAGCTGAGCGTTTAAATGAAGAAGAGGAAAGAAATATAGCTCACCAAAAGAATGGTTGTAAGGTAAGTGTTTCGGGGCAAAGGAATATCCATTTCACTTGCTTAAAGATTCTTTTTTCATCAACTCATGCACTTCTTATAATCTTTCTTAAAGGAAAAGAAAGTTCAGTTAAAGAAGTTAAATAAAATATTCAAATCAAAAAGAGGTAGAAAATCTATGAAAGCTATCACGAATAAAAAAACAGATAAAAACGTATCATCTAATTCTCCTTCAACGCTCTCAAACGAAAGTCGGAACTCAGAATTATCCAACAGAAACAAGTCTATTGATTCTTCAGCTTCATCGGGAATAAATGATGCATCGATAGAAGAGGATATACTTTCTTCAGATAACGATTGTAGAAGCATACTGGAGGAAAAGTTACACCCTTCTTATACCTTCCATTTGTATAAAGATGAAATTGATAGAAAGATTTCTCAAAAACAAGATAAGGATAATATTATATCACGAATGAAGAAGATGCAACCACTCATGCGTCAGCCATTCCATCAATTTTATGACCATTCTTTTTTAAGCTCGAGCCTACGAAATTTCAAATCGAAACGATATATTCAAAACTTATTTAAATCTCGTCATAATGACAAAGCATCAGACACTGAGAGCGATTCCGCAGGCATAACAACCTCGTTGCATGAGGCTGCACGATTAGGAAATTCGGAGCTCATAAAATGCCTTCTGGATAAGGGCGGAGATCCTAATGAAAGAGATGGACTTCGTCGTACAGCGTTACATCTAGTTTGTGGGGGTTTTACACGACTTGAAGAGTCTGTTTACAATATAGAAAATGAATTGAAAGGTGATGTGGGAAATGAAATAGAGGAAGAAGAAAAAGATATAGGCATAAAATTATTGAGTCCTCCAATCCACAAAGACGAAAGAAACCATAAAAAGAAGAAAAGTATGTTTAAACTTCTTAAATATCTTCAAAATAGGGGTAAAAGTACAGATTTTATTGCAAAATCATCACATTATGCCTTAATTTCAGCCGATCCAATAAATATGCTTACCGAAGAAGAATCCCAAAAAATACGAAAAGAATTTGAGACAGAAAGAATGGAATGCTTGTGGATAATATTAACTTCTTCGTCACATTCTCCCACACTGAATAGCGTAGATGAGAGAGGGCGGACAGCCTTACATTATGCTGCAGAACTAGGACGGGAAAACATTTGTTCAACACTCCTGGGGCAAAATAATGTTATTTTGACAATAATTGACGAAAATGGTAGGACTCCTTGTGAATTAGCTGCAATGCACGGCCATACGCATCTCGCTGCACAATTGGAAGCAAGAGCACTTATAGGGGGAGGTGAAGATATGATGGTATTAGCTGGCTGGAGTATGCTTCAAGAAGATAATTTTGGAAGAAGTGAAGAAGTTTTTTTGGATGCTGGTGTTCAAGAGTTGGCGCCTCCATTTTCTTGGTTTGATACCTTGGAAAATGTCGAGGGAATTCGCACTTATATGATTGAGGAGACAAAGAGCAAATTAGAATATATCCTGTCTAAGTCAGCTATAAAGTTTGAAGAAGAAAATTCGTATTCAAGCTTGAACACATCTCGTTTCAATTCATCATTGAAGACTAGAAATCTAGCATCTTTGGATGATGAAAATGAGCTGCATCAGAATATAAAAACATATTTCTTGTCACAATTTCACAAGCTGACACCCAATCAAACATCACAGCTACTAGCTTCTTTCAAATGGGATCAAAATGCACTTCTAGACGCATTCAAACGATTTCCAGGTAAAACCCTGAGTGATGCTCAAATTTCCCCTGTCTCTTCTCATTATCAATCGCGAAACGAGGATTATGTGTGCTTAATATGCCGCGAAGAATATGAATCTAATTCACCGGAATGGATTGCTTTAAGGCACTGCGGGCACTCTTTTTGTAAACAATGCCTTTCAGATTATATTTCCTCATGCGCGAAAGGAAGAGATGTAGGAATTTTATCAGTCCCTTGCCCTCACCATGAGTGTTCAGTTTTTATGGATATAAACGAGATTGAAAAGTTTACGGGATCAACTTACAATGAAAGTTACGAGACATTGTTACAGATAGAAAATGAAAACTTTGTAGCAAAAGCTAGAGACTATACATTTTGTCCTTCACCTTCATGCAATGGAATTGTGCAATGTTTAATGCCAGATGGAATGAAAGAAAAATATGGGGAGGATTGTAGTCGTTTCCTAGGAGCAGTCTGCACGCTCTGCCCGAGGGCAAACGATACCATTGTTCGAACTTACGAAGGGGTGCTAGACTCGAATTACAACTCTTTGGTAGAGATGCCAAAGAAAGCTCATAGATTTTGCTTAACATGCAAAGAGAAACCGCATTGGCCTACATCCTGCGAAGTATTTCGAGAGTGGAAACAAAAAGTTGCTGAAGAATGTAATGATATAGGATCAGAGGGATATGAGGACGTGGCGCAAAGCTTGTGGATGAAAGCAAATACAAGACCATGCCCCAAGGTAAGTTTATTACTAAATCTTGAACTCACGTAAACAATCTTCGTTAGGTCCTCTCATTGAATTTATTACCCTCATAGTGCAATATCCCAATAGAGAAAATTGATGGGTGCAACCATATGACGTGCACGAACAAAAGTTGCAAACATGAATTTTGGTAAGAATATCATAATTCTTACTATTTGGAAATATTGAATTATACCTCATAATATTATCTTTTCCACTTGGTAGTTGGATTTGTCGGCAAGATTGGAAACTTCACAACACCAAAACAGGAGGATTTTATCGTTGTAATCGATGGCAAGGTGAAGATGACGAAAATGTATCAGGTGAGGATAGCAGAGACATACGTGAATCGATGCAATTAGTGCAGGCCCATCCAACTTTAAGTGATGAGTTTCGTTACGGGACTTCGTTGAACTCAGCAAGAATTGCGCGTAAAAGGAACAAAGCTATGGCTAGATTTTTGCATCACTACAGCAGATGGTCTGCACATAAGGAGAGTGCAAATCTTGAACGAAAGATGCAGGATAGTGTTTGTGAAAGATTGGCTATGGTTGTACTTGCTGCAAGTGAATATGGAGAAATCGACCGATCTGGGACTTTAGGAAATGGTGAGAAAATATCAAAACATTTATGGGTGTGCTTCTACTTGACCCGCCAAAAATGTATACTAACTTTTTTGCTTGCAACATTCGGATTAAGGTCTCTCTTTTGTCCATGCTGCTTTTACAGAATTATTAGAATGTCGATCAATGTTGGAGCATACTTATCCTTTTGCTTTTTATAGATATGTAAATTTACCCCCTATTCCGTATCGAATGAATTATCCTCGCGAAATAGAGAAGGTAAAATTTGAATTACTCCAATCAGAATTAGAGATGATAACGGAGCAAATGAGCGATATCGTTGCAAGAAGGCATTTACGTGCAACCATGACACAAATAATGTTTTTGACAAGTGCTGCAGAGGAGAAAAGGAGGGAATTAACTTTGTTTATGATTGAATTGAGACATGGCAACCGTAAACGAAAGACTATTGAACGAAAGAAAAAGCCGAATGTCGACGAAATAAATAATGAAACACTTATGCAACTGTTAGCGAATACTTCTTTTAGACCCAATACAAGGATGAATGCATCAGGGTCTATAAATATACAATTTGATACTGCTCCGGCAAACATGAACGCTTTTGGTCAGCAAGAACAAAATCGCAACCAAGAAGATTTCGAATTTCAACTTGCTGTGCAAGCCAGTATTAGATCGCATGTAGCAGTGGCAGACAATGATGCATGTGTGTATAGAAACAACAATAATCATGTTGATGGGTGGACTTGTGAAGTGTGCACTTACCTCAACAGAGGAGGTTTACTATGCGCAATATGTGGTAGCAGAAGATCAGATTAACGTACTCTAATAGCAAAAAAATTGTTCAAAGAAAATACTTTATTTTTACTTTAGTTTGTTTGTTGCTTCAATACATTTTTGTTCTCTCAATCGTCCTCACAAATATGACGATCCTTTCTTGGGTTTATGATATAATTCAATCAGGAATATTGAAACTACGTTCGAGACTTTTTCTTCTAAAGTAAAAGCTTCTCTTTTCGTTATAGCATGTTGGATATTTTAAGGATCACTAAATGAATGGATTTATATTGATTAGACAGACACAATATTATTGCCGCAGAACTATGAAAATTGATTGGAAATTTCACAAAGTAAAGTATAATAGTAAAGACTTTTTCGTTCTACCCTCCATTCGTTGTAAAAATATCATTCATCTGTAGTACACCCTTAACTGACACAGCATTAGTGCATGAAGGATTAATCTATGGTTCAACAATTTGTGTTATATGATGAAACTTCAAATGTTACTTTTAGAGCATGAATATCAGCTGTCTTATCTTTATTTGGGTTCCTTTTTGTGAAAGAAAAGCTTTCCGGAAAGGACAGTTTTCCACGACTGATGAGTACGGTTTTGGACAAGTTTAATCTATTTTCATGGTCGCTCAATCCCTAAATCTAAGTTCAATCCAGTATTCTTTCGTTTTTTACATGTGTTTTGAACACATCATACATAAAATCTTAGCAACGGTTGGATTTTCTCGTCCTACAGCAGTCGGCTAAAAAATAGACATCCAGTACAAGTCTTCATACTCATTGACAGCAGAAGTCCAATGATATTGCGATGATAAATAAATCTTTATGTAGAACAAATCTTTAAAGTTAATTAGGTATTCATCCGTATACAGTTAAGTATTATACGTAGAACCATACTCCTCCTTCATCTAATTGATGGATCTTGTAAAATTTTAAAGAATTCGGATTTTGACAAGTCATTCATTGCAATACCCGCGGAGGTTGAGATTCCTCTTTCTATACTATTCATCTTACGTGCGAAAAAAGTACAGGGTCTGAGGTGAAAACGCATATCAACCTCAATTAAAACAGAGAACATCAAAATTCCGAAGAAGTTGTCAACATACGCTGTGCAGAGATATGGAGCTTAACTCAACCCAGGCATCGGAAACAACAGATCTCGATATATCAACTTCAGAGCACCTAGATGGATCCAGAATCAATAGAGATGGAGTTGTTTGGATCGTACAAATTGGAGTTTTGATTGTCTTCATAATTATCCTCTTTTTCTGTTTCTGTAAGTATTATGAGAGTTTTGTTGCTAACTGGGCTGAGGCTAGATCAAGTGGCAATTTGTCAGACTTAGAGTATATGGCAAGTGTTCTTGATAGGAGACGAGTTGAGGAAGAGCTAAAATTGGACAGTCCTGAAGTTCGGAGGTCAAAGCTGATAGCAAACTTTAAAAAAAATAAAGTAATAATGGTGAGAAAATATGGTGTTATGCATGTTTTTTTTTAAGATTAATTATAGTCTTACTTACAATAAAACAACACTTTTGTAAAGGTTGTTGAAGAGCATAATTTAATTGGACGAGAGAATGCATCTTCTACAGAGGGCTATGATCAAAACATAATTGATGACTTGGAAATGGAGGAAAGCGGAATTCTCTCAATACCTTTAAGTGATGGTACGCCTCGATATTTTCCAAATTGCTGTGCAGTATGTCTTTGCACCTATGAAGTTGGTGAAAATGTTGTATTGTCTGCAAACAGTCAATGCCATCATGTATTTCATTATGAATGTATTCTTCAGTGGTTAGTAAAAATAAGGAAGGGTAGTCCTTGCCCATGCTGTCGTCAGGAGTTTACAGACTTATCCTCATAAGGAACGAAATTTTCGTGTTGATTTATGGATATATGTTTATGAAGAATATCGTGTTCATGTTTTTTATATTTGTTGCTCGTTCAATAATGCAAATAATGTGATATTTTTTTGTCAATCTTCATTTGACCAAGACCTTCATAGACGTGGAATTTCATTTCTGCATAAATATATATAAAAGATTTCAAAACAAATTTTTTCAAGGGTTTTTTCTATAGTGAATTCTTTACCCATGTCGTCAAGGTGCGAACAACTTTCTTTACGAATTGGAAAACAGTTACTCTTGAGAGCAATCTGGAAAATATTCACATTGATTTTGTTTTTTATTACTTTGGCACTATCGTAACGAGAGCCAGGTGGTGGAAAGATTCAAATACGACTTCATGAGAACCTGCCAACATCAGAAGAATCAATAACATACTCAGGGACTGAATTCCGATCCATTAAACACCTCTCCGAATTATAGAAATGCACAAAGGTTTTTTGGAAAAACACTAAGCATGTAGTATTTTGATATATTTGAGAACAGTGTTTCAATTCATTATACAAGCCTAGAAACGGACAATCGTAAAGACTAGAAATAAAATATTCTTGTGAAATTTCGACCAGAACAGAGCACAATTTACAAAACTTATAGCACACGATTATTTAAGAATACATAGAATAGATTAAACCATCGTAGTCTATGCAAAGTATTTCAATCTTTATCAAAAAGTTAGGAAAAATTATGATGGTAAATGTTGAAGATAAAGTTGCATACAATAACCGATAACCAGTGCCCAGAGCAAACAGAAAGCATCGTCCCATTAGCAAGTCTCTTTAAATAAAAGAATAATCTACGCTTCACAAAAAGTTTTATCCTTGCAATTCTTGGAACATCATAACAAAGTGGTGCATCTGAAGGTATTGGTGTACCTGGTCTCCAAAATATTGGATCACATTGAGATTCTGGTATTACTGGTGCCATAGCTCCATATCGCAACTTCTTATGCCGCTCTATCATTTTTTTCAATCGTATTTTATTCTCTTCTGTGATATTTGTTGCCAAATCATTCAGCTCCAACGGATCGTTCATCAAATCAAAAAGCTGATCATAATTTTCTTCTTCCCAATGGATATATTTCCAATCCTTTTGTACCAATGCTGTAGACCGGGGATCCTTGGGCAAACCGCCTCCTAAAGGATATTCATAATAAAAATCGGTACGCCATGGTTTTGCAATCATGGGAAAGTTGGAGAGATATAAATCTGCAATATCTCTACCCTGCATCATAGGATGTGCAGGCAGCCCAGCAGCGCCCAATATTGTTTCTGCCAGATCAACATTCAATGTTAAGGAGTCATCTTTGGTACCTCTTTTATTTGCTGGCATTCGAGGATCATAAATGATCAAAGGGACCCGTATGGATTCCTGATATGGATACCATTTACCAGCAAGACCATGAGCTCCATGAAACAAGCCATTATCTGTAGTAAATATGACCATTGTATTTTCTAGTAAGCCTTCTCTTTCTAGTTGATTAACAATCTCTTCGCATGCTTTATCTACTTCTGTAATCAATGAATAGTAATTTTTCATTCCTACTTGATAATGTTCGTCAGTTCTCCAACGCTGAATCCATCGTTTTTTTGCCATAGATCTGTCGTCTTGAAGAAACTTGGGTAGGCTGTGATATGCATCAGTTATATTGTAAGGCGGATAAGGTATGAATTTGTCTTCATATAGTCTTTTGGTGTCGTTTTTTGGAATCCATTGGTCTCCAGGTTCGTCACTTTCACCGACTGCTTTAGGTGGGTAAAAAGCAACCGTCACCGCAAATGGTATGTTTTGTGGTCGGCCTTCTAAAAACTCAAGAGTATGGTACACAGCTTTATCTGCACCATGAACGTTTGTTCTTGTACCATCACTATTGATTGTCTCGTACCAATGTTCTCCTTCAAAAATTCTTGTAAAATTAAACATTTTTTCTAAGAAGTATGACTTTTCTTCACCACGATACTGCCATTTGCCTATGTGCCCGACATAATAACCGTGTTGTTGTAGTAAGTAAGGCCAGGTTTGACTCCATCTCCAAGCCTCCGCTGCGAACTTTGGTTGAAATAGGTAGCTAGACCCATGACGACTGAGCCATTGGCCTGTGAACATAGTAGCTCGCGAGACCCAGCAAATAGAAGTCGTTACAGCATTGTAAGTAAAGTGGATTCCCTTTTGAGCAAGCAAATTCAAGAAAGGTGTTCTAACTACAGGTGCGATCCCCCCTATATCATCATGTCTCCAATCATCTGGATATAGCAACACAACATTCAAATGTTTCGTCTTATCGTTTGAATCTTTCTTATAGTCATCTTGTGGAATATTGACATTCATTGTTTCTTTCTTTTGTGCCAGACGAAGGTTGTAATGATATTCGGAGTTTTGCAAGGAGTTTAGCGAATTTTCTTGCCGAGGCTCCTCATCATAAAAATCGTAAGAGGGCAACATGCCACTGGATGTTAAGATTGAAAGACAACAAAATGCAATGCCGATGCTTAGAAGGAGAAAAAGCGTATTCATTTTGTCTCGTCTAAAAGTTCATTTTTCAATCAATTTTTATTTCAATCTAATTGTAATAACAGGCACCCCGATAGGGGGGTTTAAATTATCAAAAGTTAATCAAAGATTAACTTTATTTCCTTCGTACACTGCCTCCTTAGCTTCAAGTGTTTACGATTTACGTTATTAGAGATTTGATAGAAAAGTTAACTAATATTGCTATATTATTACTTTAAACGAATTGATAATATTGATGTGTCTTTTCCCAGCTCCGCGTGGCGGTTCGCTTCCTGTGATTCATGAATGTCTTTTCGATCTTCATGATTCACTTAATTATTAGATCCTACTAGTTGGTTAATTAAATTAACCGTTATAATAATGTTGATGGCTGCTGTACGGCAACCATTTGGCTAAAGGGTGGGAAGTGGGTTTTTAGAAGCGAAACGAAACACGGAGATGAAGCAACTCGTCGGCGGTAAAATATTCAATATTGTAAAATTATGAACTAATTTGATATTTTGATATTTGTAGTACTACCTTCGAACATTGTAATCCT
>Ga0209092_10001967_pt1 | contig 19408 bp, 14 predicted proteins | sample FraStrMetagenome_FD_187446 | JGI IMG/M metagenome (GOLD analysis project Ga0209092, IMG submission 187446) | Marine eukaryotic phytoplankton communities from Arctic Ocean - Fram Strait ARC3M Metagenome (SPAdes) (version 2) | ecosystem: Environmental > Aquatic > Marine > Oceanic | place: Fram...
CACTTGCCCGCACAGGGCTCACTTGGCCCATTCAGCTCTGATTCTAATTCACCGAATAAATCCACATGGGCGGAAAGTTCGCCGGGACATATCGGACCAGGCGCAGGCTAAATCCAACATAATGCTTCTTCATGATGGGCGGCATGTAGGTAAAGAAACGGTACACCGTTCCCTTTTCCGTGCGGCGCAAAATCGAAGAGAATAGACGCTGTTTTACGGGCTCGGGAAGAACAAAGGGAAGACCCGATACAATCAAATCCACGCGAGGCCACCCGCGTTCTTCAACCAATGCATCCAACTTATGGGCACTGGCTTGAACCACTTCGAATCTATCTCCAAAGCGAGCATTCAAATCGGCCACATACCCTTCGTCCAATTCGATCACCAAAACCTGACATTGGGCTGGAAGACGCTCCAATAACTCTTGGGTAAAACATCCTGTTCCTGGCCCGAGCTCGACCACATACCTCATGGCCGACAGGTCCAGCCCCTCCAACATGCTTCGCGAGGCCAATCTGCTGCTGGGCACAACAGAGGCGTTTCGCAGGGGATGCCTCAAGAAATTCAACAAAAATGCCAATCGGCCGCTGGAAACATTGCTCATGGTCTTCATATTAAATGCAGCTCGCCCCGAAGAAAGACAACATCGCGAGCACATCACTTACCCCCACAATCCCATCTCCGTCCAAATCCGGACAAGAATAACCGGAGTTGGTGTAAGTGCAAGACCCATCATCCCAGACCGCACTCGAACTGAAGTTGGACGCTTCTGAATAGGTACACCCAAGCTCCCCGGTTCCCGCACAGTTCGAGGCAGGAGAGTCTGGGCTAGCCAGGGGAGAGTAGTTGGCCGCAAACGGATCTGAACATCCAGCACATGGGGCACACGAACCAAAGCACACCACGCTCAACGCGACATCTTCAGTGGGTGTGAGCAAGCGAAAGGCCCCTCCGCAGCCTGGGGCAGTTTCCCAAGCCATACCCAATGCCCCTGCGGGGGTACCAAACCGATACGTGGTTGGCGCATTGCCCGGAACCGACACCGTCGCCGTCCTTGCCCCCCAAAGCGCCCCGAACATGGGAATCACCTCCCCATTGACTTCGATTGCGCCCTCCATGAATGGATCTGGCATCTGCACACGGAAAGTGACCTCGAAAAAAGTGGGGCCTTCTGGCCAACACGCTTCACACGTCCCAAAACAAACAGGATCAAGCACCACAGGTGCGGACACCACATTCAAGGTTCGGTTTGTAAATACATCGCTTCCATCGTACGTGGTGTTTGTACAAGGCTCATCCACATCAAAGGACTCCACCAAACCAGACCAACCATTGGTGGTGTATTTGAATTCATGGTTGCCATTCGCCAACGTCAATGTGCCCGTCCAAACGCCATCACCGTCCGGGTCCGAAAGGGGATTACAATCGCCACACCATTGGTTGAATGTGCCGTTCACATAAGCGGCTTGTCCATTGGCCGAAACCTCATTTAAGCTCACAGAAAAGCCAACATTGTAAACGCAACTGCCATCGTTAGACGTCGCATTTCCATTGAAGTTCGCGGCATCTGAGTCATTGCACCCAGGGCCCGCACTGGGGCAAGGGGAGGGGCTCGAGAAGCAGTCCGCGTCAGTGGTGACTCCCGTCCATCCCACGTCTACATACCGGTTAACATAACTGCTGCCTCCGTCTTCCACGGTAATGGTGCCTGGTGCACCCGATGAAAACGACTCTTCCAAGCCGTTCCAACCATTGATGGTGAACCGATACTCATGAATGCCTTGGGGCAAATCCACTGTTGTGGACCAAATGTCATTTCCCTCGTGGGTCAAAGGCGTGGCATCCCCTGACCATCCATCGAATAAACCAGAAACGTAGACTCCGTCTCCAACGTTAAGAGATTGACTGCTCATGTTCACACGAAACGTCACGGGTTGTGGCTCCGGCACATGCTCATACACCCTAACCCAGTCCACTTTCATTTCCTGAGGAAACACCGTTGAGGCGTTTGGGGATCCTGGCCAACCTCCGCCAACTGCAACATTCAACAGCATATGGTAGTCTTCACCAAAGAGCCAGGGGTCAGGGCTGACTTGCGTGCGGTCCAAATTGAAATACACCTGACCATCCACGGACCACTGCATGTGATCCGGCCACCATTCTACGGTATAGGTATGAAAACCGGTGGTCCAGTCATCCGCATATATGGACCCGCCAGAAGACTGCACATTGTCCACCGTTCCCCAATGGGCCGTTCCATGACAGCTCCCCGGAAGGTGCCCAACAAGTTCCATGATGTCGATTTCGCCAGGCCAAGGGTTGTTTTCTCTCAACATCCAAAACGCCGGCCAAATGCCTTGCCCCGTTGGCAGGTCAATGCGCGCCTCCCACTTGCCATGGGTTTGACTAAAACGGTTTTTGGTGACCAACCGAGCAGAGGTGTAACTGCTCCCTGCAAAGGTCTCCTCGCGGGCAGTGATGATCAACTGGCCATTGTTCAGGTGGGCATTGTTTGTGTTGTCGGTGTAGTGCTGCAACTCTCCATTGCCCCAACCCCACAAACCCTGCGCTGCGCCTGTGCCGATGTCATACCCCCATTTCGCCGGATCAATCGACGTGCCATTGAACTCGTCACTCCAAGACAAAGTCCAATTTTGGGCAAACGCCACCGAGGTGAGGCCAAAGGCGATGAAAAAGGAAAGCAATCTCAGCATGCTGGAATCATGACATTCATTCAATGTACGGAGCTGATGGCTCGAGGGTTACGCACAATCCTGACCAAACGCCCCAAGGACCAATAGGAGGTCCACAACACTGATAACCCCATCCCCATTCAGGTCTTCTGGGCAAGGAGTGGCCATTCCCGGATGGCATGTCCCCGTGAGCGAAACGCCGTCCAAGTTCCATAATGGGTCAATGGGCACACACATGTGAACCAAAGCCGTCAAAGGCACATCCACCAGTCGGGGAGTCTGGGCATAGTCCCAAATCACGGGGACTTCGTTGGCCGACCAAACCGCATCTTCTATGGTGCCATGGTGCCCATTTCCTGACCCATCATATGCCGTGGTTCCAGCACCTTCATTCAAAGCCCAATGCCCAAGAAGGTCCTCCCAGTTCGGGTGAGCGCTGCTGAGGCTGCTGCAATGCCACGCTGCAATGGCCTCGGCGTCCAAGGCCTTGCCCCAGAATCGAACCTCGGCCAATTGACCGGCTAAGCCATATTCACCGTCGATGTCAGAGCCAAAACTCAGTCCACTGCCCACATCCAAACTGCCCACAGAAGACATGTCCGATTCGGCATTGAACTCGCCATCGGTGTAGAGGCGCATCATCCCGTCTCGATCAAACGAACAGGACAAGGTGTGCCATTGGCCATCTGCAACCCCGTCCTCCCCATTGGCATCGGCCCGATTGGTGCCATCGCCCGCATTTGCCTTCCAAGCGGGCCCAGCAGGATATTCAAATGAAAATACCCAACCCGGGTTCAATCCCGAATCCCAGTCTTTGTTTCCTACCATGGCCACATCGGCAGGAGTGGTGGTCCTCACCCGCATTTCTACGGTGAAGTCCTGGGCTGTTCCCACCTCGAAATCAGGGTGATCTGAGAGGTTCACGCGACCGTCTCCAGCAAGATTCAACACCGACTCCAGTGCCAAGCAATCCGCACTTTCAGGCGCGATCCACAAGGTGTCTCGATGGACCACTTCGACAGGAAGAGTGGGAGAGGAGGCGATAATGAACACCCTTCTTTCTTCTTCTGTATTTCCCCCATGAGACGTGCCGCTTCCACCGTGGTCTGTGGTCACCAAAACCATCCAGTTCTCTTCTGCATAATTGACTCGGCTTTGCAATGCAGAGACCATGAAACCCACTTGTACATCCATCTCTGAAATCGCATTCAAATAAGGTGGCGAAGTGGGCGAGAAGCCCGAGCTATGCCCGGCATAATCCGGGTCATCTAAGTGAACGAAAACCGCATGTGGATTTTCGTTTTCTATCCTGTTTACAGCTGCCGCTGCTGCCGCTGCCGCGGACGAGGTGTTCAAGACCCAATCGGCGCTGGTTCCAACAATTTCGCCATTGACCGGACTCCATTGACAAATCGAAGCCGTGTTCCATTCTGGATAAAGCGCCTCGATGCGTGACAGCCAACCCGGATACTGCAGAAAATTCTGGTTCGAAAAGCTGTTGTCAATCACATTGTGCTTTCCTGACCGCACCCCACAATGAACCGAAGACCACCCGGGACCACTCATGGTGATGTCGTCATTCAATGCGTCCATGGTGGAAAATCCCATGGCCATCAGGGCATCCAAGTTGGGTGTAGAAGCCACCTCAAGTGCGTCCGGACGCACCCCATCAATCCCAATCATCAGAACCCTTCCCGAGGGTTGACCCTGAAGGTCAAATCCCGAGACAAACAAGCCAAAAGCCACCAAAATCAGACGGACAATCATGTCAAAAAAGGTACAACATGCTGGCATTTCTCCCTTGCGAGGCCTCAATGAAACGACCGCAGCAAGTGTGCTGTTGAGCCCCTGGCTGAAGAGCTCATAGGCCGACCAGCATCAACAGGGGGGGCATTTCCGAGCGACAAAGCCCAGAAAACCCATGGAAATAAAAAACCCGGGCCATGAAGCCCGGGTTTCAGCGGAGAGAGAGGGATTCGAACCCCCGGTACCTTGCGGTACAGCGGTTTTCAAGACCGCCGCAATCGACCACTCTGCCATCTCTCCAATGGGCTGCAAATGTAAAGAACTCAACCGTGCCTTTCATCAAGCCAATGCAAAGAGGTATTATTAATTTTCCGTTGTGAATCTCATCGTCCTCTCTATCCCCGTGTTTTTCAGTCTCATCGCCCTCGAAGTGGTGTGGGACAAATCGCGTGGATTGGGACTCTATCGACTCGGGGACACGCTCGCCAACATTGGCTGTGGCATCATGGACCAATCCAGCGGCTTGTTCTCAAAGGTCATTGTGGTCGGCGCTTATACTGCTGTTTTTCATGCCTCTGGTCATTGGAGGTCTTGGGAATTGGAAAACACCCTTGGGGTTTGGATGGCCACGTTTGTCTGTGCGGACTTCGCTTATTATTGGGCACACCGCTTGAGTCACGAGGTCAACCTGTTGTGGATTGGGCATTCTGTCCACCACCAAAGTGAGGACTACAACCTGGGCGTCGCTTTGCGTCAAAGTGTTCTGCAGAAAGTGCTTCTCATGTGGGTGTATTGGCCCCTTGCCATGCTCGGATTCCCACCCGAGCTCTTTCTAACCTGTATGGCCGTCAACCTGTTGTATCAATTTTGGATTCACACCGAACTCATTGATAAAATGGGGCCACTAGAGTGGATCCTCAATACACCATCCCATCACAGGGTGCACCACGGCAGAAATCCAGAATACATCGACCGCAACCACGCAGGTGTGTTCATCCTTTGGGACCGAATCTTCGGCACCTTTCAAAAAGAAATCGCAAAGCCCACCTATGGTGTCACCCGAGCGACCGAGACGTTTAACCCCGTTCACGCGCAGTGGAAACCCGTTGTTCACTTGTGGCAAGACCTGCGTTCCATTCCCAACTGGCGAGACAAAGTCCGCTTCATGTTTGCCCCTCCCGGATGGTATCCGGAAAGCATGGGGGGCGTGCAACAGCCTCCCGACATCACAGGCCAAGAATCAAAATTTGACCCTCAACCTCAAGTTCAAGTGACCTTTGCTCTTCTTGTTCGTTGGGGATGCCTCCTTGCCGTGGCGTTGGGTGCATTGAAGGTGGCCGCGCTGATTCCCGGCTGGCAACTCGCCTTGATTTTGACTTGGGTCTTTGCGGCCCTCGCAGCGACAGGGGAATTGTGGAACAACGGAGGAGGCGTGAGACGCCTGGGGTTCGCGCTTCTTGTGGACTTGACTTTCGTGCCGGCAGGCATGCTGGCCTTCAACATCGTCGGAGGTGCTTGGCTGGCCGGACTGGTTTTATCTGCCGCCCTGTCTTACGGATTGAGTCTATGGTCGCTCTCGGCATCGAGCAATCGATAGGTGACCCAAATTTTCCAGCCCACAATCGCCTTCTCCAAATTGGAAAGTCGGGTTAAGTCTGGTCTCCTGTGAATCCGAGGCAAACACCAGCGATTGATGCCGCTGAGCAAACGAAAAGACATCAATCGCATCATTTCCTTGGGGTAATGTGCATGCAGTGGCCTTCTGGAATCACAAGGATTTCGCCTTTCTCTTGCATGTCTTGCAAAATGGACTGAAGCGCCCACGAAGGACCTGGACAGGTCACCGACTCATCGGGACGGTCAATGAAGGCGACGTCGAAACTCGCACCATAATTGTGGGTACTCTGGCCGTTGAAAGCATTCGCATTCCTTCGGCGAAGTCGTCGCTGTTGCGATTGGGTGCGGGTTAAGCTCGTGATTCGAATCGAAGCACCCTCGTCCGCAGTCCCCACCATGGCCTCCGCAAAACGAGACGCCATCCTCAAGAGAACATTTTTAGCGGCAGGCAACAAGAACGGTTCGCTGTGTTTGAGTCCATAAAGGTGGTATCCCCGACCGACCGCAGGCACCCTTTTCAATGCCCCTCTTTCCGCTCCGGCAACCAATTCTGCTTGGTCCTTTACGAAAAAGCTGCCCGGAAGAGTCCGCGCACGACTTTGGTGCTTCGTGTATGGGTTTCTTGCCAGCTTCATGGTGTGCTTGGAGCAAGAACATGGCGCCATGTTCTTTCGCGGAAGAGGCCCCGTTGGGACAGGAGAGACGATGGCATCACTGTAATCTGCGATCATGGCATCCAACTCCGCCTCACTTGTCTCTTGGCTTCCAGCCATTTGTACCGGGTCAGGGGAAGCCAATGGAGACACAACATTGAGTCCAGGCTTCTCTTCGCTCAATACCTCGGCGCCTGAAGTGGACAACGTGACCGAAACATGGCCTTCCGAAGAAGCATCACTGAATGAATCCCCATTGGGAACCATGCCCGCAAGTCCGAACAACCCCAAAAGGAACATGCTGAGGACAACTCCAATTCTATCCCAACGGAGTTGCTTGCGCTTGCCATTTTGCATCCCACGCAAATTCGGGAACAATCCACCTCAAGAACTGCAAACAAAACGCGGTCGTCAACCCCAGAATGTGCAATACCAAAGACGCCTTAACCCGCCTTGAATTTGGCGATGGCTTTGCGCGTGAAATCGGACAAGACCAACCGGCCGGATATGGCAGCACGCTCTTGAAGCAATGTATCCCAATCTTCGGTCCCACGCCAGAACGTCCGCTTCAGCTCCGCCATCGCTTCGGGATTGGATCCCGCCAACCGACCAGCCAAAGCGTCAACAGCACCATCCAATTCTTCTACGCTCTCGTATACATCAGCATACAAACCACGCGACGCCGCCCACTCGGCTGTGCGCCATTCTGTCGCGTCCACGGCCAATTGAGACATGCCCGAAACCCCGAGTTTGCGCTCTACCGCTGGGCCAACCACAAACGGCCCTATCCCAACGGCCAGTTCGCTCAGTTTCACAGATGCGAATTGGGTGGCCAGACAATGGTCTACTGCTGAAGCCAAGCCCACTCCGCCACCCACTGTTTTCCCCTGCACCCGACCAATCACGAATTGCGGAATCGACCGTATGGCATTGATCACATTGGCGAAGCCCATGAAAAATGACAGGCCTTCCTCTGGGTTCGAAATGGCCACCAGTTCATCGAATGAAGCGCCAGCGCAAAATGCCCGATCTCCTGCAGAACCAAGGACCACCACACGGACGTCGTTTCTGTCGCCCAAACCACGGATGGTAGAGGCCAATTCAGACAGCACCACCGAAGGCAAACTGTTGGAGCGCGGATGAGCAAAGGTCACTGTCGCCACACCCCGTGGATCCACATGACAACTGACCCCTTCAACCAAGGAAGTGTCGAACATCAACGCTCAGCAATGGGCCGGACAGGGCGGTCAATGTGACCGGTATACACCTGACGTGGACGTCCGATGGGCTCCCCGTTTTCGTTCATCTCCTTCCACTGGGCAATCCAACCTGGGAGGCGGCCAAGCGCAAACATTACGGTGAACATCTCCGTTGGAATCCCCAAAGCACGGTAAATGATGCCGCTGTAAAAGTCCACGTTGGGATACAATCCGCGCTTCACGAAATACTCATCTTCCAACGCCACAGCTTCAAGCTGTTTTGCGATGTCCAAAACAGGATCATTGATGCCCAATTTGGCCAGCACTTCGTCTGCCGACTTCTTGATGATTTTAGCGCGTGGGTCAAAATTCTTGTAGACCCTGTGACCAAAGCCCATCAAGCGGAAACTGTCCGTCTTGTCCTTGGCTTTGTCAATCCACTTTTGGAGGTCACCTCCGTCGGCCTTGATTTGCTCCAACATCTCAATCACAGCCTGATTGGCTCCACCATGCAGAGGGCCCCAAAGGGCAGAAATGCCCGCTGAAATGGACGAGTAAAGGTTGGCTTGGGAACTTCCCACAATGCGCACCGTGGATGTGCTGCAGTTTTGCTCATGGTCTGCATGCAGAATCAAGAGCTTGTTTATCGCGTCGTTGATGACGGGGTCGATTTCATAGTCCTCGGTTGGCAAGCCAAACATCATGTACAGGAAGTTCTCCGTGTACGAAAGATCATTGGCCGGGTACACCGTAGGATGACCCATGTTGTGTTTGTAGCACTGAGCAGCCAAGGTGGGCAACTTCGCTATCAAACGATGGATGGTCAACTCAATGTCTTCGACAGACCGGTTTGGGTCCTGGCTTCCTGGGTAAAAAGTGGACAGGGTAGAGGACATGGCACTCAACATGCCCATGGGGTGAGCACCCATTGGGAAGGCTTCAAAAAAGCGCTTCATGTTTTCGTGAACCAAGGTGTGCATCCGCACGCTGTCTTGGAACCAGTCTAGACGCTCTTGGTCCGGCAAATCGCCGTAGACCAACAAATACGCCACTTCCATGAAGGACGCGTTTTCTGCCAAGTCTTCGATGGAGTAGCCCCGGTAATGCAAAATGCCTTCTTCCCCGTTCAAAAACGTGATGGCACTGGTTGTGGCACCTGTATTTTTATACCCCTTGTCTAGGGTAATCAAACCGGTTTGGGCGCGCAATTTGGAGATGTCCAATGCCACTTCTCCTTCGGTCCCTCGAAATACGGGCAGCTCAATTTCCTTGTCTTCAAACTTCAGGCTGGCGGTATCGTTCATCGTGTCTACGTTCATTGCGTCACGCGAAAATACACGTCGACCCGCCATCTTTCTTGAACGGGACGGAAGTCTTTGCGGTTTTTACCGGTTTGACCGGTTTGGCCTTACTTAAAAGTGGGGGTGAACGACTGCTGGAAAGCATCCCATTCCTCCTGAGAAGTGCCTGTTTGCCAGGCCTCATCAAAGAAGCGGAGGTACAACTCCAATTGCTGCGGTTGCTTGTATCCGCTGATGGGCGCAATCATGTCTAGATTTTCATCGAGGTACACAATGGTGGGGTAAGCCCCCACATTGAATGCCCGGCTCAACTCGTGCACACCATTGCGGCCCCTCTTGTTGGGCACATAGGTCGGATTGCTGAAGGTTTTCCCCTTGAACTCAACCGGATCGGGCCCTTCCGCATCAAATTTTACCGCGTAGTAGTTCTCGTTGATATAAGCAATCACATCCCCGTTGGTGAATGTATTGGCCATCATCATCTTACATGGTCCACACCACTGGGTGTAGACATCAATCATGACCTTGCGCGGCTCTTGCGCCTGAGCAGCTTCCAAATCATTGACCGACATCCATTGAATGGAAGCACCTTGAGCCAGCAGAGAGGCGCTGGCCGCAAGCAAGAACACACTGAGAACGAAAGGACGCATCATGGTGTAAATATCGCACAACAATGCAACCGCCCCAATGGCACGAAGCACATTGGGGCGGTAAAAGAGGTGAAAAAACGAAACTGCAGGTTAACGCACGCCGTGCATCAACTTGTTCAAGGGTTTGTTCATGACGGCGATGAGGACTGCAAATCCAACCAAGACAAAACCCAAGGTGGAGAAGACATCAATGTACTGGCTCAAGCCAGCGGTCTTCATCTCCAATTCAGAAAGCTCTGCTGCAGCGACTGAGCCGCCTCCATGGCCACCGGTCAGGGTGGCGATTAGGCCACCCGCATAGTTCGCAATGGCAAAGCTCAAGAACCATCCTCCCATGGCGGTACCCGCAATGTTCTTGGGTGCCAACTTGGTGACCATAGACAGACCAATAGGGGAGAGAAAGAGCTCACCTGTGGTGTGAAGCATGTACAGAAACAACAAGGTCAAAAGCGGCACCATAGCAGTGGTCTCGTCTACAAATTGCAAGCCCACGATGGTCACCAAGAAACCGAGTCCCAACTGAAGAATGCCCAGAGAAAACTTCATGGGGATGGATGGGTTCTTTCCGATTTTATCCAAACGCACCCACATCCAAGTAAAAATGGATCCAAAGAGGACAATGAAGAAGGGGTTAAAGAACTGCGTCATGGACGCAGGCATCTCCCAACCCATGATCATGCGGTCCACATTGCGGTCAGCAAAAAGGGTCAAAGACGTTCCGGCTTGCTCAAAGCAGGCCCAGAAAATCACGTTGATCACCATGAAGATAACCAAGGCCACCATTCGGTCGCGGTAGATGGCCCCTTCGGCCTTTCCAGCCTTGATCAGGTTCATGGCCACGTAGACAAAAAGCAAGGTCAACAAGATGGTCATTAAGGGGAAGGTGAACGCACCTTCACCTTCTCCAATTTGGAAGGTGTTCTTGAGGATGAGCACATAGCACACCGGAATCAAAAGCACAGACCCGAGCGTAATCAGCTGGTACATCTTCATGCCCCATTTGGTCGCAAGACCGGCTTCGCGAATATCGAGACCTGGAGCAGCTGCATAATTCTCGCGGCCCGTCCAGAAGATGAGCAAACCCGAAAGCATGCCGATTCCAGCCAACCCAAAGCCATAGTGGAATCCATACGTCTCCCCAACGTAGGCGACCACTGTGGTGGCCAGCAGTGCACCAATGTTGATGCCAATGTAAAAAATGGTGAAGCCTGAATCCCTGCGGGGGTCGTTGTCCTTGTAGAGTTTGCCTACAATGGTGGAGATGTTGGCCTTAAAGTATCCGTTGCCGACAATCAGCGCGCCCATTCCAATCAAAAGGAACATCTCGTTGCCGCCCAAAATCAAAAACTCACCCACTGCCATGAAGACAGCACCCAAAAGAATGGCATAGCGATAACCCAAGTATTGATCTGCCAAACGACCGCCCAGAACAGGTGCCGCATAGATCAGTGCCGTATAGGCACCGTACATCAGGCTGGCTTCATTGTCCCCTTTCATGAGGGATTTCACCAAGTACAACGTGAGCAATGTGCGCATGCCATAATAGCAAAAGCGCTCCCACATTTCAGAGAAAAACAGCGTGTAAAGACCACGTGGGTGGCCCGTTTCGGCCACGTTCGAATCAGACATATTGGTTATCGAATAAGGTGTTGACGGCAATATAGGGGGGACAGCAGGCTTGACGCCCCCCTCCATTCAGGTATTCCTCAAAGGTTGTCCTTGACAAATTCCAGCATCATCGTAAAGAGGTGCAATCGGGTGTTGCCTCCATAGATGCCATGGTTTCGGTTGGGGTATGCAAAAAAGTCGAAGTCTTTGCCTTCGGCAACCAAGGCATCGACCATCTCCATGGCATTTTGGAAGTGAACGTTGTCATCAGCGGAACCGTGAACCAAAAGGAGCTCTCCCTTGAGCTTCTCGGCATGGTTGATGGGGCTGTTGTCGTCGTATCCATCGGCATTCTCCTGTGGCGTGCGCATGAAGCGCTCGGTGTAGATGCTGTCGTAGAAACGCCAGTTCGAGACAGGGGCAACCGAAATCCCCGCCGCAAAATGGTCGGCGCCCTTGGTCATCGCCAACAGGGTCATGTATCCACCATAGCTCCAGCCTTGAATTCCGATGCGTTCGCCATCAATGAAGTCCTTGGCGCTCAAGTGCTCCGCCAAATCAATGAAGTCCTCGGTCTCAAGCTTGCCCAATTGCAGGTAGGTGCTGTGCTCAAACTCGCGGCCACGCTTGGGCGTCCCGCGGGGATCGCAACTGACCACGATGTAGCCCTCTTGGCAAAGCAAGTTGTGCCAATAAAATGTGGTGCCGCCCCAGCTGTCATTCACGGTATTCACGCCAGGACCCCCGTAAATGGAGACATAAACAGGGTATTCCTTGGCTGGATCAAAATCGGTGGGCTTCATCATCCAACAATTCAACTCCTCACCAGCATCATCGGTGAACGTAAAGAACTCCCTTGGTGCCACCGAGTAATTGGAAAGGGTCTCTTTCAATTCTGCATTGTCGCGCAAAACCCGAATGGAATCCCACTTCCGATTGCGCAAGACGTATGTCGGAGGCGCGTCCGCATCACTGTGGTTGTGGATGGCATAGTCAAAGGTCCGGCTCCAGCTTACACCGTGTGTTCCGCTTGTCTCATCGAGCAAACTCATCCTTCCTTTCAAATCGACTTTGGCCAAATGCGCTTGGGTGGCCCCCTTGACAGAAGCCGTGAAATAGACCACTTTTCGGCTGGCGTCGTATCCCTGAACAGAGGTGATGTCCCATTCGCCCGTGGTCAATTGTTTCTCTGACTTTCCAGGTCGGACCAAGTAGAGGTGGTTGAAGCCATCCTTCATGCTGGTCATCAAAAAAGACCCCCCCTCCAAAAAGGTGAAGTTGTCCTGAACAGGAACATGGGTCGGTGCCTCCTCGATCAACAGCGTTTCCTCTTTGGGTTGCTGGCGTCCCCCGTCCTCAGAAATGGAGAAACGAATCAACTCCATCTTGTTTTGGTGGCGGTTCATCCGCATCACCATCAAATCATTCACTTCACCCATCCACATGATGCGGGGGATGTAGTTGTCTCCGTCGACCCGAGATAGAGCCGACTTCCTGCCCGTGTTCACGTTCACCAACTGAATGCTGACTTCCGAATTGATCTCGCCTGCTTTGGGATACTTGAACGTGTATGGTTCTGGATAGAGTTCACCATACATGGGCATTCCAAATTCCCGAACCTCACTCTCATCGAACCGATAGAAGGCGATGTACTGCCCATCTGGTGACCAATAAAACCCGCGGTCCTTCCCAAACTCTTCTTCGTACACCCAATCTGACGCGCCATTGATGATGTGGTTCCATTTCCCATCGGTGGTCAATTGAACGGGGCCTCGGTTGTCGTTCAAATTGGACACCCAGAGGTTGTTGTCTTGGACAAACGCCACTTTGTCTCCTGATGGAGAAAAGGTGGCCAAGCGCACTTTCGTCCCATCCTTGACCAACGGCACCCCTGCATCCGGACTTCCGACACTGTATACATGGAAGGCCGCCAAGAAGCTGTGCCGATAGATGGACTCAGTGTCACTGCTCAGCAAGAGCTGACTCTCGTCAGAAGAAAACTGATACCCCCCAATCCGGGCTTCCTCACCACCATAGACCACAGTGCTTTTGGCCAAGGTGTCGACGGCAGCGCCAGTAGCATAGGCATATTTCACGACCGCATTGCCCTCAGCCCCTCGTTCCAAGCTGGTGTAATGAATGCCATCGGCCATCGAACGGATCCCGTAAACCCCTTCGGAACGGAAGAGACCGCTGAACCAGATTTTCTCGTTGGACCAACGTTCCGTAGGAACTGTATTTTTCTGGGCAAAAGAGGACGTGGTCAACAAGACCGTCAATGCCAAAAGTGTTGCGTTGCGCATGTGGTTGAAATTTTCACGGCCAATGCCGCTGAAATCGAATTTTCAAGCAGCAAATTAAGCCCCGCATGTCCGCCGAACCACAAGACACCCAAGTCCCCGTATCTATCGCCACTTTGCTGGCCGCTGCAGTCCCGAACTTGGAGGTTCATGACAGCGAAGAACAACGGCTTGCACACAGCCAAGACCACACCGAAGACCTTCGGTTTATGCCTGACGCCGTGGTCTTTCCACGCAATGCAGAAGAGGTTTCGGCTGTCCTAAAATGGGCCCATGCCCAGCGCATTCCCGTGACTCCCGCAGGAGCATGGACGGGATTGAGCGGGGGTGCATTGCCCGTTCGAGGTGGCCTCAGTTTGAGCACCAAGCGGCTCAACCATATTGTCAAAATCGATGAATTGAACCACCAAGTCGTGGTTCAACCTGGCGTAATCGTCCAAGAATTGCAAGAAGCTGTAGAGCGCAAAGGCCTCTTTTATGCAGTGGATCCAGCCAGCAGAGGAACCTGCACCATCGGTGGAAACTTGGCCGAAAACAGCGGGGGACCGCGCGCTGTCAAGTACGGCGTAACCAAGGACTGGGTCCTCAACCTCGAAGTGGTGTTGGCCGACGGGACCCGCATCCAAACTGGAGCCAACACTTTAAAAAACAGCACTGGATACAATTTGACCCAACTCATGGTGGGGTCAGAGGGGACATTGGGCATCATTACCCAAGCCACATTAAAGCTGTTGCCCCATCCGCGATTCAATGCCCTATTGCTGGTCCCATTTCAATCTCCAGGCGATGCCTGTGCTGCTGTGGCCGGGTTGTTCCAAGACGGACACCAACCCAGCGCACTTGAGTTCATGGAACGATCCGCCATTGAATTGGCCATGTCCTTTACCGGCGACCACTCTCTTTCCCTAGACCCGAGCACCCAAGCGCACTTGCTCATCGAAGTAGACGGGTTTCATGAGCGAGACTTGATGCCACAACTGGAAGGCCTCGCAAAAACGCTGGACCGATTTTCAGCCGGTGACCCCATGATGGCCATGGATGCTGCAGGAAAAGACCAACTGTGGAACCTTCGGCGGAAAGTCGGAGAGGCGGTGAAGGCGCATTCCACTTACAAAGAAGAAGACACCGTGGTGCCCCGCGGTCACTTGCCTGAACTTTTGCACGCCGTAAAGGCCATCGGGTCCCAATACGGATTTGAAAGCATCTGCTACGGTCACGCCGGCGACGGCAACTTACACGTGAATATTTTGAAGGGGGAGATGTCCCAAGAAAAATGGTCGGGCACACTGCCAAAGGCCATCGAAGACATCTTTAAAAATGTCATCTCCCTTGGCGGAACCCTCAGCGGAGAACACGGGATTGGTTGGGTGCAAAAGCCCTTCATGCACCTTCGGTTCTCGCAAGCGGAACTCGCATTGCAACGCAGAATCAAAGCCGCTTTTGACCCTGTTCACATTCTGAACCCGGATAAGATCCTTCCTCCTTCTGTTGAGGAGACGGGGGAAACCACGTGATTTGCCATTCGAACCGAAGCTACCATGAACCTCTTGGAAGGAAAAAAAGGCATCATTTTCGGTGCCTTGAACGACATGTCCATCGCCTGGAAAACGGCGGAAACCTGCCACCGCATGGGAGCGGACATTGTATTGACCAACGCCCCCGTTGCCATGCGGATGGGCGAGATCCACAAATTGGCCGAGCAATGCGGAAACGCACCTGTGATTCCCGCAGACGCGACGAGCGTGGAAGACCTCAAGGCGCTCTTCGAAGGCGCCATGGATCACTTCGGAGGAAAGGTGGACTTTGTATTGCACTCCATCGGCATGTCTCCCAATGTGCGCAAAGGCAAGCACTACACTGGACTGAACTACAACTACCTCGAGAAGACCCTCGACGTGAGTGCCATCAGCCTTCACAAAACCCTACAAACCGCCATGGAACTCGATGCCATCAGCGAGTGGGGCAGTGTGGTGGGCTTGAGCTACATCGCTGCACAGCGCACTTTCCCGGACTACGGAGACATGGCAGATGCCAAAAGCCTACTGGAGAGCATTGCCCGCAGCTTTGGATATCACTATGGCGTTAAAAACAAAGTGCGCATCAACACCATTAGCCAATCTCCCACAGTCACCACAGCCGGTAGCGGCGTGAAAGGCTTCGATGAATTTGTCTCCTACAGTGAGGCCATGAGTCCACTGGGGAACGCCGACGGTCAAGCTTGCGCAGATTACTGCGCCACGCTGTTCAGTGACCTGACCCGCTATGTGACCATGCAAAACCTCTTCCACGACGGCGGGTTTTCTCACACAGGCGTAAGCATGGAGGTCATCTCCAAGTTTGCCAAAGAGGAGGGTGCGTAAAGAGCGGCTCTCCATTTTTTAGGCCCAATCTGCAACCTCCCACGAAACGTTGCGTAGGGTAGTGACCATATAGGCTCCTGCCATGCAAATCCTCAAATTCGGAGGTTCCTCCGTTGCCAACCCTGAGCGCATCCGCGCATGCGGTCGTGTTTTGGCGCACAAGCGTCAGACCCCAGGCCACCGTGCCCTGGTGGTGTGTTCTGCCTTGGGCGGCATCACTGACGCCCTAAGCCATGCTGGCCGTTTGGCTCAACTGGGGGATGGGGCGTACCGAGATGTGGCGCGTGACATCCGTGACCGACACATACAGTGTTCACTCGACCTCTTGGCCACTGAGACTTACGCATCGATAGAATCAGAGCTCAAGGAGAGACTCAGTCACCTCGACGATCTCCTTTACGGCATCTTTCTTCTGAGAGAAGCCAGTTCGAGAACCCTTGACGAGCTCATGGGTCTGGGCGAACGGCTCTCGGTGCCCATTCTTTGGGGACACTTTCTGGACTTGGGTTTCCACCCCCAACGACTCGACGCCTTAGAATTGATGCCCACCGACGACCGATACGGCAATGCCAAGCTCGATGTCGCAGAGGCAAAAACGCATTTCGAATCGGTTGACTTCGGACAAGGAAACCTGTTTCTGATGGAGGGCTTCATTGGACGGTCTCCAAACGGCACACCCACGACCTTGGGCAGAGGAGGCAGCGACCTGAGTGCAGCTTATGCAGCCTGTTTTCTCGGCGCCGAAGTCTTGGAGAAATGGACAGATGTAGCGGGCATGATGACCGCAGACCCTCGTTTGGTGCCCTCTGCACGCGTGATTCCCGAGCTCAGTTATGCCGAGGCCATGGAGCTTTGCCACTTTGGCGCCAAGGTTGTCTTTCCTCCAACGGTGGCCCAATTGAGCAAGCAAGACATCCCCATGCACGTTCGCCTGACAGACGACCCAGTCTGCGAAGGAACGCTCATCTTGTCCCCGGCAAAGAAATCAGACGCCCCCATTGCCAACCATGGTGTTGCGGGTTTAAGTAGCCTTAAAAACATCACCCTCATCACCGTAAGCGGCGGAGGCATGGTGGGCATTCCAGGCATCTCCCGACGCCTGTTCACTGCACTTTCTGCCGCAGAAGTCAATGTGGTCTTGGTTTCCCAAGGGTCCTCCGAGCACGCCATCTCCATTGCTGTGGCCGATCAAGACGCGGACATCTCACAAAATGCACTGAACGCGGAATTCGGATCCGACCAAGAACTTGGTCGAATCGATGCCCTGACTGTAGAATCTGGGTTCACCATTGTCTCTCTCGTTGGCGATGGCATGCGCCAGCAAAGTGGCATCAGCGGACGGGCCTTTGGCACATTGGGGCGCAACGGCGTGAGCATCCGCTCCATTTCCCAGGGGTCTACAGAGCGCAACATCTCCATTGTGATCGATGCCAAGCACGAACGCAAGGCCCTTCAATCGCTGCACCAAGCCTTCTTTGAAACCGAAGTCAAACGACTCCATATTTTCTGTCTTGGCGTAGGCAACGTCGGGGGCACCATGGTGGATCAACTGCTTGCCCAACGCGAAGAACTCCGAGATGTTCGGCGTCTCGACTTGCGCGTCATGGGCATGGCCAACAGCCGAATGATGTTGCTTTCTGAATCGGGCATAGCAGGCGATTGGCGCCACCAATTGTCGCAAAGCAACGCCCCAAGTTCTCCTGAAGCTTTGGTTCAAGCCATTGTAGATATGGATTTGGAAAACAGCGTTCTGGTAGACAATACGGCCAGCACAGATGCGAGCGACGTCTATGAGCAAGCGCTGGCCCACAGCATTGCAGTTGTGGCCTCCAATAAAATTGCAGCCAGCGACGCACAAGCGCGCTACGCCGGCCTTAAATCTTTGGCGCTTCGCATGGGTGTGGAGTACCGATTTGAGACCAACGTGGGTGCCGGGCTCCCCCTAATCGACACCATCCAACACTTGGTCCAAAGTGGCGACCGCATTCACAAGATTGAGGGCATGTTCAGCGGCACGCTCAACTATGTCTTTTCCAATTTCAACGATGGCATCACCTTCAAGAAGGTCATCGAAGACGCCCGAGCTGCTGGCCTCACTGAGCCTGACCCCCGCACCGACTTGAGCGGCGTGGACGTGCAACGCAAAATCCTCATCCTGGCCCGAGAAGCTGGTTACACCTTGGAGATGTCCGATGTGGCAGGGAAGGGGTTCCTGCTCGACAGCCAAATGGAAGGCTCCATCGACAGCTTCATGGACGGCCTGCCCCAGATCGAGGAGGCGATGCAAAAGAAATGGAAAGAGGCCGACGCCAAGGGTGAACGCCTGAAGTATGTGGGCAGTTTTGATGCGAAAACCGGCCAAGCCTCCACCGGTTTGACCACCGTTCCCGCCGACCATCCCTTTTACAACATCGAGGGCACCGACAACATTGTCTTGCTCACCACCGATCGCTATGCAGAGCGCCCCCTGATCATACAAGGTGCCGGCGCGGGCGCTGCTGTAACGGCCATGGGTGTTTTTGGCGATCTGATTCGCATTGCCTCGAGCCGATAACCCTCCGCAACAACAGCGCTAACCCCCATGACACCCCGCGAGCACATCTCCGTCGCAGCCCCCGCCACAGTCGCCAACCTCACCGTTGGCTTTGACTGTTTGGGGTTGGCCTTGGAGCGCCCGCTCGAGCGGTTGGATCTCAGGCGAACCGACACACCAGGGGTCACCATTGCCGCCGTTCACGGTTGCGATGGACTCCCTCTGGACCCTTCCCGCAACGTGAGCGGGAAAGCCGCCCAAAGCGTGCTGCAATCACTCGGCGCAGACTGGGGAGTCGAGCTGACCATCCACAAGGCCGTACTTCCGGGCAGCGGGATCGGATCGAGCGCGGCTTCTGCCGCCAGCGCAGCCTATGGCGTGGCCGCATTGGCCGGCGCCGAGCTGAAGCCCCACGAACTCCTTCCATTGGCCCTGGACGGCGAGCAAATTGCCAGCGGTGCACGCCATGCCGATAACGTTGCACCTGCGCTCTTTGGCGGCTTGTGCCTGTGCACACCTGATGGCCGCATCGACCACCTGCCCGCCCCAGACTGGCACCTCACCGTTGTGCACCCGCAAACCGTCATCAAGACGGCCGAAGCCCGCGCTGTTTTGCCTTATCACGTCCCCATGAAAGATGCCTTGCACCAAATGGCCCAACTGGGACACTTCGTGCATTGCTGCCACACAGGCGACGCCATAGGAGCCGCCTTTGCCCTCCAAGACGTGCTCGCTGAGCCCCACCGCA
>Ga0209092_10001968_pt1 | contig 19399 bp, 15 predicted proteins | sample FraStrMetagenome_FD_187446 | JGI IMG/M metagenome (GOLD analysis project Ga0209092, IMG submission 187446) | Marine eukaryotic phytoplankton communities from Arctic Ocean - Fram Strait ARC3M Metagenome (SPAdes) (version 2) | ecosystem: Environmental > Aquatic > Marine > Oceanic | place: Fram...
TTACGCATTCTCGTAGAAATTTAGATCTTATTCTGCTGCTTTTTCTGCTGCTTCATCAATCGTTTCTGGAGCATCTTCAACTTCAGCAACCTCTGCAACTGCTTCTTCAACAACCTCTTCAACAACCTCTTCAACAACTGGTTTTGCTGCTTCAATTCTTGCTTCATTCACTGCTTTTTCTGCTGCTAATGCTGTTGCTTTCGCTTCAGACTGTACTTTAGACAATCCTGCTTCTTTAACAGAAATTTTCGTTACTTTTTCTTCCAACCAAGCAGCAAATTTAGCGTCTGCTTGTTCTTGAGTTAAAGCACCTTTGCGAATACCACCAACTAAATGATTTTTTAACATAGCACCCTTGTAAGATAAAATGTTTTTTGCAGTATCGGTTGGTTGCGCACCATTTTGTAACCACTCTACAGCTTTATCGATATTTAAATCAATGATTGCAGGGTTCACATTTGGGTTGTAAGTACCTATTTTCTCTAAGTATTTACCATCTCTTTTTGCACGAGCATCAGCGGCAACTATCCAATAGAATGCTTTCCCTTTTTTACCGTGTCTTTGTAATCTAATCTTTACAGACATAATTTGTTAATTTTTTAAGGTTCTCGACCTTGATTATTAAAAATCTCACTATCTCGTAGTAAGTGGGCGCAAAAATACAAAACCTTTTTAAACTAAAACTCAAATTTTTAATATTTTTTAGGGCGTTTGAGCGGGCTTTCACTACTCGCTTTTTTTCGCAGCTAAAAAAGAGCTTAAACAACCCGTTCTATCCCGAACGCGCTTATAGACAAATAATCAACAATAGTTAATAACTTACAAGTAAAATCTCTTCAAAAAAACCTAAATTTACAATTACTTATTAAAGAAATAAAACCATTCATAAATAAACATTTTTCATGTATTTAATTTTCGATACCGAAACTACGGGTTTGCCTAAAAGCTGGAACGCTCCTATAACGAATACCGACAATTGGCCAAGGTGCGTACAAATTGCATGGCAATTGCATGATGAAATGGGAAATGTATTAGAGCACAGTGATTTTCTAATAAAACCAGATAATTTCAACATCCCCTATGATGCTGAAAGAATTCATGGAATTTCTACCGAATTAGCTGAAGAACAAGGTATTTCCTTAAACGAAGGTTTACTTTTATTTAACAAAGCTTTAGAGAAAACAACCTTTATTGTTGGTCAGAATTTAAATTTCGATTTGAATATTATGGGATGTGAATTCCATAGACTAGGTGTTGATAACAAGCTTTCCTCACTCCCAATTCTAGATACTTGTACAGAAAAAACAGCATTTATGTGCAAGATTCCTGGTGGTCGTGGTGGAAAATTTAAACTCCCCACTTTAACAGAATTACACACCCATTTATTTGGCGTTGGTTTTGGTGACGCCCATAATGCAACTGCTGATGTTGAAGCAACAACAAGATGTTTTTTAGAATTAATTCGTTTAAGAGAATTTACAAAAGAACAATTAGATGTTGATGAAGCATATTTCAAAAACTTCTCTGAGGAAAATCCAAAACCAATTCAGGTTATTGGGTTAAAACATATCAACCTTAAAAAAGAAAGTGATAGGATTCGAAAACGTCTTGAAAAGTTAAAAAATACAGCAACTACAGAATCTACTTCAGAAGGATTAGCTGCTTTAGAAAATATACAATTTGCACATTTACACAACCATACACAATTTTCTGTTTTACAATCTACCATGCAAATTGGAAATATTATAAAAGCTGCTGCCAAAGATAAGATGCCTGCAGTTGCCATGACAGATACTGGAAATATGATGGCTTCTTTTCACTTTGTTAGTGCAATCTTAAACCATAATAAGACTTCAGAAACTCCAATGAAACCTATTGTTGGTTGTGAGTTTAATGTTTGTGAAGATCATAAAAATAAGTCACAGAAAGATAATGGTTACCAAGTAGTTTTATTAGCAAAAAACAAAAATGGATACCACAATTTAGCAAAAATGTCTTCTATTGCTTTTGTAGATGGGTTCTACTACATTCCAAGAATTGATCGAGAAATCATTAAAAAGTACAAAGAAGATATCATCGTTTTAACTGGAAATTTATACGGTGAAGTTCCTAGTAAAATTCTAAATCTTGGAGAAAAACAAGCCGAAGAAGCACTTCTTTGGTGGAAAGAAGAATTTAAAGACGATTTATATATTGAGTTAATGCGTCATAACCAACAAGATGAAACCATTGTAAACGAAACTTTATTGAAGTTTTCCAAAAACCATAATGTTAAAATTGTTGCCACAAATAATACCTTTTATCTAGAAAAAAAAGACGCCAACGCACACGATATTTTACTCTGCGTAAAAGATGGTGAAAAACAAGCGACACCAAAAGGAAAGGGTCGTGGATACAGATATGGCTTGCCAAATGAAGAATATTACTTTAAGTCTTCAGCAGAGATGAAAACACTCTTTGCAGATCTACCTGAAGCCATCATCAATATTCAAGAAATTATAGATAAAATTGAAATTTTCACATTAGTACGAGATGTTTTATTACCCGCCTTTGATATTCCTGACGAATTTAAAGATCCAAAAGATGAAGAAGATGAAGGAAAACGTGGCGAGAATAATTTTTTAAAACACTTAACATTTGTTGGCGCTAAAAAACGCTATGGTGAAATTACAGAATCCATCAAAGAACGATTGGATTTTGAACTTTCAGTAATTGAAAAAACAGGATACCCTGGTTATTTTTTAATTGTGGAAGACTTTATTAGAGAAGCAAGAAATATGGATGTTGCTGTTGGCCCAGGGCGTGGTTCTGCTGCAGGTTCTGTAGTTGCTTTTTGTCTGTGGATAACCAATATTGATCCAATTAAATATGACTTACTTTTTGAGCGTTTCTTAAATCCAGAACGTGTTTCCATGCCAGATATCGATATTGATTTCGATGATGAAGGAAGGGGGCGTGTAATGGATTATGTAATTAATAAATATGGTGCCAATCAAGTTGCGCAAATTATTACCTACGGAACCATGGCGGCAAAATCTTCAATTAGAGATACTGCCAGAGTTTTAGATTTACCACTTTTTGAAGCCGATAGAATTGCGAAGCTAATTCCCCTAATCAAACTAAAAAATATTTTTGGTGAGGATGCAAAAAGCAAGGGTAAAATAGCGGGCTTAAGAGCTGAAGAAAAACAGCTCGTTGAAGAATTAAAAACCATTTCTTACGGAAGCGATTTGGCAGCAGAAACTATCAATAAAGCGACTATTCTCGAAGGGTCTGTAAGAAATACAGGAATTCATGCCTGTGGTGTAATTATAACGCCTGGAGATATCACCAACTATGTACCAGTTGCTTTGGCAAAGGATTCTGACATGTATGTGACTCAATTTGACAACTCTGTGGTAGAATCTGCAGGATTGTTAAAAATGGACTTCCTGGGATTAAAAACGTTGACTTTAATTAAAGACACCGTAAAAATTGTAAAAGCAAAGCATAATGTAGATTTAGATCCAGAAAATTTTCCTCTAGACGATGAAAAAACATATGAGCTTTTCCAAAAAGGAGAAACTGTAGGTATTTTTCAGTACGAATCTCCTGGAATGCAAAAACACATGCGCTCTTTAAAACCGACCGTTTTTGCAGATTTAATTGCTATGAATGCATTATACAGACCTGGTCCAATGGAATATATTCCGTCTTTTATCAATAGAAAACACGGAACAGAAGATATTGAATACGATTTACCTGCCATGGAAGAGTATCTGGCAGAAACATACGGAATTACGGTGTACCAAGAGCAAGTAATGCTATTATCACAAAAATTAGCAAACTTCACCAAAGGTGAGGCCGATGTTCTGCGAAAAGCAATGGGTAAAAAACAAATTGCAGTTTTAGATAAAATGAAACCAAAATTTGTAGAACAGGCAGCGGAAAATGGTCATGATGCAGAAAAATTAGAGAAAATCTGGAAAGATTGGGAAGCCTTTGCTAGTTATGCTTTTAACAAATCTCACTCTACTTGCTATGCGTGGATTGCCTACCAAACTGCTTATTTAAAAGCACATTACCCTGCAGAATATATGGCTTCTGTACTTTCTAATAATATGAATGATATTAAATCTGTTTCATTCTTCATGGAAGAATGCAAACGCATGGGATTAGCTGTTTTAGGTCCAGATTTAAACGAATCTTATCTAAAATTTTCTGTAAACCATGAAGGTGCTGTTCGTTTTGGAATGGCTGCGGTAAAAGGAGTTGGTGCCGGTGCAGTAAGAGCAATTATCAAAGAACGTAAAGAAAATGGTAATTATACCTCAATTTTCGACCTGGCAAAACGGGTAGATTTACGTGCAGCGAATAAAAAATCTTTTGATAGTTTAGTGAAAGCTGGTGCTTTTGATTCTTTTTCTGATACCCATAGGGCTCAATATTTCTCAACAGATGAAAAAGACATTACATTTTTAGAACGTGCTATGAAATTTGGAAGTAAATACCAAGAAAACGAAAATTCTGCACAAGTTTCTATGTTTGGAGAAGCATCCACGGTTCAGTTCCCAGAACCAGACATACCAGAATGTGAAACTTGGGGTACCATGGAGCTTTTATCTCAAGAAAAGGAAGTAATCGGAATTTATATTTCTGCACACCCTTTAGATGATTTTAAGAATGAACTAATTTTTTGCAATGCATCTTTAAAACATTTTAAAGATGATATTGGAAAATATGTGGGGTTGAATTTATCTTTTGCTGGAATTATTTCTGATGTTCAGCACAGAGTTTCTAAAGCCGGTAAAGGCTGGGCTTTATTTACAATCGAAGATTATAATGATAGTAACGAATTTCGAATTTTTGGAGAAGAATATCTAAAAATGAAACACTTTTTAGTTCCCAATTCTTTCTTATTTGTTCGCACAACGATTCAACCCGGTTGGACCAATAAAGAAGGTGTTACCGGTGAACCAAGATTGAAGTTTACAGAAATGAAACTCTTGCATGACATTATGGATGAACTTTGTAAAAAAGTAACCATTAAAATTCCCTTAGAAGAAATTAAAGAAGATACTATTTTAAATCTTGAGACTATCCTAAAAAATAACCCAGGAAAACAAACCTTAAACTTCACTATTTGGGATGCAAAAGAAAAGATTGAAGTGAGTTTTCCCAGTAGAAATACTAAAGTTAAGATTTCTAATGAATTACTCACCATCTTAAAAAGTCAGGAAATAAATTATAAATTAAATTGATTCTTAATAGTCAAGTTTTAAAACTAGAAGTCCTGTAAAAAAAGATAAAACTATACTTTTGCCGCACATTGTCACAAATATATGAAGCAAGAAAATAATGGAGTATGGGTTAGTTGGAATGAAAATCTCACTTACAAATACAAATCTCTATATAGTATTCGTTCAGAAAAAGAATTACAAGAAATTATTTCAAAAACAGATAAAGTCCGTTTTTTTGGAACCAAACAATCATCTGCTGATATTGCTTCAGGAACAGAAACTTTAATAGATATTTCTAAGTATAATAAAATTTTATCTTACAACGATTCGGATTGTACTATTACAGTTCAGTCAGGAATCATTCTAGGTGATCTACTAGAAGCTATAGAAGCTAAAAATTGGTGTATTCCCTGTTTACCTGATATCAATACGATTACCATTGGTGGTGCTTTGGCTACTGGAACACATGGTACAAGTGGTAAATTATTGTGTGAATATATGACAAGTTGTAATTTAATTTTAGCAGATGGATCTATAAGAACAATTAATGATGATGAGGAAATAATGAATGCTGTAAAAGTATCTCTAGGAGTTTTAGGGGTGATGTCTACCGTAACTTTTAAATGTGAACCACTGTATACTTTACATATAAAAGAATTTCCTGAAAATGATTCGGAATGGTTGCCTAAAATTAGAGAAAGACTCAAAAAACATGATTTTTTAAGAATTTTATGGCTGCCTCATACAGATAACGGCTATGTAATTACAGGAGATAAGATTGATGCAAAAACACCAATCAAGGAAGATTTAGGTCCCTCCTATTTAAAACACCGAAGAACAGCCTCTAAAATATTATACAAATACACACACATATTTCCCTGGATAACAGCAATTGCAAATAAAATTTTATACAAAGGATTTTTTAGTGCAACAAAAGAACACAAAGGTTCTCTATACCAAGCTACAGTTACTAAATCTAGAGGTTCTACTTTAGAATTAGCAGAATGGACTATTGGACTAGATATTTTTCCATCAGTGTTTGAAGAATTAAAAACAGAAATTAACAAATGGACCAATAAATCATTTATTCATATCCCTATGGATATCCGTTTTGTTTACAAAGACAACTCTTGGTTAAGCTATGCTTTCAAAAAAGATACTGTTACCATGGGCTGTGTTTCTAGAAATGCTACTACAGCTGATACATATGAAGCCTTTAAAAGTATTGAGAAAATTTTTATTAAATACGGTGGAAAACCTCATTGGGGTAAACGATTTATGGCTAAAGATGCCGAATTATCTAAAGTGTATGATAAATGGGGAGCCTTTAAGACTTTAAGAAGAAAATTAGATCCAACAAATAAATTTTTAAACCCGTATCTAACTGAATTATTCAACGAAAAATAAAACAATTTAAATGTTACCTAAAGGAATATTATTCGATTTTGATGGCGTAGTAGTTGATAGTGCTGAAAGTCATAATTCTGCTTGGGCTTCTGCTTTTAAAGAATTATTTGCGACAGATATAGCCCCTTTTCCAAAAAGTTATGCTGGAAAATCGCCCATGGTAATTGCTAAATATTTTTGTAGTATCATTGGAAAAGAGGCACAAACTGAAGATTTATTTTTTTTGAAAGACAAACATTTAGATCTTTATTTTAAAACACCAAATTTATTACCAGGAGTGCACGAGTGCACAACTTTTTTTTCAGAAAAAAATATTCCTTACGGCATTGCAAGTAACGCAACAAAACAGTTTTTAAAAAATAGTGTCCAAAAATTAAACTTAAATTTTACAACTATTTTTGGTGTTCAAGATTATGAAAAACCAAAACCTGCACCAGAAGCGTATATCAAATTAGCAAAAGCTTTAGGATTCAAAGAAAATGATTTTAAAGATATTTGGGTTTTTGAAGATAGCTTAACTGGCACAACTGCGGCAAAATTAGCTGGCATGATTCCTATTGGCATTTCTACACAATATTCTGATAAAAATTTAAGAAAAGCAGGGAGCCTTTTGGTTTTTCCAACACTACTTGAAGCGTATCTATATTTAATAAATAAAACGCAACCTCTAATACCATTAGAGCGCTAGCAGAATACTTAAATAATTTAGTTAGAGGTAAGCTCTGTAAACAAACTTTCTAATGTTTTACTTTCTAAACTTAACTCTAAAATTCTGAAGCTATTTTCTTTCGCAAAGTCAAATAACTTAGGACGCATATCTTGCGTGTTTTCAAAAATAAATTGCCAGGTATTTTTTTCAATGTGCTTCAGTGAAACAACTCCTTGTAGTTGGTTTATTTTTGCTTCATCAAAAGGACTGTCAAAAATAACTTTTATAACTTGTTGTTTATTATTCTGAAGTTCATCAAGCTGTTTGTCAATAATTATTTTACCTTTTTTAATTATGATCACTCTATCGCAAACAGCTTCAACTTCTTGCATAATATGCGTAGAGAAAAGTACCGTTTTATCTTTCCCTAATTGTTTTATTAATGCTCTAATTTCTATTAATTGATTTGGATCTAAACCTGTTGTTGGTTCGTCTAAAATTAATACTTTTGGATCGTGCAAAATAGCTGCTGCCAAACCAACTCTTTGCTGATAGCCTTTAGATAATTGATGTATTTTTTTATGCGCCTCAGAAGTCAAACCAACTTGTTCAATACAGTTTTCTATTTGATTTTGATCTACTTTAAAAATTGCCGCTTGAAATTGCAAATATTCACGAACATACATCTCTGCATACAAGGGATTATGCTCTGGCAAATATCCTATTATTTTTTGCGCTTCTAAAGGGGTTTTCAGTACATCAATTTTATCTACAAACACTTCCCCAGAGTTCGGTTTTATAAAACCTGTAAGAATTTTCATCATGGTAGATTTTCCGGCACCATTAGGACCTAAAAAACCAATTATTTGCCCCTTATCTGCAGAAAAGGAAACATTGTCTAATGCTTTTTGTGTTTTATAAATTTTAGAAACTGTAATTACTTTAATTGACATTTAACAAATGTAGTTTGAATTATATTGATAACGAATTTCAGCTGTTTTTAGTTTACAGCATTTAAAACATTCAATCTTATTTTTCTAATATTCTTCATTCTAGACCAAGCAATTTTATGGCGTTGTTTGTATAACCATAAAGTTCCTAAATCTAATAAAAAATAGAAAAAACTGATACCACTTGGCGGATTGTGACTAGGTAAAAAATCAAAAACACCCCAAGCTGTGGCTGGCCATTTCCAACATAAATAATTGGTGCCAATAATTTCTAAATAAGCAACCGTAATATACATCGTTAAATAAAAAAGTCGTTCTCTTGGTTTTTTTCTTAAAATGAATAGCGTGACAATTGTCATTACAAAACCAAATACGTCATTTTTAAAAATCAGGAAGACTAAAGCGTATATAAAGATAAAAATGGAAAGAGAAATTTCCCATTTTATTTTATATTTAATAATCGCTGTAGCTTTTGAAAAATACAAAACGGCAATATATACCAATGCGTGACCTGGCGGAACATAATGTGGAACATTTCCTAACCTATAGGTATACATACCTAAAACTATAGAAAATAAATATTCTCCAATAATTGCAATAATAACTGCAGCGATCATTTGTTCTCTTAAACGTTTATTTACTTGCCAAAAAACAACTGCAAAACCAATAAACATTGAAATATTTGCGTAAAGCTGAGCATTTTCCGTGATTCCTAGCATATAAAAACTGTCTAAAAACAGCCCAAAAGCAATAAATAAAAAAAGAGCTCCTAAACTTTTAAAGGTAGCAAAAAGGGGAGATTTTGATGCAACTAAACTCATGCTATAAAAATAATAAAAGGAAATAAAAAAGGATTAAAATAATTCAGTATTTTTTAATTATTAGAGCTGATAACGTACTCTAAAACTTATAAATCTTGGTAAAATAAACGTTTCATTAATATTAAAGGAAATATTATTTTGACTTACAGTTGTTCTAGAACCTGAAGCAAGTAGGTTACTTCCTTCTATTTCATATTCCCATTTTGCATCTTTGTCTTTTCTATATGCCAATTTTGCATTCCAAATTTTGAATGAGTTTTGAAGAGCCCCATCTTGTCTTACTTCATTAAAAGTGAAATCTGAGCGAACTGTTAGTGAATTCCATACATAGGCATCAAAATTAATAGACGGTGCGTGTGTCTTTGTTTTTATATTAGAATCTCTAGAACTGTTATTTTGATCATTTAAACTCAGTGCATAACGAATGCTAACATTAGGTGCTTTTGTGAAATTTGTTCCAATACTCGCATTAACTCCTTGAGAAAAACTTTCATTCGTATTCTCTCTTGAATTGATAAACTGGTATGTTTTATTGTACGTGTAATTCCCTCCAAAAGAGGCTTTCATTTTTTTAAAGGTTTTACCATATCTACCAAAAGCATTAAAATTCTCGTTGTTAAAAGGTGAGTTCATCGAAGTACTGCTAGAAACTACTGAACCGGGTTCAAAAATTGTGTTTCTATTTACTTGATTTGAAGTTTTATTATAACTAATTCTAGCAAACATATTACTACCATTATATAAATTAAAGCTTCTGTAATTTAAAGAAAGTTTATGAAAGCTCGCATTTATAAGATCTGCATTCCCTCCAAAAAAAGAATTATAACTATTGGCAACAATACCTCTTGCAATTTGGTTTACATCCGTAAAATCAACTTCTTTTTTATATCGAAATGTTAAACTTTCGCTCCTCTTAAACTGAGTAATTACTTCAAATTCTGGTAGAATTTTTGAAAATTTATCTTGAAAAGATTCTATCCCATATTGTGTGTTTTTTGAATTATAAGCATGAACCGTAAAACCGGGTGTAAATGTAAAAATCCCAGATTTTAAACGATATCTTAATCCTACATACATATCTGTAAAGTTATACTCTGTATCGTTTGTGGTTTGAGCATCATCAATACCAGGAACATCAGGGGTAGGATTAAACTCACTTCCGTTATCTAGAATTTGAAAAAATCTTGAATTAAAATTTTGTGAACTTAAAATAGTTCCTGCAACAAAATTTAAGTTACTCTTTGTATTTAAAATATAGTAGTAATCTAATTTTGCATCTAATTGATTCGATTTAACACGTCTATCTTGTTCTAGTGTATAAAATCTATTGTCTCGATTTAAACCTAGCGTTAACGCAGCTTCATCAAAACCATCATTCACAGCAACATCATTATTTAAAGGATCATTCTCTAAAGAAGCTATATAAAAAGGATCTTCATCTTTTAATAGGTGTTTTATTTCTAGGGCAAAAATACTTTTTTCGCTTGCCGTATAGAAATAACTTAAATTTTGATTTATCGAAAAAGGCGTTGCGCGCTCGTTTTCACCAATATCGCTTAAAACAAGAGAATTTACGTCAGAATTTGAAAACTCATTCGAAAAATTACCAATTACATCATAATTTAACTGATTGTTATAATCTTTTTTATAAATAGAACTAAATTTAAATATGCCCGAATTGCTTGTCTGGTCTGAGATATTTTGTACGATATCATCTGGAGTAACTGGATCTATATAATCGATACTATTAATTCTTTTTTGACCGTTGCTATTGCTCGAAAATATTAAAAAACCACTTACATCTAATTTTTTATTAGGTGAATAACTAAAATTTAAAGCTGTTAATTTAGTTTCTATGCTATTTGCATTTCTTGCGTTAGCATTCACAAATCCTATTCCTGCATTCCCTAAATTAATATTTGTTCCATTTGAAGGGCTTTGGCTTCGAAAACCACCACTAAAATTTCTTAAATCTGATCTATTTAAAACAACTTCACCAAGATTATTAATATCTCCAATAACATTCAGTGTGTATTTAGGAGTGTAATAAAATAATTTTGGTTGCAAAAGATACAAGGATTCATCAGGTGCTAACCCTCCACCTGCTAAAACATCTCCAAACCAAAAATTCTTTTTTCCTTCTTTTAGTTTGATATTTATGGCAACTCTATCCTGGTTGTTTTGAACACCTCTAAGCTGGCTTACATCACTAAAATTTCTTAAAACTTGAATCTTATCAACAGCATTTGAAGGAATATTTTTAGTGGCTAATTTCGAATCTCCATCAAAAAAATCCTTACCATCGATCATTACCTTTTCAACTTTCTTTCCTTCGACTTCAATTTCGCCGGCATCATTAATTTCTACACCTGGTAATTTCTTTAAAACGTCCTCTAATTTTCGTTCAGAGCCATTTTTAAATGAATCTGCGTTGTAAATAATCGTATCTCCTTTGATCGTTATAGGCATTTTAGAAACAATACTAATCCCGTCTAACATATTGTCTTCAGACATTGTATAATTGAACGATAGATTTGATTCTTTGGTCTTAATAAATTTACTAATTTCTTTGAAGCCTATGTAGCTAATCTTGATATTATAGGTTGTGTTCGCTTTTAAATCTAATTTAAAATTTCCTTTTCCGTCTGTAAATCCAAAAGAAGCGATTCTTTTAGCAACAGTATCTAAAGCAATAACATTTGCCATTTCTAATGGAATACCAATAGAGTCTTTCACAATACCTGTTAGTTGAACTTGTGAAAATGAAGCGCAAGAAACTATTAACATAGTGATAAATGTAATTTTTTTCATTTAAAATTTGATTAAATTTAGTGATGATAAACTAATTTGAGTTAAAGCCTTCTATTATTGCCTCTTCCTCTATTTTTAAAACGCTCTTTAAGTTCTGCTGTTTTTTCTTTTATAATTTTGGTATATTCTACTCTGGTCACTTTTTTACCTTTTTTAGGCTCTTCAATTTCTAAAACCTCATCAGAGTTTATAGAAACTTCTGTACATAACATTGTAGTTCTTCCTGCATTTAACTCTAAAATTAAACCCGGTAAACCCCAATATTTATCTGGGCCAGAACTTACCGGAATCTGGGGAGCATACCAAGCAGTAACAGTTAACATCTTCTTTTCGGGTTTATTTTCTGATGTCTTTGTAGAATCTTTTTTAGTATCATTTCTTCTTCTACTAAAAATACTTCCCCAATCTATATTTGTATCTTCTTTCACCATTGTGGCTTTGTAACATGTATAGTTTCCGATTTTTTTGGTTTCCATTCCCATTTCCCATTGGAGTTGATCCATATTTTCTGTGACTAAAAATCGTTTACTAAACTGTTCTACGTCTTCTATCATTTTTTTATCTGTGATACTTTTATAGATAGAACCCTGCCCGTTACTTCTAGACCAGCTTGGACCTGACGCACCAGGACCTTCTAATTTTACATTCTCTTTAAAAGAAGAGGTCGTTTTATTAAAGCGAAGGGTATATGTTTTTTCTAAAAAGTTTTTAAACCGAGCCAACACCTCTTTTTTTCGTTGTTCTGGCATTTTATCAAACCTACTCATATCCATAGAAGTTTTAGACATATAGGTAGCTTTACCTTGAAAATTATTCTGTGAAAAAGTAGTAATGGTTGCCAAAGCAAATAGAACGGTACATAGTGATTTTATCATTTTTTTTAAATTTTTAAACAAAATTAATGCTAATAAACTATTAAAGGACTTAAAAAAAACTTAAAAGTTTAATCCCATAGAACAATGAAAGAAAATAATATTATAAAATTTGAGATTTATTTGGCTAGCAATCTTCATGAAAAATTAAAAAAAGACCCAAATATTAAAATTATAAATATTAGAGGTTTTGGTTATAAATTAATCTGTTAACCCATTTTTTATTTATTATTTTTACTACTTTAGCATCTATTAAAACCTTATTAGAATATAAAATATGCACGTTGCAATTGCCGGAAATATTGGTGCTGGTAAAACCACACTAACAAAACTATTAGCAAAACACTATAAATGGAAACCTCATTTTGAAGCTGTTGACGAAAACCCTTATTTAGATGATTTTTACGCAGAGATGGAGCGTTGGTCTTTTAACCTCCAAGTGTATTTTTTAAACAGTCGATTTCGCCAGGTTTTAGAATTAAAAGAATCTGGGAAAAATATTATTCAGGATAGAACTATATATGAAGATGCTCATATTTTTGCGCCTAATTTACATGCTATGGGCTTAATGACAAACAGAGATTTCGGTAATTATAGTTCTTTGTTTAATTTAATGGAAAATCTAGTGACACCTCCAGATTTGTTAATTTATCTTCGTGCAGATATTTCTACACTTGTAGGACAAATTCACAAGCGAGGTAGAGACTATGAAAATTCTATTAGCATTGATTATTTGAGTAGATTAAATGAACGTTATGAAGCTTGGGTATCTACTTATAAAAAAGGAAAACTATTGATAATTGATGTTGACAATCTTGATTTTGTTGATAATCCAGAAGATTTAGGGTATATTATAGATAGAATAGATGCTCAAATAAATGGCCTATTTTAAAATAAAAAATAGATTACAAATTTAAAGAGACCCCTGATAGGGTCTCTTTTTTGTTTTCTGAGAAGTATAAGTATGGTTGACCCCAATAAACCATTCAAGATTTTTCAGTTTTTAAAAAACTAGTATAAAAAATTACTTTTTTTTGTAACATCCAGCTACTTCTTTACGTATAATATAGTGTAACGATTACATTAATCCTTCAAAGTTATATAGAATAAGATGAGACAACTAAAAATTACCAAGCAGGTTACCAATAGAGAAACTGCATCCCTAGACAAATATTTACAAGAAATTGGAAAAGTAGACTTAATTACAGCTGATGAAGAAGTAGAATTGGCTCAGCTGATTAAGGCAGGTGATCAAAGAGCCTTGGAAAAGTTAACGAAAGCTAATTTAAGATTTGTTGTATCTGTAGCAAAACAATACCAAAATCAAGGATTGACGTTACCCGATTTAATAAATGAAGGAAACTTAGGTTTAATTAAAGCTGCAAAACGTTTTGATGAAACCAGAGGTTTTAAATTTATATCATATGCCGTTTGGTGGATTCGTCAATCTATCTTACAAGCTTTAGCAGAACAATCTAGAATTGTACGTTTGCCGTTAAATAAAATTGGTTCTATCAATAAAATTAACAAAATGTATGCTTTCTTAGAGCAAGAAAATGAGCGCCCTCCAAGTGCTGAAGAAATTGCAAAGAAATTAGACATGACCGTAAATGATGTTAAAGAGTCTATGAAAAATTCTGGACGTCATGTATCTATGGATGCTCCACTGATTGAAGGTGAAGATTCTAACTTATACGATGTATTAAACTCTGGAGAATCTCCAAACCCAGATAGAAAATTATTACACGAGTCTTTACGAATTGAAATTAATAGAGCATTAGAAACACTTACTCCAAGAGAAGCTGATGTTGTAAAATTATACTTTGGTTTAGGAGAGCACCAACCAATGACTCTTGAAGAGATTGGTGAAACATTCGATTTAACCCGTGAGCGTGTTCGTCAAATTAAAGAAAAAGCAATAAGAAGACTAAAGCACACGTCTAGAAGTAAAATTCTAATGACCTACCTTGGGTAATCATTATTGTAAATAAAAGTTGTAAAACTCTCGAATTAATTTCGAGAGTTTTTTATTTTATATGCTTATTTTTACAGCATCACAACTAAGAACAACAAACAAATGAGTAATTTATTAGCACCTTCAATTTTAGCAGCAGATTTTGCCAATTTACAACGCGACATAGAAATGGTAAATAATAGTGAAGCCGATTGGTTTCATATAGATATTATGGATGGCGTTTTTGTGCCTAATATTTCTTTTGGAATGCCTGTTTTAAAAGCCATAACAAAGCATGCAAAAAAAACGATTGATGTTCACTTAATGATTGTAAACCCTGACCAATACATTGAGACTTTTGCAGGTTTAGGCGCTACTATTTTAACAGTTCATTACGAAGCTTGTACTCATTTACACAGAACAATTCAAGCTATAAAAGCAGCTGGAATGAAAGCTGGAGTTGCTCTAAACCCACACACACCAATTGCTGTTTTAGAAGATGTAATTACAGAATTAGACTTGGTATGTATCATGAGTGTAAACCCTGGTTTTGGTGGGCAATCTTTTATAGAAAATACGTACAAAAAAGTAAGTCAGTTAAAGCATTTAATAGAGTTTACGAAATCTAATTGTCAAGTAGAAATTGACGGCGGAGTTACAGATAAAAACGCAAATGCTTTAATAGAGGCTGGAGCAAATGTTTTAGTTGCAGGAAGCTATGTTTTTGGTGCAGAAAACCCTACAGAAACTATTGCCGGTTTAAAAAATATTATTGAATAGATTGTATGCTGTTGTAGACATAGAAACTACAGGAAATGGATACAAAGGTCAAAAAATAACAGAAATCTCAATTTTTATTTTTGACGGAAAGAAGGTACTTGACGAGTTTACCACACTGGTAAACCCAGAAGCACCGATACCTTCCTTTATTACAAACCTCACGGGCATCAATCAGGCAATGGTTCGAAATCAACCAAGATTCTATGAGATTGCAAAAAAGGTTGAAGAAATTACTAAAGACACTATTTTCGTTGCTCATAATGTAAACTTTGACTACAATATCATTCAAGCAGAATTTAAAAGTCTCGGTTTTGATTTTAAACGAAAAAAATTATGCACTGTTCGTTTATCAAGAAAGATAATTCCAGGTTTAAAATCATATAGTTTAGGGAATATTTGTGCAGACGAAGGGATTCCTATTTCGGCAAGACACCGAGCTAGAGGTGATGTGGAAGCAACGGTAGAATTGTTTAAAAGATTGATTGAAAGAGATGATAATTTTACCATCAATTCTTTTTTAAACCCCAGATCAAGACAAGCTACGTTACCGCCTCTTTTAGACAAATCTGTAGTTGACAAATTACCAGAAAAACATGGTGTTTACTTTTTTAAAAATCTAAAAAAAGAAGTGATTTATGTGGGTAAAGCAAACAATATAAAACAGCGAGTTATCAGCCACTTTTATGATAAAAAGAAAAAGGAACAAAACATGTGTTTGGAAACTGCCGACATTTCTTATACAAGAACAGGTAGTGAATTATTAGCGTTATTATTGGAGTCTTCTGAAATAAAACAACGGTACCCGAAATTTAACAGAGCGCAAAGAAGAGCAGGAGAAGCAATTGGTTTATTCTCTTACGAGGATCAAAAAGGGATTATTCATCTAGCATATAATCGATTAAAATTAGCGCCAAATGCAATTATGAAATACTACTCTGTAGCCGAATGCAGAACTCATTTAGAACACTTGTGCAGCGAATTTGACTTGTGCCCTAAATACTGTCATTTGCAAACCAATGTTTCGAGTTGTTTTCATTATCAGTTAAAACAATGTAAAGGGATTTGTTGTGATAAAGAGTCGGTTGAAAAGTATAACGAAAGAGTTAGAGAAGCGATAAAATCGGTTGGAATTGGTGCTAAAAATTTAGTCATCAAAGAAAAAGGAAGAACCGAAAAAGAAGTTGGTTTTGTCTTAATTTTAGATGGAATTTACTTGGGTTTTGGCTATGTAGATAAAGACCAAGCCTCACAACTAGAGCGTCCAGAAGAATATCAATTTTTTGTACAACCCCAAAAAGACAACAAAGATGTACAAAGAATTATTTCTTCTTACCTAAAGAAAAAAAAGAAACTTAAAGAACTCGAAAATGAAAAATAAATCTTCTAGAATTCATATTATTGGCGCGGGAATAAGTGGTTTAATCGCAGCACAAGTTTTAGAAAATTATGGCTACAAACCAACCATTATTGAAGGCTCTAATTCTGTTGGCGGACGGGTAAAATCGGACCTTGTTGAGGGCTATCTATTAGATCGAGGGTTTCAAGTTTTATTAACTTCATATCCAGCAGCTAAAAAATATTTAGATTTTGATGCACTCAAATTACAAAAATTACTACCAGGTGCAACCATTTTTAAAAACGGAAAACCACAAACTATTGGAGATCCATTAAGCTCTTTTTCTTTATTGTTTCCCACTCTATTTTCTTCTATTGGCACCTTTTCTGATAAACTAAAAATCTTAAAACTAAATGTCCTTTTAAAGAAAAAAGAAATTGACACCATTTTTAAAGAAGATGAAAAAACAACCCTTCAATATTTGATAGATGTTGGTTTTTCAGAAGAGATGATTCAAACTTTTTTTAAACCTTTTTTTAGCGGAATTTTTTTAGAACCCAATTTAGATACTTCAAGTAGAATGTTTGAGTTTGTCTATAAAATGTTTGGTGAGGGATTGGCTGTATTGCCGAAAGCCGGAATTCAGGCAATATCTAATCAATTAAAAGACAACTTAAAAAACACAAAAATTCTTTTAAATTCTGAGGTGGAATCGGTAAAAAATAAGGGTATTATTTTAAAAGACGGTTCAGAAATTGAAAGTGATTTTACCATTATTGCTACTGAAGCAAGTCAGTTAGTTGCCAACCTAAACAACCAAGAAACTCATTGGAAAACTTGTGATACCTTATATTTTGAAACTTCAGAGAGAATCATTTCAAGACCTTTAATTGGATTAATCGCTGATAAAAATGCATTGATTAATAATCTTTTTTATCACACTTCAATACAAACAACAACCAAAGGAAAAGGAGAATTGTTATCGGTTACCATCGTAAAAAATCATTCTCTTTCTGAAAAACAGTTGATTGAAAAAATCACTGAAGAATTAGAAGATTTTTGTGGAATAACAAATGCTACATTCATTAAACGATACCAGATTGAAAAGGCCTTGCCAAAACTAGACAACCTTCAATACGAGATTTCTAGTACAGAAACAAAACTGACTTCTTCGATATTTTTGGCAGGAGACCAACTTTTAAATGGGTCTTTAAATGCGGCAATGATTGCTGGTGAAAGAGCTGCAATGGGAGTTATTGGAACCCTGCAAGATGGTGTAATTATTGATGAATTGAGTTCTTAATAGAAAGTTAAACACTGAAATTTTCAATAACAATTTTCTTTATTTTTCTGTTCAATGATTTCAAAGCATTGAAGCTGGTATGTTCTAAAACAATCACAACTAGATTGTCTTCTAAATAGGTTGTAAGTCCGGTACTAAATCCATTCCATTTACCATAATGGTAAATACTATTTTCTTCTTTAGTATCAATTCTAAAACCAAATCCATAAGGGATTTTTCTACCGTATACACTTTCCCCTTTTGAATACATAAGCGCTAATGATTGTTTTGTAAGAAAACTGCCTGAATTCAGTCCTTTTGTCCACTTAAACAAGTCTTCTGCCGTAGTATATATGTTTTTATCGCCTACAATAGCATCATTTACGGTACTAGGAATCTTTACATGCCTCCATCCTCTGTACAATCGATAACCATCTAATTGATGCTCTCTAATAGAATCATTCTCAAAACTGTATACATATGAATGATTCATTTGTAGTGGTTCAAAAATATTCTTTTTTAAAAAAGAGCTAAAGGAGGTGCCAGAAATTTTTTCAACAATAGAAGCGAGTACAAAGTAACCAGTATTGGAATAATCAAAATTACGTCCGGGTTTAAAATACCGCTTTACCTCAGTCGATTCCAAAAACTCCATCATTTCACTATTTGTAGGTGCCTTTTCTTGCTGCCACTCATGCTCTGCAACCCAAAAATATTTTGGCAATCCTGCGGTATGGTTTAAAAGATTTTTAATAGTTACAGCTTTATAAGGGAAGTCCGGGAAATAAGTATTTACAGTGTCTGTAAGTTGAATTTGATTTCTTTCATTTAATAACATAATGGCTGCTGCAGTAAACTGCTTACTTACTGACGCTAATTGAAATACAGACTCCTTATTTAAGAGTGTTTTCTTTTTAAAATCTGCAGTCCCTATCTGATTTTGATATACTATTTTTTCATTTTTCGCAATTAATACTGCTCCATGAAAATCATGACTTTTGTTAATACGCTTTAATAATGAATCTAATTTATGGCGCACCTTTTTTGTAACCTTTTCTGGATAATGAACTATTAAATTAGGAGCTACTACTTTTAACTGTTTAGGGGGTAATTGTTCATTTACTATTAGCTCTTTAGAGGAGGATGTATAAGCTATAAAAGAGAATAGACCTAAAAAAAATAGGAATAAGAGGAATATTACTTTGGGATATTTTTTTAAATACAATTATCGAACTTTAATGTGCAATTTACCAATCATTTTTAAATATCCAATACCCTTATTTTAATTTATACAATTCAAATATTCACCTTACTTTAA
>Ga0209092_10001970_pt1 | contig 19381 bp, 18 predicted proteins | sample FraStrMetagenome_FD_187446 | JGI IMG/M metagenome (GOLD analysis project Ga0209092, IMG submission 187446) | Marine eukaryotic phytoplankton communities from Arctic Ocean - Fram Strait ARC3M Metagenome (SPAdes) (version 2) | ecosystem: Environmental > Aquatic > Marine > Oceanic | place: Fram...
TTGCAATATGCCAAATTATATTTCATCATGGAAAAAATATTTTGCCATGCTCATATTGATTTTGGTATGATTTCATTAATCTTAAAATATATCTTTTAATTTTAGTGGAATCATTTCATCATTTAACACATTATATTTTGATTTTTAAAATATTCCATTTAGAGAGGGAGACCCAGAGTGTAAAAGGAAAGGGTAAGGAAAAGAACTCGATGACGATGCATGTTCTGTGTAAGAAAGGTAAGGGAAAGGATTCTAAATTAAAGCAACGATGCCACTAACGTCTCCATGTGCAGTTGTCGTCTAGAACAGCCCGTACCACAAGGGTACCCTTGGACGTGAGGTAGAATGAGAACTGGGGAAGAAGTTCGTGCTGATTTAGGAGAAGAATTGTTGGGTATAGGGAAAAGAAGAGAAGTTCGAGAGAAACCTCAGGAAGTAATGAAGGATGAAGAAGAGAGGGGTGGAATAGGATACTGGCCGTTTGATTTAAGAGTTGTTGTTTGAAAAGCTGAAAAAATTGTTTGAATGTGGTACAACAGAAAAGAGAGAATTTGAATTTAAATTTAAATTTAAATTTTAAATCTCGGATCTATACAAAGGGCTCAGAAGTGTTTAATAGCGCGCATAGTTAATGAAAGCGAGGTATCTGAATAGAAAGGTGTATTCTGTAGATATAGAGTGTGCTCGTTTAAATTGGAGAGGTGCAACGGCCAAGTGAAGGAGCAACGAAAAAACAATAATGTTGTTGCGGTATAAGGATAAGAGTTTAAAAAACGAGTAGTTAGTAAAAGGCCGTTTGTATAGATTTAAGATTTAGCGGTATGTCCGCGGATGTATGCAACCTTTATGATGGCAATAAGGATAAGGATTTAAAACGGGTAGTTTAAAAGACCGTTTGTATAAATGTAAATATAAGAGAAGTAAACAAGAAAAACGAACGGTGTAATGCGAACGCGTCTTATTTACTTTAAAGGCTAAGGAAAACAGATTTAAAGCTGTTCCGTTGCAGGATAGGAAAGACATTTTGAAAAAATGTAGAAGGAAAGAGTAATGTTTTAGAGCTAAGATAAGTGCAAGAAAAACGTTACTCGTTACAGGAAAAGATTCGTTGAAGGAAACAGAAATTTTTTTTTGATGAAAATTAAATCTGTTCGATCTGCGAATCCAAAAGAAAGTGAGCAGAAGTGTAGATGATGATTTGTTAACATCTTCCTACTTCAGCTTGTGTCCGTACATCATATGTTCTGTTTACCTACGTCAATGGCCGACGCCCAACGCATCATGCATTATGATACATAGGTGACTCAACGTATAAAACTTAACTATAATGAAAAGGCTTCCAAATGTCAAGTATCTACGTCTCGTCTACAATCGACAAACACCATTTTGATTTACAACGATATTTTTCACTTTTACATATTTCATCCATTCTTAATCTATATGTGTGTTTGTTTGTGTCTGTTATGTTTACAGTGTTTGCTCCGGCAGTAGACTGTGCTAGGGCCCAGAGTTTCACCAGTCAAATCTTTCGGGGCATATGGCCGTCTCTTGCCTTACTTTATTTTTATTACCGTGAGGTGTTTCAGGTCGAAGATAAAACCGCCCCTAAGAAGCAGACTGCGCCGATTAGGCGCTCGTTAACAACATATAGACGCAAAGAAACTCAACTGTCTGTTACATAAAAAGAAAAGTATAAAGGAGGAAATAAGAGTGTAAGTATGCGCGTATATATGTGATTAGCAAAGTAATACTTAGTTGATTTTGTTTAATCGGAACCCATTCCCTATATTCTTAATCTATATGTAGATATACAGGGAATTTGGTAAACCGTGAGTTCTAAGTAGTTTACTTAGTTTTTTTTCAACTTTTGTTAAGAGTGCATACGTCATTATTTAGGATGTAATAAAGAATAATATAATTCGATGATGAGAACCTCAGCAATAGCTCAAAAACCGTTCAGTCCCGAAAGCGCCGTCTTCTCCACGTTTCAAAAGATGCATAGATGGTATAATTAATACGTATTATAAAAAAATATAAAGTATTTTTTAATTATATAAATTAACACTAACAGCACAAACCCCGTGTTTAGCCTCCGGTTGTCAATTGAAATAGACGAGACGTTTTCCTATAAATTATTTTAGACTTTGTATGATGAGATCTCAAACAGATAATACAGGTCAAGATAGACAGACTTTTACGTTGGAAAAAGAATCCGAACTGAGGATTGAAGTCCCCAACTACTCATCTTCGTCAACCCAATCTGGAAGTGGGATGTGCACTCTTAGATTGATGTCTGGAAGTGCGGAATTATTTGGTGCTGAGTTAGCGGTTGATAAAGCATATCCGTTGACTGGGACGAAAGTAGCAGTTTTCACATGGCATGGCTGTACACTAGAAATAACTGGAAAACTCGAAATAGTGTATGTGAGCAAAGAAACCAACGCTAACTTATCGTATGTGAACACGCACGCTCAACTCGAGGCTCTCCGTGATGAAGCAATGTACGAGGCTACAGTGAGGGAAGAGCAGAATTCTGAGACTGTAACAGAAGGACCAAGGGTTCTTTTAACTGGACCAGCTGATTCGGGAAAGTCTAGTCTAGCACGTGTCCTTACTGCCTACGCTGTCAAATTGGGTAGATCTCCTATTTTTGTTGATCTTGATGTATCACAGAATGCGCTTTCTGTTCCAGGAACAATTTCTGCATCGCCTATGACTCCTGATTGTATATCGGTTCAAAGCTATGCATCATCTGGTGGTACACTTTTACCTCAAACACCTCTTGACTTTTGGTATGGTTCAACGGAACTTTCAACTAATCCAGACCTCTATAAAAGTCAACTAGTACAGCTTGGACAAAATATAGATAGTAGATTGAAAATAGATCCAGATGCAAATGCTTCTGGAATAATTGTGAATACTTCAGGTTGGATAGATGGGCTTGGTTATGATTTGTTGTTACGTGCAATTGATGCTCTGAGGATCAATATTGTTCTTGTTTTAGGACATGATCGTCTTTATAGCATGCTAACTACGCATTACTTGCCAAGCTCCAATGCTGACAATCCTGCTCATGCCCCCCCAAAACTCAAAATAATAAAACTTCCTCGTTCAGGGGGTGCAGTATCCAGAAATGCAGAATTTCGGCGTGCAACTCGGAACCAATCCATAAAGAAATATTTTCATGGTGAAATTATTAAAAGCAATAGTAATAATGCAAGCAATCCCACAACTGTCCCACTATCAACACCACTATCTCCACTACTGGATAATTCCATCACAACGAACTCAAGTTCCAGTGTAACATACGTCAATCAATATACTCCTTCTCTCCTAGAACTTCCATTTGATAGATTGCGTCTCATGAAACTTTCTAGCGTATCACTTTCTGCCTCTATGCTTCCAGTCAGTTCGAAGCAAGCTACTGATCCTGTACAATTGACACCAGTGGAATTTTCACAAAAGCTGAAGCATGCCATTCTTGCTGTTTGTCATCCCACCGCCGTTTTCGAGTATGAGAAGAGTGGGAAGGCTTCAGATTTGTATTTAGCAGGAGTTGCAGGATTTGTTGTTGTGGAAAGGGTAAACATGGATAGGGAGATTGTAAGCTTTTTAGCTCCAGCTTCCGGCGAAATTCCTTCTAATATATTGCTAACAGGAGATATTACATGGATGGAGTAGCTAAATCATGGAATGCTAGATGTGCAAATCTTTTGATAAATATATAAATTATTAAAAACTTTAGATTGCCTTCGTTTAATGTATACTTGTGATTGCAATTATTGAATGTCTCTTTTACAATTGAATTATTTTCTTTGTAATTCTATTTACGTTGTTTGTTCATTATCAAACTATCAAACGACGAACAAAAGAACCAAACGCAGTCAAGTAAAGTGGTGCTACATAATTTCTCTAGAGAGATATCAATCTTGTTTTTGAAAAGTGTTTGATCAAATCCATTCATGTGGAAACTTGGACCGTGTTATATTGTTGTAGAAAGATAAAAGCATTGAAACATCAGGAAAAAGATTCTTCTCTTCTTCCCCTTGGAATCTTACTTTTGCATTAGCTGGAATAATTCAAATGATATCCGAGTTCCGTATTTGATAAAGGAAATAAAAAATAGTGCTCCCGTGCAATCCATACCATAATAAGTCTCTCTAGAGAAGGCACTTTTTCGCACGTATGAAAATGGATTTTGAGCCTCAAATCTCTAATTTTTGTCCCGACTCATCTGCTGTAGAAGATAAAGCAGAAAATTGAGTAAATGATGAGGGGGGTTTTCCTTTTACACACACTGCTTCTTCTTATCAGTACTCGAAATATCTCTTCGTTTTCATCATCAACATCGAATCATCAGTGGGTAGGCCAAGGACGAATATTATATCCCGTTAGAACTCGTCTTTTCCTTGCAAAGAAAAAAGTTACCAGAAAGAAAAAAAATGCATCCACATCCAAAGGATTTGGGGAAGCTCCTCCAACACTTGAGGAAGTTGCGTCTCAATTCAAAAATCGCTTTCCTGACGATACGGAGAATATAAGTGAAGCTCCTTGTGCTTGTGGTAGTGGAAAAACTTACGGCACGTGCTGTGGATATTATCATCGAACATTAGATGAAGATCTACCCGAAACAAACACTCCAATCGATCTTCTACGATCGCGATACACAGCATTCGCTTGGAGATTACCCTTATATGTTATGGAATCCACTCATCCTACTTGTAGTGATTTTCGCAAAGATAAATTGAAGTGGGTCAAAGATTTGAATAAATCTGGTATGTTTGATTCTTATGAATTTGCTGAATTAAAAGATATTAGTCAAATTGAACAGGGTAGTGATGATAATGAAGCATTCGTAACGTTCAAGGTAAGCTTGCGAGCCAATGAAAATACGGGACCATATCTACAAGGTCAAGAAATAACAATTCAAGAAAAATCGAAGTTTCTAAGAGACGGAGAACCATTAAGGTGGAGATATGCAAGTGGAGATATTACATCCGAAATCCAAGGGATTGAGAATGTGAAATTGAATAATTGATGAAAGTTAATTGAATTCATTAGAAAAACAAAGACAATTGTCTTCGAAGGAAAAAAATACGACGCATCCTTAATTATGAAAAATAATTTGAATATACACATTAGAATTTATCCTTAAATGACACATTGCTATTCATGGTTGATATGGACCTGTGATTTATTGTGATGAGTTGCCAAAAAAAATTCAATTTTTCAATTGTTCTGCTCAAAAGTTTCGACTATGGTATTACGAATTAATATCATATACAACAACGTAGGGTTTAAATCTGAAATATCGAAAAATGAGGGCGTTTTGACCATTAAATCCAGGGTAGAAGACAATTAATTGAATCATGAATGATAGAATTGCGAGCACCGCAAATTCCGAAGTCCAATTAACTCAAGTCTATTCCAAAACAGAATTAAAAGAATGTCAATTCCAGTCTTGGTACACTAAATTCCGCAAATCGAAAGATTTCGAGAGTTCCATTGAATATAATGCAACTCCAAGATCGATTATATTACCACTTCCTGAAACATTTGTTCAATATCTGCTTTGTGATGGAGTTGAATTGCCAGCAGATGCTACTCAAGTTTCATCATGTGTTGATGCAATCTTTGAGAACTTGGAAGAAGATTCTTGGGATGCTCAAGAGAGCGAAAATACCGAGTCTGCCCAATTCTCTTTTCCAGAGTTAACAGAATCCATATCTAAGGCTATCGCTAAATTAGGCGGTTCTGTTTTCCCGAAACTAAATTGGTCAAGTCCTAAAGACGCTTCATGGATGAATGGTGGCTCATTGAAATGTAAAACTGCTGGAGACGTTTATTTGCTATTAAAATCTAGTGACTTTATAATGCATGATTTGATGCATGCTTGGGATGACGTTGTGGATACTGAAGCAAATGAATTGAATGACCTGTCTAATCGAAATTCAGAAGGACATGACAATTATTTTTTAATTTTGAGAAAGTGGTGTAATTTACATCCTAGCATGGAATTTAGATGTTTTGTTGCCTCGCAGCAACTAGGTAAGAAAATCACATTTAGTTATCAATTTTTAACTTTTGAGAGTAAATTTAAACTACAACTAATATGTATTCCTTTTTTCGTAGTTGCAATATCACAGAGAGAACACACACAATGTTATCCACATCTTCAATCCCAGCGGATGCAAATTCGTCAACTTGTGATAGATTTCTTCGAAGAAATTATTAGAGACAATTTTGAAAAAATAAACAGTTACGTCTTCGACTGCTACATTGATAAGGATCAACGAGTTTGGATCATTGATTTTAATTTATGGGGTGCCCGAACAGATTCCTTGCTTTTTACTTGGAAGAGCTTAGAAAAAATGAAAGCAGATTTGCTTAATGAAAGTAATGATGATGAGGATATCTTCGACACAACTAAGCACCCAGAAATACGAGTTGTAGATAGTGAGAATGAGGTTCATCATGATCCACTTGCTTCCTATCGAGCTCCAATTGATACGGTTGACCTTGCCAAAGACTCTCTTGGTGCCCAATCATTTACAGATTTTATGGCCAAATGTGAGAAACCATCTTTCAGAAATGATTGACTCAAGATCAAAAACCTGAACTAGTTACTCTCATCAAAAGAAAATCTTGGTAGAGGTAATGAATCTTTGATTTCTCTCCAACTTGTATTTTGAAACAAAATGCAATTTGGTGGTGGCTGTGCCGACTCTGGCAGCAACTTTATCCATTCATGATAAAATAGGTTGTGGCTAGTTGGCGCTTCAACTACTTCATTATCTATTGAACAATCATCAAAAGATATAGTATGAATTTTTGGCATAGATGCTTCCCTATCTCGTTCCAGAGATACTTGAAGCATATCCATTATGTGCTCATATTGGTATCTGTGTATTGCGATTGACTAATTTGTGAGAATCCGTCAGTTTTATACATCCAATGGTCTACCTTTAAAATATGTTCTCCAAGAACGTACCTTTTTCTTTGCCAAATATACTCTTATGTAACATTGAATGGAAATGACAGCGAATAATAAGTTTTCGCATCTTTTGATGTATCTTTTCTTACAAAGGAAACGTAAAATAAACTTTGATATAGCCTCAGCTGATCTTGTTATGTTTCGAATGTAGTGTCCTCGAAAGCATTTTTGAATATTGATTGCAGATATATCAAGTTCTTTTTCTATTTTATTTGTGGTGGTTGTATCATTACTGTCCATCATAATTTTTTTATCGCAAAGATATTCATCTTCACTCAGTGCTTCTTTTTGATCTGATTGTATTTGATTCAAAGAAGAAGAATTTAATTCAAAACACCCAGATTCTTCAAGCTGCAGATTTCCCACTTGATTGTTCTTGGTTAGATAAAATGACGGTGTGAAATGAGATTTTATACCTTCATTTGCACAAGGAAAATCTTTTACCTGTTCATCATTTGCGCTAAGAATTTTGTTCCTTCTCCAATTCCACCAAACCTGTATATGCTTCGCATTACTCTTCATCTTGTCTAAGAGCTTTCGATGTTTCGCACCTCGCCAATAAGTCTGTATTTTCGTAGAGGAAAAGTGATACAAACAGAGGAGAATTAAGAAACATTTTCTGGATGCATGACATCTCACTAATGCTTGTAATTTAGTTACATATGATATTTGGTCATTCTTCTTTTTCTTGGCTTGATGCCGTTTCCATTTGAAAATAAAATAAAAGGTTTTCCATTGTGTTTGAATCTTTTTCACTGCTTCATTTCTTTTTTGTAGTTTTTTTTTTAGAAGTGCTTCTTTTATTGTTTGTATTTTCTTGTGAGATAAAAACATTCGTACTATGGTACTTATAGTGGTACTTGATTCAAATTGTTTTTGCTGCAACTGAAGAAGAAGAGTCTGCTCCAGAGTCTTTTTCCTCTTCAGATACTTCAAATATCTCTTTTGAATTTTTTGACTAGCACATCTTTGGATTGTTCTTTGTTGAGATTGGTGGGATTTCCATCTATGCTGAAGAAATGAAGCAGAAGCATTTTCTAAATGCGTTTTGATTATATTTTGAATTGCTTTCTTGACCACTTCTTTGGAAATACCTTTTGCTAAATTGTAAATTATTCTTCTCTTTCGAGAAGGTGTAGATGATACTACTCCTCCTAATCTTTTAGAGCCATGTTTTGATGACGATTGCATACTTTTCAAATACATAGATGATTTTCGTTGATAATGATCATCATGTTTCATTTTGTTTAACTCTTCTTGATTTTGATTGTAAAGGTAAAAAAATGGAGCATTTCAAAATATTTTAATATCCATAATATAAAACCGGGAAAGTTCCTGTAAACAAACAAACGCGATGTTGTCATGAAAAATTAAATATTCTCAACTTGGGTTTAAAGTAAAGACTGCATATCTTCTTTTATGAACTTGAAACATGCACTATCTTCATGTTGAAATCATTATCATCAAATGCGCAAAAGAAGAACCACAGTATGTGACCAATTTAAATTTGCTTACATGAAAAAATATGAAAGGCCTTGAGGCCTCTTTCCACGCATCATTTCATCGCACAACCCCATCCATCAGAATGAGAATAGTAACTAACTAGTTAGTTAAGTTAGTTAAGTTAGTTAGTTAGTTATATAAGTAGAAGATGAGAAAAATAACCTGAAAATGGGGAGACGACGTCCTAGAAATGCTTGCGATGATGAAGACTGCGGATGTCCTCATAAGAATATATCTTCATCCACCAAAAAAAACGGGTCACAGACGAAATATCCTGAAAAACCTATAAGCTTGGAACAAGCTCTTCAAGAGCAAACTATACTAGATTTATTCATAATAGGTGCTGGTCCACATGCACTCAGTCTGTTGCTTCGTTTAATTGAACCGGATGCAGATTTGCTTGCTGACAAAGAACGCCATTTACATGCCGAGTATTCAGTTCGACAACGTCCCATCAGAGACGTGTTTGCTCATTTACGACGACTTTCTCGTGGACGTCCATCTGTGACTCTCAAACGGCCTAAACGTAAAAAGAAATGGATAGCAGAAGGTGCTAGTCCAAATCCACCCTCCATATCTCTTTCTGCCATTTATGAAAAGACCATTGTAATGGATCACCATGGAGGATGGCTCACAAATTGGAATAAACATTTTCAAACATTGAAAATACCTCAATTGCGTTCATTAGTGAGTGCTCATGCCGATCCTTACGATCATCGATCGCTGGAGTTTTATGCTGAAAAGACACATCAAGAAGAGCAATTGATCTATTTGCCACATTTGAAGAAGCGAGATGGAGATTTCCGGGGACCTTATGAAGCACCTAGCACAATGATATTTCAGGAATTTCATGAAATGCTGATACAATCGTATGGATTGAAAGATATGGTACAAAAAGGATTTGTATCATCAGTACTCCCCATACCCGATCCACTGGATTCACAGAAAGCTATGTTTGAAGTGACATTTAAGCTGCCAGGAATTGCGAAACTTCAAACCTTGAAAACACGTAGAGTCGTTTGTGCAATGGGGCCTAAAATTCATTCTATTCCGGCATTTTGGGAATCTACTCTGCGAAAGGAACTTTCTCTTGAGAACAGAATATATCCATCTGATAAAATCGTCCATTCCTCTGAAATTGTTTCCTTTCTGCAAACAAAATCCAAAAAAATGATACCTAAACTCCTCATTGTAGGAGGAGGCATCACCAGTGCTCAATTAGCAATATTGGCCGCCAAATCAACATGGTGTCAATCTGTCACCATCTTTCAACGATCACGAATCTTAGAACGGCAATTTGACATAGAAACAAAATGGATGGGACCTAAACGAGGCTCTTTGTTAGATGAATTTTGGTCTCAATCCATGTCTCAACGCGCAAATCTTTTACAAGCAGCACGTAAAGGCGGTTCAATTCCTCCAGAAGTACTAAAAGTGCTCGTCAATAATTCCAAAATTAAAACTCACGAAGAAATTCAGATATCAAATGTGGAATGGACAGGAAAGGATTTTGTTGTGTCAATGGACACTGGAGAATCTGAATCTTTTGATATGATTTGGTTGGCGACCGGAAGCGAAAATTCGATTGATTCATTCCCTATTTTATCCAATCTTTCGTCTATCTTGCCAATTCAAATTATTCAAGGACTTCCAGTTTTAAGTAAGGATTTGTCCTGGAAATTGCCGTTTGACATGAATGAGAAAGAGGAGGAACCTTGGAAAAAAATGGCTCGCAAACAGGTTTGGTGCATGGGATCGTTGGCAGGGTTGGAATTAGGTCCAGATGCATTGAACTTAATTGGAGGACGGCATGGCGCTGTGAGAGTTGCGACTGCTTTGCGACGTGATTTTAATCAAGTGCACGACGTTCCCTTCAAAACTGAAGACCCAAACGATGGTACAATAAATTTGTGATGAAAATGTCTTTTGTACTTCATTGAATGAATGGGATGTGGTTAATTATGCTTTGCTTATTTTTGGCCATTCAATTAAAAATGGATATGTACCAAGAATTCACAACAAAGTCCTAATCAATACCATAGCGTCTCGGATAGAATCTGCAGGGATATCGGTGGAAAAAGAGAATATTCGATAGATCTCAACTCATCCTCTCCCTGGGGTAATTTGTATTGTCAACACAGAGAATTAACATGTGAAATGCAGAACCAGACTAACTTGTGAGCAAGATGATAATTTTTAGAACAAATAACATATAGAAATATTAATTCATTTGCATTAAGGGATACGAATACGAATCGAGGAATCAAGAGAAGTGGGCCATTGATAATTCGGTTTTGTGGCAATACCATTTTGTAAATCACAATACACCTGTAAAGCACTTTCTGTAATTGTTTGAATTTCCCTCTGTATTTCACTCATGAGTTCTGATCGTTTTGTGCGAATTTGTGTTCGGTTCATATTGAGAGAAGATTCTTGTTCAACATCAAGTAACAAACGGATAGAATCCAAATCCGTTCCGATCCACTTCTCTATCTCATAAATTAATTCTGAAGAAAGGCGTTGTTTTTCATCTAGTATGCTTTTACGTTCTTCCCCCCGAGAATATAATTGTAAACTTGTTAACTCCTTCATGGCATTCGTCAACCCTTCACTTCCCCATTCGTATAGTTCTTTTTCTGTTGCATCGAACTTAGATCCATGAATATCACTACAATTTTTCAAAGGATCATCTACTCCTAAGGCATCCAAAATCACATCCCGACTTCTTTCTGAAGACTTTTGATGATTTTTTTGAAATTTTTCCAATACCTGTTTTTCATACTGCATCATTTTTTTCCGAGAACTTTTTTGACTAAATCTTCCTAATCGACCAGGTATGCTAGGAGAAATTGCACAAGTTTCATCCAGTTTATCCAAGAGACTATTAATGGAATTTTGAGCATCTTTGTCAATCTCCATCTCTGATACTGTAATGACGCAAAGAGAATATTTTTCTTGAAACATATGTATATTTTCCAGGCACTTTGAATTATAACTGATCCATAATTTTAAACCTTTCGAAATAGACATAAAATCTTCTTTGGATGAATATTCGTAATGAAGTGATTGAGCTACTTCCATAGGATGCCTGTATGAAAATATCATCCCTAGCTTTTTATCCATATTCGATTCCAGATCTGCTGCCGACTGAGAAAATACCATATTGTGATAAATCTTACTCCAAGCTGGAAAGGTTAGACAAAGCTGAGGATCATGCCATATCCAAGGATGATGCGTTTCTGTGTCACCAGAATTTTCCCAAAATGGCAAGATAGCTGATCCTTTCAAAAACAAATGTTTGTGTATACGTTCTGAAATTTCTGTAGAATTAATGGACACAATATCTGTATCCTTCCATTCTCGATTTTGGCTCTTTAATAATATTTGATTTTCTAATAAAGCATCAGATCGCATCAAAGGTTCGTGTAAATTTGTGGATGTTGGATTCATGATATCTGAATCTGGAGGGGCATTTCGAATTGATCTGGAATTGGAAAATGGTATTAAAATATCGTCAAGAAATCCTTTTTCGTTTTCTGAGAGAACACGATATCCAGATTTTGACAAATAGGCTGTCAATAACGAATTTCTTGAAGAGGGTGCTCCTAGAAGAAAGATACCGTAATGATTTCGTGGTTCATGTTTATAATTATAGGATTTTGGTGATGAACGGAACCATGGTAATTTATGAATAATATGCGAAATAGAATTTGTGTTGTTGTCCTCAAAATCTACAAGGTAGGTGATGGCAAGAGCGAAGGTGATGATGGTTATAATGGTAAAGAATACTGGTGACAGGGGATCCAAAAATGCCCATTCTTGCTGTCTTTGACGTAAAGTATTTTGTACGACACTTTGATCGGTGATGGTGGAAGATGTAAGAGGTTGAACATCATCGCAATTATCGTCCTCGTTGCGATCAAATGACTTATCTTTACGAACCATGGTTTTATAATTATATACATATTCATGCATGATGTATGCGAATTCATAGGTTTGTTGGTTTGTTGTTAGGTTATATTTTTGCTGTTCTATCTGTCCCTACGCACTGATCTTAACGATGCCCTGTACAATCACTACCATACAGTCCTAACGAATCCGAATTCATAGATAAACCTAATTAATTAATACGGAAAAAATCTTGTTGTTAAATGATGTTTTCGCATATCTTTTCCAACGTAATCCCACCGAAGATCCATTGCTGTAGATTAAAGTTCTTTCAAATTAAAAAGAGTTCTTAAAATGGACATAATTGTAGTTCAGACTTCATTACATCATATAACTTTTGTCGGCATATTTATTAAGAATTCGGATACAGCAGTACTCAACATATATATAACCAAAAACAAAAACAATGATTCTCAGTAGAGCAGCTATATTGCAATTCAAATTACCAATTAACAATTGAATAAAGAATTGTAAAATAGAAAACATTAGGGTCAATTATTTTAATGGAAATTTAAAAAGGAAATGCTGGAAACTTTAGCTGTGCTTTTAGAAATTCCAACTAGATCTGCAAAAGTGTTGTTCCATACTTCCGCAATGGCCCGAACGGGTTTTCCGTCAAAGTGCGATGGAAGAGCAGCGCAATTTCCATTGATCGAATCCTTATGAGTAATACAATTATGTCCTTTATCATAAGTGAAGCCCTGAACGTTGCTAGGGTCATTAACAGCATACAAAGAGTATTCTACACTAGATCCATCAGCGGCATACATGAGAGTACCATTCCCCCAAAAACCTACACAGTCGTAATATCCCCTGATTTCATAATTTGATTCAAGCTCACAGGAATCGATACATAGACCTACGCTCACAAAAACTGAACTTCCCAATATGAGAAAAGTCTCACCATCATTGAGTCTTCGAGACGTCAACTCAATATGAGTTTCATTATAAGAGCGATCCTGCATTCCATTTTGTGTGCTATCAGACCATTTTCCATTCCATCTATTTAATGCTGTCCTAAATTGCAGGTCGCTGCATTTCGAATTCCACGACGTATAGTCATATGTTGGGACCGTAAGCATTCTTCTACCTTGAGATATAATTGCCTTTACACTGTTCCAAACTTGCCCAATGGCTCTAAGTGGCTTTCCAGAAAAGTGAGAAGGCAGAGGTGTACATGTTTGACTTATATATCCAATATAAATCAAATAATTATTTGTCCGATCATAGGTAAATCCCTGTGTCCATGAATTTGATAAACCTGCGGGGACCGTAAATCGGTATTATAGAGGTCTCTTGCCATCAAATCAGGCCAATCTCGGCACATGGGGTTTACAATCTAATTCCAAACTTCGATTCGAGTTCACATGAATCTACACATAAACCCACTCCGACTTGAAGCTTTTCTCCAATAATGGTAAAAGCCTCTCCATCATTAATGATTCTGGAAGTTAGTTCCGCATGGCTATCGCTCCAGCCATCACTAGAAACTCCGATGTCATTCCTCGTAGAATATCTTCCATTCCAAGTGTTAAATGATACTCTGAAGGTTAGGGGTCTAGATTGGTAATTATGAGATGAGGTCTGATACAAAGGACTCTCGATTGAAAAACTAGAATCCCTACTTGAACCAAAGACTTCCACTTCCATAAGAGTTAAAAGTCTGTTGTTATCACCGAAAAGCTGAATCTTTACTGTATTTCCTACAGTTGATGGGTGGACATTGATTTCATACAGTCAACTAGGTTTTGAACTTTCATCATCATATTGAAACATTTCCTGGCGATCCATCAATATTGTCAAACGGGATCCAATAATAAGTTCTGCAAATTTATCAGTACGATTATATAAAACAACTTTGGCAATTACCTTTGCCTGACTCAAAGATCCTTCCCACCACGGATTACTTTCCTGTAATGTAATTGTACCAAACTTCACTCCTTCATCCATTTGTGTTCCCATCTACAGCGCGATGAGCTTCACCATGCCCAAAAGAATTTGTACTGCTTTGATGTACGAATTCGAAGTATATTTGCTCCAAAGATACAAAACGAGGATCTCTGTACAAACAATTGCGCTTAGATGCTTCATTTTCATCATTTCATTTACCGCTAGATTTCATTTCGATGTGATCTTGAACATTGTTTTTTTTGCTTGGTTGGTTAGTATCCCAGCTTGTGAAAATACCCCACGGAGTTCCATCCACCCAAGCCCAATTTCCTCCAGGCTCAACATTTTTGCTGGTTTGATAACCACCAAGCCATACATTTTCACCTGATAAAAAATTGGCAACAAGAGTGTTTTCATCTTCATTACAAACAGGAGCATATGAATGTCCATGAATTTCAGCAACACTCTTGCACTCATCCCATGAACTAGAAGTGCCATGAAAGAAAAATGGAGTATTTGGAATTTGCCTTATGCGTTATGATGGGATCTATAAATAAACATGAATACGTATGCTGTTTTTTTTCATCACCCCAAAAACCATTTTCTTTCATAACAATATTATCTTCTACGCCATTCACATCATCAGGCTGGTCACTATCCCAGGTACTGAAGGTCAGATTTATCCGATGTGGCCCATCTAGCAATGCCCAGTTTCCATTTGACTCATCATCTGTAGTTGATTGAAATCCACCAATCCATACTGGACCAGCCATATACTCAGCAACGACCTCATTTTCTTGTTTGATACAAATTTCAGCAAAAGACTTTTCATATACTGTTGCAGTAGTATGACACTTATCCCAGGTTTTCTGAAGTTCATATATAGAGAACAAAGTATTTGGAATTCTCTCAAGGTTATTTTCTCCATATAAACAAGCTCTCCTTGACGAAGTGCTGCCAGTATCCCACTACGACGGTGGTGAAGAAAACATGTATAGATAATCAATATCCCAACTTCCATTTGGTTGGCTACAAGCCCAATTGGACCATATCCATGGAGTCCTATCTACCCATGCCCAGTCGTTATCATCATTGGTTCTTTGATATCCACCAACCCATATAGATGTCCTTTTCTAATAGGTCACAGCATTAATTTCGTTCGCATTGCGAATCGAAGGAAAGACCAACCCGTTGCTTTCGGCGGCACTTTTGCACTCGTGTCATGTTTTTGAAGTATCATGAAAGTAAAAAAATGTCTTTGGCATCTGGAAAATTTTTGGATTTCTGTATAGAGTTTCTAAATAAACAATTTTGCTCTGCTTTTCTATTTCTTTCATTCCAATCGTTACTGGATCCGACATTTCTAGGTGATCTTCCCCACCTTCCTGCTGTCACTCATCTCCAATTATTGTAAAGGCCCCATGGGGTTCCATCAACCCAAGCCCAATTTCCTCCTGGCTCATCTGTACTACTCTGATATCCACCAAGCCACACTGATTGGCCCACAAAATAATCAGCAACGATAGAATTTTCAGCTGCATTGCGAATAGAAGCAAATGAATGCCCATACATTTCACCAAGACTTTTACATTCATCCCATGTTTTCAAATTATCATGAAAGAAAAATGAAGTATTTGGGATGTTTATTCTTACAAAAGAAGATTGCGCAAATGAGATGGATGGGTTCAAAGATGGAGCACTGCTTGGTTGCAAACTTGGTAGCAAGCTCGGTACAACAGGGGGAATTTTACTTGGTTCAAAATGTGTTGCATACTTGCTGTATAAGTGGGTTGCATGGTTGGTTCTATTTTTGGTGGACTATAAACTTCCACTTCCGTCAAAGTTAAGCTTTTCAAATCTCCAAAAATTTCAATCTTCACCTTGTTTCCCTCTACCTCGGAAAAGTGAATATCTTAATGATATTTTATTAGACGTGGTAATATTTGACAATTCCAATGAATTTGCTGGCATCGTGAATGAATATGTTTGGTGCAACATTATGGGACAAAGAATGTGTGAAACGTGGTGATTGATAATCATATGGCGGAAATAGGAATAATTTCGGGATTCTTTGTTGTTGAAGATATTGCACAAGACGACGGCGAGTGTTTTGGCTCAAAGTAAGTTTGTGGGATGGGTTTGGATAAAGAACTATTGCGGGAAAAGTTTGATGATTTGAAAAAAGGGAACATATGTGTCGCCGAAAGTATTAATTTGATCTTAATATACAAGAGAATGCAATTGACGTAAGAACATGAATTTCTTCTCGATAGCGAAGATGAAAAGTAGGTTTTTGTCAGGAGTAACAGGAAGGAGATCGATAGAAAGGAAGATATATGAATAAGAAAAGAAATATATTGGTAAAGTTAAAAAAAACAAAAAAAACGGTTCATGTTTGTATATCTTAGATCCTTGAATTTCTTGTGCTATGAATAAATACTTTTTCTGCTCGCAATAGGCATAAGTATTACGAAAAATAATTCTTTGTAAATTGCGTTTGCATTTATTTACTCATAATGTGCAATCTTTTAGTTTGAAAAGCTCGAATTTACTGTCACTAGCTTTACGCATTAATCAGAGGAGCATATTTGATTCTCTTGATGCTAGTCTCTCCCAACCTCTTTTTTCTATTCTCTTCATATTCTCCATAGTTTCCCTCGAAGAAATGACACTTGGAATCACCTTCGAAAGCCAAAATGTGTGTTGCCACTCGATCCAAAAAGTATCTATCGTGACTAACTACCATGGCACAACCCGCAAATTCTAGCAGTGCCTCCTCTAAGCTCCTTAATGTCTCCACGTCCAAATCATTGGTGGGTTCATCCAAAATGATCATATTAGCACCACTCTTTAACAATTTTGCCAACTGAACACGGTTTCGTTCACCTCCGCTCAGATTTCCAACCTTCGCTTGTTGACTACCTCCCTTGAATCCAAACCATGATACATAGGCACGGGAAGGAACTCGTTGCGTACCCAAATCAATTTCATCCAAAGAATTTGTAATTTCTTCAAAAACTGTTTTGGTGGAATCCAGTTCCTCCATACGTTCTTGTCCAACTCCAACTATTTGTACCGTCGATCCAACGGTGATAGAACCACTGGTTGGTTCATCTTTTCCTAGAATCATTTTGACAAGTGTAGACTATTCAAAAAGGAACCAAAGTAAGACTTATTGTTTGAAGAATATCTATAATATATGAAATGAATAAAAGCATACCTTTCCAGCTCCATTAGGTCCAATTACCCCTACAATTCCAGCTTGAGGAAATGAAAACTCAACTCCATCCATCAGTAATCGTTCTCCAAAAGCTTTCTGGACATCTTTAGCTTCTACCACTACATCTCCCAGTCTTGGTCCTGGCGGAATATAAATTTGCCCAGAGTTGCGTATTTCTTTAGGTGCAGCAGCAAGTAGCAATTCATCATATCGCTTCAGCCTGGCTTTACTCTTATTTCCTTTTGCCTTGGGATTACTCCTGATCCATTCTAATTCTGTCGCGACTGCCTTCGCAGCAGCAGTTTGTTCTTTCTTTTCTCCAGACAAACGTTTGTTTTTCGCATCTAACCAGTCAGAATAGTTTCCTTCAAAAGGGATTCCTTCTCCTCTATCCAATTCCAAAATCCATTGAGCAACATTTTCCAAAAAGTACCGATCGTGTGTAATACAAACCACGGTTCCTTTGAATTGATCCAAAAACTGTTCTAGCCAAGCAATGCTCTCAGCATCCAAATGATTCGTAGGTTCGTCTAAAAGCAACATATCATGACTCGAAAGTAATAATTGACACAAACTGACACGACGTTTTTCTCCTCCAGATAAAACATCAGTTTTTGCATCTCCTGGTGGAAGCCGTAAGGCATCCATAGCACGTTCAACAGTCCTATCTAAATCCCATAAATTCCCCGCTTCGATCTGATCATTAATCGATTCCATTTGTTCCATAATGGAAGTCATTTCATCCATATCCAAGTCTGGATCTGCAAGTTTCATACTCATATCATTATATTCGTCAAGGATCTTTTTACTGGATTTCACTGCATCATCGACACATTCCTGCACAGTTTCGAATTCCAATTTAGGCTCCTGGGCCAAATATCCAATACTAGCTCCAGGTAAAGGTCGCGCAGTTCCATCAAACTCCGTATCCAAGCCCGCCATGATTTTTAACAAGGTGGATTTTCCCGATCCATTCAGTCCAACCACACCAATTTTGGCACCGGGATAGAAACACAAATTGATATCCTTTAAAATGGTTTTGGATTTATCTGGTAGCGTTTTCGAGAGACTGAGGATGGAAAACATGAATTGACGTGTTGCAGCATCCAAACGATCATTTTTGACTGATTGTTTTTCCTGAGGTTGTTGTTTGGGTTTTTTGTAATTACCACCTCCTCCGCCACCACCTTTTTTTTTCTTTCCATAAAGTTCTGTAGACTGATGATTTATTTGGAAAGATTTTGGGAGGAATGGGGTTGCTCGTTTAGTTAGCGTGTTGTGTGTAAATGCACCTGCAATCTCAGAGATGAGAAAAGGTAGGGTCAAACCAAGGAAAATACTTCCATGGAATTTCATAATTGTGCAGCTTTTTCTTTAGTCGTTTAATGAGCTCTTAACGAGAGATGTTGATATACTTTGAATGCACTCTATTTTTTGTATGGTGTACGCCTTTCTGTTGTTGTTTTTGAAGTTGACGAAATGACAACCGCAATCAAAGAACAACGAGAATGTGAGGTTTTGTGCACCCAAAGAAAATGGAAGAGTGTGTCAAATATATCTACAATGTTAATATATTGATTCTACGTGTAAACTAAGTTCGTGCGTCATTTTTACTACCTATAACATTTTTTTAACTTTCTGAAGTCTACAGAGGATATCGACAATGTATCCAATAAAAATGTTGCGCAACAGTAGAATATTTATATATCCCTAATATATTCTACATAAATTCAGTATAAGTTTTTGTAGACAAAGGGGTGCATTATAGACTTGAAATGTTCCCAAATTGAAAACGTTCCCAAAATAGGGTGCCCGAGGTAAGAAAG